>Ga0209598_10000417_pt1 | contig 33810 bp, 22 predicted proteins | sample M_140807_EF_Meta_FD_187317 | JGI IMG/M metagenome (GOLD analysis project Ga0209598, IMG submission 187317) | Freshwater microbial communities from Lake Montjoie, Canada to study carbon cycling - M_140807_EF_MetaG (SPAdes) (version 2) | ecosystem: Environmental > Aquatic > Freshwater > Lake...
TGGCTTCAGAACCGCTCAAGGCATCGAATTCGCCCTGTTTCACACAATGGGACGCTTACCAGAGCCGGAAGTCACCCACAGATTCTGCTGAGGAGGCTCCTTTCCTTACAACGCTTTCTTTGACATCTGGAGATTGTATTTTCAGGAAATGGACAACGCGAGATGCCTTGAGGAGGCTGATCGACAAGTACTCATGCATCCCCAACTACAAGATCTCCGTAGAACTCCCCGGTGGAATGGACTGCAATAAAAAGCTCCTGAACAGAGTCGTTCTCTTCATGCACCGATGCTCTTTCAAAAGAACGCGACAACGACCACTCCTGCCCGTCACGGACACAATAAGGACCTTACCGTGAACAGGAGTCATGCCGCGACGATCCTCTGTGTTTTCGGGGCATGGCTCCTGCTCAATAACATCCCGAGCCTTTCATTAGGCATCATCCCGCTCAAGGCAGCCGAACAAGTCGACGACCCTGCGACTGCTCTGATGGCTGAAGTCATCGCGTCCAGCGGAGATCGTACGATTCACTCTGCGACGTTCCGCTATACGGCCAAGACAGTCGACCCGATGCCGTCGGAGGAATTTATCCAGCGAGTCGCCAACGACGGCAGAGAGACTTATGCCAGAGCTCTGGCGAACGCCGAGGACGATGACTCACGAAGGCGACTACAGAAGCATCTCGATAACATCGAACACAACGTTCGGGCTCAACTCATGGCAAACGCCAGAGCGCCGCTTGACGTCTTCTATGCAATGAGCGGCCCTGCACTTGGCGGCGATCGCTATCTCGAAATCACTCGGCACCCGGAAGGCAGACCTCCAGAGACGGTCGAGGTTTCGTATCGCGCACTCGGGGCTGGCGGACACCTGTCTCTTCGGAACGAGCGGCGGCACTCGACCGTGCTCATCGAAGATAGGCCGATGTACTACGGCACGGAAGAGCCGCATCGACTCGGACGACTGATGGGCGCACTCACCGACGTGTTCGGAGGAAGTGCCTCGTTACCTCACGCCCTCGCCGAAACGCAAGGTTCGATCACTTTGAAGGACGGCGGCACGTTTCAAGGGCAAGAAGCGGTCTGCGTTGATATCACGTTTGCAGCGACCGATGGATCCGGCGAGACTTCCGGAACAACCACGTTCACAACCATCCCTGCGATGGGCTACGTGGTTCCCTTGATTCGTGATCTCTCAAGTAACGGGACGCTTCTGGCGGAAGTCGAGAGCAGCGATTACGTTCGTGTTTCGCAGGCCAAAGGCGATCCGCTCTGGTTCCCAATGGTCGTCAAGCTGAATCAATTCAGCCACGATGGTGCACCGCTCCGATCAACTCAGTACCAATTCGACTCAAGTGCAATCTCGCTCAATGACTCGCCTCCTGAGGATCGATTCAGGATCAGCCTCAGTCCGCAGATGACCGTCGCCGATACGCGAACCGCTCCGGCGGTGAGCTACTCGGTACGCGAGCCGATGTCCCTTGGGCTCGATGACTTCGACTCGCTTCGTGCGAATCCCGCCCTTGAGCCGGTTGTGATCCATACCCGCTTGGACACTCCTGCTCAGACGCCCGGGTGGCGCTGGCCGGGTAGGCTCGTCCTCAATCTCGCCATCGTCGCTGTCCTCGCCGGCCTGCTGTGGTGGCGAAGCAGGCGTGCCGCAGCACTCTTGCTTTTGTTCGCTTTTGCGCTGCCCGGATGCGGCCTCAGTGCGGGCGTTGTAATTCCCGAAGCCTTCCCTGATGCGTTTGGCGGGCAGTTCATCACTCGGACCAATGGGCCGCGTTGCTCGTGAAATTACGAGACCCCTTTTTTCCGCATTGAAGTCGGTCAGGCAGCAGCGACGTCATGCCGATCGTCACCGCATCGGAGCAGCGACGGTCACCGTGAATACCGCACGATGCACACGATCGCCCACAGGGCGTCGCGGAGGCCGATCTTCTTGCCGGCGGCCCGCGATCGCCCGGCGTAGTCAACCGGCACTTCCACGATCCGGCAGCCGGCCCGGGCGAGCTTGGCCGTGATCTCCGGCTCAATCCCGAAGCGCTCTTCGACGAGATCGAGAACCTGGATCGCCTCGCGCCGAAACGCCTTCTGGCCCGTCTCCATGTCGGTGAGCCGCAGGCCGGTGAACCGATTGGAGAGCCAGGTCAGCAACCAGTTCCCCGCCCGGTGAAGCGGCCCCGTCGCCTGACTCCGGGAACAGAGGAACCGGCTCCCATAGACGGCGTCAGCCTCGCCCCGCTCGATCGGCCCGAGGAGGGCCTCGAGCGCTGCCGGAGCGTATTCCAGATCGGCATCCTGAAAGACGACGATTGGGGCGCTCGCCCGAGCGATCCCGGCCCGCAGCGCCGCCCCCTTGCCGCGGTTGCCGGGAAAGCGGACCACCACGATCGACGACTCAGCGGCGGCTCGATCGAGGATCGCAGCGGTGCCGTCGGTCGAGCCATCGTCGACGACGATCACTTCAACGGGCCCCGGCAGGGCTGACAGCGCGGTGAGGACATGCGGTAACCAGCGGGCTTCATCGAAGACCGGGATCACCACTGTCATCCGCCACGCCATCGCCATGCACACCCAACTCCCTCGGTGCCGGTGGACCGGAATCCCCGGCCAGCCAGGAATCCCGCTCGCCCACAGCCGCTGGGATTCTCTCCCCCCACACTTGGGGACGCAAGGCTGGAAAAGCCACGCACACGCCCTTCGACGGGCCATTCTCTCCAGCGGTAGACTGGCCCGACGACCACCCCCGCCAGGAATCGCACCATGCCTCCCTCCCACACCTCCACCCTCGACTGGATCGCCGACTACGTCACCGCGCAGGATCGGGCGATCCGCTCCGTGCCGCCGGCCGAGATCGCCGCCGCGATCGAGGTGGTGAAGAAGGCCGGCCGCGAGGGGCGACGGATCTTTGTCTGCGGCAACGGTGGCAACGCCGCCAACGCCGCCCACTTCACCACTGATCTCGGCAAGAACGCCTCGGCCGCCGCGCCGCGGCCGTTCAAGGTGCTCTGCATCGCCGACAACACCGCCTGGATGACCGCGATCGGTAACGACTTCACCTTCGATGATGTGTTCGTGCGCCAACTCACCAACCACGCCGAGAAGGGGGATCTGCTGATTCTCTCGAGCGTCAGCGGCAATTCGCCGAACCTCGTCGCCGCCTGCCAGTGGGCCCGCGAGCATGGCGTCGAGACGCTCGCGCTCGTCGGCGGGAAGCGGGGGAAGGTCGCCCCCCTGGCCGACCATCTCCTCGTCATCGAGGAAGGGCACTACGGCCGCGTCGAGGACGCGCAGATGAATATCCTCCACATGATTTGCTACGCGGTCTGCGAACTCGGGGCCTGATGTCCGCTTGCCCGCGCCTCTTCCGCCGCTCGGCCCCCACCCAACGCGGCGAGGAGGGGCTGCCCGTGCTCCAAGAACCGGCGTAGCCGGCAAGCGGAGCCATGAGCCGTGAGCGCCGGCGGGTCCGAGCGAGCGCAGGCCTCGGAAGGCCGCAGCGAGCGTTCGGCGACGGGGCAGGGGCAGCCCCGACCCGGCGAAAACCCGGTCAAAGCCCCCTTGCGGGTCACCGTCGGCGGGCCTTCTCTGCGACTGGTCTCGCGATCGACGCCCCCCGATTCGGTGAGTGGTTCGGCCCCCTCGATCGGCCGGCGAGCCGGGCCCCCAGCTGCCAGTGCTTTCAGCGATCCCGGCAAGGGTTTAGAATTGCCTCCGGGGGAGCCGATATCTTGCACACAATCTGCAAGGTCTTCCCGACGGTATCGACTTTCGTGCCGTGCCCAGACCTCCCGAACCGCGCAGGCTGCCGCTGGCCCAGGCCACCGACAACCGGCTGTCCGGATCCGCCCACACCCGAGGACACTCATGCCCCGCGACGAAGCGAACTCTTCCCAGCGCCCCGCGACCAGCCCCAAGCCCCCTGCGACGAGCGCGAAGAGCAACCGCCGGCAGTTTCTCGACACGACGACGGCCACCGTCGCCGGGGCGGCGCTGGCCGGTGTCGCCGCGACCCAGGCGGGGGCCCAGGAGAAGGCCGACGTGCCGAAGGTGTTTGCCGGTGGCAGTGACGCCATCCGCCTGGCCCTCATCGGCTGCGGCGGGCGTGGCGGCGGCGCGGCGGCCGATGCCCTCTCCGTCCAGGGCGCGCCGCTCAAGCTCGTCGCCATGGCCGACGTCTTCAAGGAGCGGGCCGATATCGTCCGCCGCTCGATCGGCGAGCAGTTCGAGGGGAAGTTCGACGTCCCCGACGAGCGCGTGTTTGTCGGCTTCGACGCCTACAAGGAGGCGATCGACTACCTCAAGCCGGGCGACATCGCGATCTTCGCCACACCGGTCGCCTTCCGCGCCCCCCACTTCGCCTACGCGATCGAGAAGGGGGTGCACACCTTCATGGAGAAGCCGGTCTCGATCGACGGCCCGAGCACGAAGCGGATCATCGAGCTGGCCAAGAAGGCGGATGAAAAGAATCTCAAAGTCGGCGTCGGGCTGATGTGCCGCCACTGCGACCGCCGCCGGGAGCTCTACGACCGGCTCCAGAATGGCGAGGCGGGGGAGCTGATGGACTTCCGCGGTTACCGGATGCACACGCCGGCCCAGAGCCCGGAGCTCTTCCCCGGCCCGCCGGAAGGGGTGAGCGAGATCCTCTGGCAGATTCGCCGCTTCCATGGATTCCTGTGGGCGTCGGGGGGCATCTACAGCGACTACTACGTCCACCACATCGACGAGGTCTGCTGGATGAAGGGGGCGTGGCCGGTGACAGCCGAGGCCACCGGTGGCCGCCACGTGAAGGGGAAGATGGACGACCAGAACTTCGACAGCTATGCCGTCGAATACACCTTCCCCGACGGCACGAAGTTCTTCTACTCCGGCCGCCACATCAAGAACTGCGACCAGAAGTTCGGCGTCTTCGGCCGGGGCACGAAGGGGGCGTTCACGATCTCTGCCAGCGGCCACTCGCCGGCACGTTGCGCCATCTACAAGGGGCAGGCAGAGGACAAGGACAAGCTCCTCTGGACGGCCGACCAGCCGGAGCCGAACCCCTACCGCCGCGAATGGGAACACCTCGTCGATGCGATCATCAACGACAAGCCCTACAACGAGGCGGTCCGCGGAGCCGAGGCGAGCCTCGCCACGGCGATGGGGCGGATCGCAGCCCACACCGGCAAGCTCGTCACCTATGACGGGCTGTTGAACGGCGACTACGACCTCACCGCCGGCGTGGCCGACTTCAAGGCCGACTCCCCCGCCCCGGTGCGGCTCCTCGCCGACTACACCTACCCCGTCCCGTCGCCGGGCAAGTTCAAGTACGAATACAACGACTGATCGGCGCTCCGCCCGGTCGTCTCTGCAACCACGCCGACCCCGGGGGGAACCACTCCCGGGGTCGGTCGTTGCCGGGCTCTCTCTCTTCCGCGTCCCCTCTCCTTCAAAGGCATTCCCCGATGGTGCGCTCCCCGATCACGCGGCCGATCGTCCAGATCTCGCTCGACCTCACGAACATTGACGAGGCCCTCGACACCGCGGCGCTCGCCATCCGCGCCGGCGTCGACTGGCTCGAGGCAGGGACGCCGCTGATCCTCGCCGAGGGGCTCCATGGCGTCCGCGCCCTGCGGAAGGCCTTTCCCGGGGTGCCGATCGTCGCCGATCTGAAGACGATGGACGGCGGCTATCTCGAGGCGGAAATGATGGCCAAGGCCGGCGCGACGCATGTCGTCGTGATGGCGCGGGCCCACGCCGAGACGGTCAAGTGCGTCGTCAAGGCCGGGGCCGATTTCGGCGTCGGCGTCATGGGCGACAACATGATCTGCGAAGACATGGTCGCGGGCGCCAAGTGGCTCGAGGACCTCGGCTGCGACTACGTCATCCACCATGTCGGCTACGACGAACGACGCGGGATCGCCGCCGCCGGGCACCGGATGCCAAGCCCGCTCGATCAGCTCCGCGAGGTGGTTGCCGCCGTGCACATCCCGGTGCAGGCCGTCGGCGGGCTGTCACTCGAACAGGCGATCCAGTGCCCGCAGTACGGGGCGCCGCTGGTCGTTCTCGGGGCGCCGCTGACGATCGATGCCGACTCCTTCAAGACTGCCGACGGTAACCTCGAAGCCTCGCTGCGGATGATCTGCGACGCCGTCCATTCCCAACAGGTGCCGGCGAAGGCCTGACGGAATCGCGCCGGACCGTTCCCTCGCAAGTCGTCACCCAGCCTGTTTCCAGCCACACATCCCGGAGAATCCCCGATGAGCCAGTCGTCCCCCGGAGTCGTAAACTTTGGCGCCGCCCGCGGAAGCGTCGAGCTCCGTCCGATGGAGCGGCCGACGATTGGCGACAGCGACATCCTCCTCGAGGTGGCCAATGTCGGCGTCTGCGGCAGCGACCTCCACCAGTGGACCGGCGACCACTCCTGGCAGGTGAATTACCCGGTCGTCCTCGGCCATGAGTTCGGCGGGACGATCTTTGAGGTGGGGAAGTCGGTCGAGGGCTGGAAGCCGGGGGACCGGGTGGTGAGCGAGACCGCCGCGATCATCTCGGCCGACAGCCCGCTCACGCGCCGCGGCCTCTACAACCTCGATCCCACCCGGAAGGGTTTTGGGTATGGCGTGAATGGCGCGATGACGAGGTTTGTCCGCGTGCCGTCGCGGATCCTTCACCGCGTTCCCGACAGCCTCCCCTTCGAGCAGGCCTGCCTCACCGAGCCCTGCTGCGTTGCCTACAACGCCACGGTCAAGAATGCCCACATCGAGCCGGGCGACCGGGTCGTCGTTCTCGGCCCCGGCACGATCGGGATCCTCTGCGCGGCAATGGCCCGCCTCTGCGGCGCCGAGGTGGCGGTCGTCGGCTTGGAGGCCGACAGGGGGCGGCTCGCCGTCGCCAAGAAGTATGGCTGCGAGGTGGTGATCGGCAGCCCGAAGGATTGGGCCTGTGCCCGTGACGGCCTCGGCTGCGACGGCGTCATCGATGCCGCCGGCGTCAGTGCCACCCTCGCCATCGCCCTCGACATCGTCCGCCCGGCCGGCTGGATCAGTAAGGTCGGCTGGGGGAAGGCCCCGGTGGGGATCTCGCTTGATCCGCTCGTCCAGAAAAACGTCACGCTCCAGGGGAGCTACAGCCACAACTGGCCAATCTGGGAGCGCGTCCTCGCGCTGCTCACGAGCGGCCAGCTCGACGTCAAGCCGATCATCGGCGGCGTCTGGCCGCTGGAGAAATGGCACGAGGCGTTCGAGGAGATGCATGCGGGGCATGTCGTGAAGAGCGTCCTCGCCCCGGCATGAGCAGCTCCCCTTCCCGACGTCCACGGAGCAAGGGGGCGGCGGTCGCCGGCCCCATCACGGGCACGCTCGTGTTCGAGGGGGGCACGATCGTCCTCCCCGACAGGCTTGTCGAGGGGAGCCGGATCGTCTGCCGGGAGGGAATGATCGCCGCGATCGGGCCGCGCGTGGCGCTGCCGCGCGATGCCGTCACGATCGACGCCCGCGGCGCTTTTGTCGCGCCCGGGTTTATCGATCTCCATGTCCATGGCGGAGGGGGCGCCGACTTCATGGATGGCGACGAGGCGGCCGTCCGCACGGCACTCGCCACCCACGCCCGCCACGGTACGACGACGATCTTCCCGACGACGACAACCGGGTCGCCGGCCCAGATCGAGGCGATGCTCTCCGCCTGCCGGAGCGTCCGCGACTCCTGGCAGCCGGGAGAGGGCGCGCGGATCGGCGGCGTTCATGTCTACGGCCCCTACTTCGCGGCTGACAAGGTCGGCTGCCACGCCATCGATGGCCGCCGCGATCCGCGGCCGGCGGAATATGCGGCCTGGTTCCGTGACGACCTCGTGCGAATCGCCACGTGTGCCGCGGAGCTCCCCGGCGCCGAGGCCTTCTATCGGGCAGCGCAGCGGAGAAAGTGCCTCGTCACCTGCGGCCATTCCAACGCCACCTGGGGGGAGATGGAGCGGGCCTTCCGGGCGGGCGTGCGGCATGTCGATCACTTCTGGTGCGCGATGAGCTCGGTGGGGTCGTTGCGGGCCCGGTGCGGAACGCCAATGGAGGCGGGGATGGAGCAGTTCGTCCTTGCCACGCCGGCGATGAGCACCGAGGTGATTGCCGACGGCGCCCATCTCGGGCCCGCCCTGCTTGCCTTCGCCCTGCAGATGCTCGGGCCGGAGCGGCTCTGCCTGGTGACCGATTCGAGCCGGGCCCTCGACATGCCCGCTGGCCGCTATCGGTTTGGTCCCGAGGAAGGGGGAAGCTGGTTCGAGAGCGATGGGCACGTCGGCCGCGCCGGCGGGTCGCTTGCGAGTAGCGTGATGGGGATGGACCACATGGTGCGCACGATGCAGGCAGCCACCCGGGCCGATCTTTCCACCCTGATCCGCCTGGCGAGCCTGACTCCGGCGGAGCGTGTGGGGATCGCCGCCGAGTGTGGCAGCCTCGCGGTCGGCAAGCGGGCCGACATCCTCCTTCTCTCCCGCCGCCTCAACGTTCGGCGCGTGTTCATCGGCGGAGTCGAAACGCCCGTCTGATCTCCCATCGAGCCATCGAAGCGCGGCTGTCGACAGCCGCTACAATCCCTCCACCCACCAGAGGAATTGCCCATGCGCCTGGCAGAGAAAGTCGTGATCGTCACCGGCAGCGCCACCGGCATCGGCGCGGCGATCGCCCGCCGCGCTGCTGCCGAGGGGGCGAGCGTCGTCATCCATGGCCTCGAGGCCGACCTGGCCCGCGCCGTCGCCGCGGAGATCGTGGCCCGACACGGGAAAGGACGGGCGGTCGTCCATGTCGAGGAGCTTTCCAATCCCGGCTGTGCCGAGCGGCTTGTCGACCTGGCCGTCAACACGTTTGGCCGGCTCGATGGAGTCGTCAACAATGCGGCGATCGTCGCCTCGGGGGATCTCGCCTCGACGACGCGCGATCTCTTCGAGCGGATCATGGCGGTGAACGTGCTTGTGCCCCTCGAGCTGACGCGGGCCGCCCTGCCACATCTGCGGAAAACGCGCGGCAGCGTGCTCAACATCGGTAGCGTCAACGCCCACTGCGGCGAGCCGAATCTCCTCCCCTACAGCCTCTCCAAGGCCGCCCTCCAAGCGGCCACCCGGAACCTCGGTGACACCCTCTTCCGCGCAGATGGTGTTCGCGTCAACCAGGTGAATCCCGGCTGGGTTCTCACCGAAAACGAGATCGCGCGGAAGCGGCAACAGGGGCTCGACGACGACTGGCCCGGCCGCGTCGACCCGCAGTTTGCCCCCGCTGGCCGGCTGATCGCGCCGGAAGAGATCGCGGCGGTCGTCGTCACGTTCCTCTCCGATGAATGTGGCCCCATCAGTGGCCAGGTGTGCGACCTCGAGCAGTATCCGCTCCTCGGGCGCAATCCCCCCAAGACCATCCAGCCGGTGAAAGAGGCTTGATGGCCGCTCCCCTCCGCATCACGAACCGTTCCTCCCTGCCTTTGGAAAATTGAATCATGCCCCTGCTCCCCGCCACCACCCGCACGGCCGTCCCGCGTCTGGCAGCCTTCCCGAAGGCCTACATGCAGGCGCTTGTGAAGGATGGCAGCATGACGCTCGCGGAGTGGATCGACCTGGCCTCGACGCTCGGCATCGACGGCCTCGAGTGGTATGCCGGATTCCTGGAGATGGCAGACGAATCGGCCTGGCCGGGCTTCCGCCGGGCGGTCGAGGCCCACGGGATGGTGATTCCGATGCTCTGCTGCTCCCCCGACTTCACCCACCCTGATCCCGCCTTCCGGCAGCGCGAAATCGAAAAACAAAAAACCTGGATCCGGATGGCCCACGCGCTCGGCGCGGGCTGGTGCCGGACACTCTCCGGGCAGCGGAGGCCTGAGCTGACGGCCGAGGAGGGCGTGGCCCTCGCCGCCGAGTCGATCCGCGCCTGCCTGCCGCTGGCGCGCGAGCTGGGCGTGACGTTGATCATCGAGAATCACTACAAGGACGACTTCTGGCAATATCCCGAGTTCGCCCAGAAGATGGATCTGTTCTGTGCGCTCGTCGATGCTGTCCGCGATCCCAACTTCGGCGTCAACTACGATCCGAGCAATGCCTACATCGCCGGCGACGATCCGCTCGAATTGCTGCGGCGCGTGTCGAGCCGGGTCGTGACGATGCATGCCAGCGATCGCTTCCTCATCGAGGGGACGCTCGAGGATCTGCGCCGCGAGGAGGGAGGAAGCGCCGGCTACGTGAAGCGGCTCCGGCACGGCGAGATCGGCAAGGGGCTCAACGACTACGACGCGATCTTCTCGGAGCTGAAAAGCAAGGGCTTCTCGGGCTGGATCAGCATCGAGGATGGCGTCGACGGGATCGACCAACTCCACCGCAGTGTCGCCTTCTTGAAAGGCAAGATCGCCGCGCACTGGCCCGGCTGATCGCACGTCGGCTGCGGTGGTCGATGACCAGCGACCGAGGCGGGCACGGCATCAGTCGAGCGCACCGGCGAGGATCCGGTCGTTGTCGCTGTCGGCGACGACGAGGTTTCCCGCCGGGTCGATCCGGGCCGCATGCGGCCGGGCGAGGTGCGTCGTCCGCCAGTCGCTCCCCACCGCGGTGCCCGGCCTGCCGGGGATGCCCGCCACCGTCACGATGATCCCGGTGACGGGATCGTAGCGGCGGATGCAGTGGTTTTCGGTGTCGCAGACGAGCACGCGTCCCCTTCCATCCATCGCCACATACTTCGGCCCTGCCAACAACGCCGCCGCGCCCGTCCCGCCGTCGCCGGCGAAGCCCGCCTTCCCATCGGCATTCACTGCCACGCTCACGCGCCCCTGACGGATCGCCACCAGCGCGTTCCCCTCCCGCAGCGCTAGCCAGATCGTGCCGTCGGCGGCGGCACAGGCGGCGCGCGGGCCCGCCAATGGCGTGGTAGTCGCCAGCGCCCCCTCTTCCGGCTTCCCCTTCGTGCCGTTGCCGGCAACCGTCGTGACGACGCCGGTGACGAGGTCGATCGACCGGAGCCGGGCATTGCCGATGTCGGCGACGAGGAGCGCGCCCCCTCCCGGCACGAGCGAGCAGCAGTAGGGCTGATTGAAATGGGCCAGAGCCGCCGGGCCACTGTCACCGGAGTCCCCGGCGATCCCGGTGCCGGCGATCGTACGGAGGAGGCGCGTGCGCGGGTCGAGGGCCCGGATCCGGTGGTTGAAGGTGTCGGCCAGGTAGATCGTGTCGTCAGGACCGATCGCCAGATCGTGGAGACCGTTGAAGCGGACCTCCCCGACTGTGGTCGGTCCGGCGGGGGGCTCGGGCGCCTGCGGATCGGCGGGGTGAAACTGCCCCGCCACGAACGTCGGCAGCCCCGCGCCGCCAGCCGGGGCGGGGTCGATGCGGAACACCCGGTTGGCTCGGGTGAACTCGACGCCCCACAGCCGCCCCTCGAGATCGAAGGCGGTGGCAAAGGGCTCATTGATGGCGGCCTCGGCCGGCTCGGTGCTCGTCCGCCCCTCCCGCTTCCCGGCGATCACCGCGACCCCGTCGGCGTTGGCACCGGTCGGAAGCCCCGTGGCGAACAGCAGGAAAACAGCAGCCAGAAAGCTCGGCCTTTGCCCCATGACGATCCCCTTTGTTTCCTTGCTCATCCGGTCCCGGGCCACACCCGGAAGAGTGTCGGGGGCGGGAGGGGGAGAGGTCAATTGCCCTCCCCCCGTGGTCGAGGCCACAATTGCGTTCCGAGCCCTGGATGGGGGATGGGGGGATTGGTCATGCACTCCACGAGAGCCGTCGCGTTGTCACGCTCCGCCCCCTTTCGCGCCACGCTGCCGGTCGTCGCGTCGATCGCCGCGGCCTCCTTGTGGCTGTTGGCGATCACCGCCCACGCCGGCGCGCCCCTCGATCACTTCGAGACGACGATCCGCCCCCTCTTGGCCACCCACTGCCAGTCGTGCCATGGCGACGAGGCCGCGAAGGGGGGGCTGCGGCTCGACAGCCTCGTCGAAGTGCTGTGTGGCGGGGATTCGGGGCCGGCGGTTGTCCCTGGCGATCCGGCCGCGAGCCTGCTGATTGCCGCGGTCCGCCACGAGTCGGTGGCAATGCCACCGGACCGCGACCGGCTCTCCGACGGCGAGATCGCGGCGCTCGAAGCCTGGGTGGCCGACGGCCTGCCCTGGACCGGATCGGCGTCGGCAGCCGACCTGCTCGCCGCCGGGCTTCCCCCCCGCGCTGCCGCCGCTCCCGTCGGCCCCAGACTCCGACCGCGGCCGATGGTCGTGACGGAAGAGGATCGGGGGTGGTGGGCCTATCGACCACTCGTCAGACCTGCGGTGCCGGAGGGGGCAGTTGGCCATCCGATCGATCGCTTCGTCGACGCCCGGCTGGCGGCCGAGGGGCTTGTTGCCGTTCCCGAGGCCGATCGGGCCACGCTCATCCGCCGGCTCTTCTTCACGACTGTGGGAGTGCCACCGTCGGCCGAGGAGGTGCGGGCCTTCGTCGCCGACACCGATCCCGCCGCCTGGGAGCGACTCGTCGACCGACTCCTCGCCGATCCCCGCCATGCCGAGCACCTCGCCCGCCACTGGCTCGATCTGGCCCGATATGCCGACAGCGACGGCTTCCGGCAGGACGCCTTCCGGCCCCATGCCTGGCGCTACCGCGACTGGGTCGTCGCCGCCTTCCAGGCCGACCTCCCCTTCGACCGCTTCGTGATCGCGCAGCTCGCCGGCGACGAGCTCAGCGACGACGCCAGGGGGGCGATCGCCACCGGATTCCTCCGCCAGACACCCTACGAGTACAACCAGATCGACGTCCCGAAGCAGTGGACCGACATCCTCGACGACGCCACCGAGACGACCGCCGACGTCTTCCTCGCCATGGGCCTCGGCTGCGCCCGTTGCCACGACCACAAATACGATCCGATCCTGAAAGCAGACCACGAGCGCCTGCGGGCCTTCTTCACGGCGATCGAGTGGCGCGACGACGGCGTCCCTGAGCCACAGGCCCTGTTCCCCGGCCAACAGACCTGGGTCGACACGGTCGGGCGCATCCAGCGCGAGCTGGCCACGCTCCGCGCCTCGGCCCGCGACGAGCTGGCCTGGGGGGGCCTGCAACGCTTCCCGCCGCAGATCAAGCGGCTCGTGATGCTGCCGGCGGCGGAGCGGACGGCGCTCGAGGAGCAGTGGGTGCGGCTCGCTGCCCGACAGCTGACCTTCCAGCCGGAAAAGCTCCCCGAGGCCGACCGGCTCGCCTACGAGCGACTCACGGCCGAACTGGCGGCCTTCGAGAAGGAGCACGCCGCCGATCGTCCGCCGTCGACCCCGGCGGCTGTCGTGGCGGAGGTGGGGGTGCCCGAGGGAATCGCCCCCGGCCTCCCGGAGGTGCTCGGCGGCGGCTGCCCGCCGATCGAGCCGGTGGCGGCGCGCGGGCCGTCGAGCGGACGACGGCTGGCCCTGGCCCGCTGGATCGCGGCGCCGACCAATCCCCTCGCGCCGCGCGTCCTCGCCAACCGGCTCTGGCAGTGGCATTTCGGGGAGGGGCTCGCCTCCGAGGCCAACGACTTCGGCCTTCTCGGTGCGCCGCCGAGCCATCCGCAGCTCCTCGATTGGCTGGCCGCCGATCTCGTCGAGGGGGGCTACACGGTGCGGAGGATCGAGCGGCTGATCCTCACCAGCACCGCCTTCCGCCGGGCAACGCATGCCCCCGAGAGCCCGCCATTCACGCTGGCTGCGGCCCGCGATCCGCAGGCCCGGCTCCTGTGGCGCCGCCACGCGCGCCGGCTCGACGCCGAGCAGGTCCGCGATGCGGCGCTCGTCGCCAGCGGCGAGCTCGACGCCACCCCCGCCGGTCCGCCGGTGCCGGCGGCGAAGCCACGCCGGGCGATCTACGTCTCCGTTCTGCGCAACACCCGCGATCCCCTCCTCGACGCCTTCGACTTCCCCGACGCCTCCGCGAGTTGCTCGCGCCGCAACACGACCACCACCCCGTCGCAGGCCCTCCTCCTCCTCAACGGTGAATGGCTCCTGGCCCGCGCCCGGGCCCTCGCCCTGCGGATCGACCGGCAAGGGCTCGGAGACGATCGCAGCCGGGCCGCCGAGGCGCTGCGGACGGTCATCGGCCGCGAGCCGTCAGCGGAGACGATTGATGCCTGCACCGAGTTTCTCGGGCTCGAGCGAAGCCGGCTCGACGCCGACGCCTCCACCTTCTCCGTCGCGCTCTCCGAGCCGATGCCGCAACGCGAGGGGCTCGCCGCCACGATCGACCCTGCCCGCCCCGACGCCCTGCTGACGGTCCCCGGCAGCGCGTCGGGCGCCAAGCCGGAGGCGGGCCCCTTCCCGGCTGACGACTTCACCTTCGAAGCCTCTGTCGTGCTCCGGTCGTTTCCGGCCGACGGGCGACTGCGGACGATCGCCTCGCAGGGCTTCGGCCGCGACGACGCCCCCGGCTGGAGCCTCGATGTCGATGCCGCGGGGCGCCTCGGTCTGAAGGTGCGCGGCGCGCGAAAGGATGGCGATACCAAGATTCCCATCCGGGCCGAGATCGATGCCGGCCTCCGTCTCGCCCTCGAGCGCCCCTACGCGATCGCGGTGGCCGTGCGCGTCGTCGATGCCGGCGACCGGCGCGTCGACTTCCAGATCCGTGATCTCTCCGACAACGACGCCGCCGCGAGGCTCGCCACCGTGGCCCACGGTTTCGACGGCAGCCATGCCACGTCGCAGCCCTTCGCGATCGGCGGCCGGAGCGGCTCCGAGGATTCCAGCTGGGACGGCCTGATCGACGAGGTGCGCCTGTCGCGGCGGGCGCTCCAGCGGGCGGAGCTACTCCAAGAGCAAGGCTCGGCCGGCGACGCGGTCGTTGCCGCGTGGACCTTCGAGGAGACGCCGGGGTTCGCCGTCGACACGGCGGGCCGGGGGCGCGATCTCGTCCGCGGCGGGCTCCAGGTCGCCCCGGTCAAGGATCTCCGCGGCTACGAGGCCCTCGTCGATCTCTGCCATGTCCTCCTGAACTCGAGCGATTTCCTCTACGTCGACTGACGCCCCACCATGTCGAGCCTCGCCCGCCACCACCGCCTTCCGCACCACGCCCCCGCAACCTCGCGGCGGGACTGGCTCGCCCGTGCCGGCTCCGGCTTCGGAGCGCTGGCCTTGGCGGCGCTCGAGCATGATGCGGCGCTCGCGGCCACCAGCGCCCCCCTCGCGCCCAAGCCACCCCACGCCGCTGCACGGGCGACGAGCGTGATCTTCCTCTTCATGGAAGGGGGGCCGAGCCATCTCGATACGTTCGATCCCAAGCCCCTCCTCCGCAGGCTCGAGGGGCAGCCGTTGCCGGAGAGCTTCGGGCGGGTGATCACGCCGATGGGAGAGGGGGAGAGCCCGCTGTTGGCCGATCGCCGGACCTGGGCCCGGCATGGCCGCTGCGGCGCGTGGGTCAGCGACTGGCTCCCCCACACCGCCGGCATCGTCGACGATCTCGCCATCCTCCGGTCGTGCGTCTCCGACGGGCTCAACCACTCCGGCGGCGTCTGCCAGATGAACACCGGCTCGGTTCTGGGGGGACGCCCCTCCCTCGGCGCCTGGACGACCTACGGCCTGGGAAGCGAAAGCCGGGATCTCCCCGCTTTTGTCGTCCTCCAGGATGGCGACGGGCAGGTGGTCAACGGTCCGCGGAACTGGGCAGCCGGATTCATGCCGGCGGTCTACCAGGGGATGCGGCTCGGCACCGGCACGCCGCCGATCGCGAATCTCACCGCGCCGAAGGGAGTCGGCCCCGCCCGGCAGGCGGCGAAGCTCGCCTTCCTCACCGACCTCAACCGGGCCCGCGCGGCGGCCACGCCTGAACAGACCGAGCTCGAGGCACGAATCCAAAGCTACGAGCTCGCCTACCGGATGCAGGCGGCAGCCCCTCTGGCCGTCGACCTGGGCGCGGAGACCGCCGAGACGCGCCGGCTCTACGGCCTCGACGAACCGGCGACGGCCGTCTGTGGCCGCAATTGTCTCCTCGCCCGTCGCCTCGTCGAACGGGGCGTCCGCTTCGTGCAGGTCTATCACGGTGCCGGCAGCAAATGGGACGCTCATGCCGGGATCGAGAAGAACCACGCCGAGCTCTGCCGGCAGGTCGACCAGCCGGTCGCGGCGCTCGTCCGCGACCTCAAGCGCCGCGGCCTTCTCGATTCGACGCTCGTCGTCTGGGGAGGGGAGTTCGGGCGGACGCCGATGAGCGAGAAGGGGGATGGCCGCGACCACAATCCCTACGGTTTCACGATGTGGATGGCCGGAGGAGGCGTGCCGGGGGGGATCGAAATCGGCGCCACCGACGACGTCGGGCTCCACCAGATCGCCGACCGCCTCCATGTCCACGACATCCACGCCACGATCCTCAGCGCGCTCGGCCTCGACCATCTCCGCCTCGAGTTTGCCTCGAAGGGGCGTCCGGAGCGGCCGACGCTCAACGAGGGGCGTCCCCATCCCCGGCTCGTGGGACGCTGACGGTCCCCACGCTCACGCCACGATCTCGTCGAGCACCCGACCGTGGACATCGGTGAGCCGGCGCGGGATGCCGTTGTTGTAGATCGTGAGGCGCTCGTGATCGATGCCGAGGAGGTGGAGCGCCGTGGCATGGAGGTCGTGCCAGGTTGTCGGATCGACTTCAGCCTTGAAGCCGAGCTCGTCGCTGGCGCCGTGGGCCACGCCCCCCTTCACGCCCCCTCCGGCCATCCAGGCGGTGAAGGCACCGGGGTTATGGTCGCGCCCCTTCCCCTGCGCCGCCGGCTGCCGGCCGAACTCGGTCGAGCCGATGACGAGCGTTGAGTCGAGGAGCCCGCGGCCGGCGAGATCCGTCAACAGCGCGCTGGCACCGGCATCGAGGATCGGCCCCCAGTAGCCGTGATCGCGGACGAGATCCTCGTGCGAATCCCAGTTGGGGCGGATCTTGAGTGCCGTCGTGTTCTCCGCGCCGCAGTAAATCTGTACGAAGCGGACGCCACGCTCGACGAGCCGGCGGGCGAGGAGGCACTGCCTGCCGAAGGGCCCCAGGTCGGGATCGTCGAGCCGGTAGCTGGCCAACGTGAGCGCCGATTCCCCCGACAGGTCGCCGACTTCCGGGGCCGAGAGCTGGAGGCGTGCCGCCAGTTCGAAGGCCTCGATCCGGGCATCGAGATCGGCATCCCCTCCGCGCGCATCGCGGTGGCGCCGGTTGATCGCGCCGAGGAAACCGAGCCCGGCCGGCTCACCGGCCCGGACATCGGCCCGATCGGCAGGGGGGAAGAGATCGGCGATCGGCGGCTGGTTAGCGGCGATCCGCAGAACTGTCCCCTGATGGACGGCCGGCAGGAACCCGGCGCCCCAGTTGACCGTTCCCCCCGGCGGCAGGCCACGGGGGTCGGGGAGAACGACGAACGCCGGAAGATTCTCGGCCTCGCTCCCCAGGCCGTAGGTCGCCCAAGCGCCAAACGACGGGAATCCGGGGAGGATGAAGCCGCTGTTGGCCATGAACATCGCCGGCCCATGGAGCGCCGACTTGGCGTGCATCGAATGGAGGAAGGCGATCGAGTCGACATGCCGGGCCAGGCCCGGGAAGAGATCGCTCACCCAGCGGCCGCATTCCCCGTGCTGCCGGAACGGCCAGGCCGACGGCCTACACTCCCCCGGCCGCGAGGCGAAAAACTCGAGCTTCCCATCGGGATCAAACGGCATACCGGCGCGGCGGACGAGCTCCGGCTTGTAGTCAAACGTGTCGACGTGGCTCATCCCCCCCGGACAGAAGATCTGGATCACCGCCTTGGCCCGCGCCTCAAAACTGGGCGGCCGTGGCGCCAGCGCCCCCCGTGGAATGCTCCCGGAGGGGGGCGCGTCGGCCGCGAGGGCGACATCGAGCCCGAGGCACCCGAGCCCGCCGCCGAGGGCGCCGAGAAACGCCCGTCGGCCCGACGGACGGAAGCGGCGGCTCGAGGGGGAAGCGGAAACAAGCATCGGGTAAATCCGTGGACTTAAGACCCCTGTCAGTCGATCGCCGAAAGCTCATTGGCCGCCAGCATCATCCGGCAGAACTGCACGAGCCCCGCCTGGCCGACCAGATCGATGCCGGCAGCGGCCTCCTCCCGGTCGGGCTCACGGCCGAAGGCGAGCTGGAAACCGAGGCGCACCTGATCGGCCGGAAGATTCCCCGCCTCGCGCCCGAGCCGCTCGGCCCAGGCTGCAGCGTGGCGGAGGGTGAAGTCGTTGTTGAGGATCGCCAGCGACTGCAGCGCCGTCGTCGTCCGGGCCCGGACTGGCGCGAGGTTGGCGGGGTTGGGACAATCGAGCGTTGTCAGGAAGACGTCGGGCGTGCCGCGGACGACACAGCGGTAGATGCTGCGGCGCCGCAGGTCGGGGCGGTCGACGGGAATCGACTCGTAGATCGGGGCATAGGCCTCGGTGACCCGGAAATCGCGGAAGCCTGGCCCGCCACGGGTCTGATCGAGCGTGCCGGAAACGGCCAGCACCGTGTCGCGGTACGACTCGGCGTCGAGGCGCCGCGGGCTCATCCGCCAGAGGAGACGGTTGCCGGAATCGACCGCCATCCCCGCAGCCGCTCCGGGCACACCATGGCTCCGTTGCCGCCAGGTCTGGCTCGTGCAGATGAGCCGGTGGATGTGCTTGAGCGACCAACCATGATCGACCAGCTCCGCGGCAAGCCAGTCGAGGAGCGCCGGATGCGACGGGCGCCCCCCTCCCGAGCCAAAATCGCTCGGCGTGTCGACGAGGCCGGTGCCGAAGTGATGGTGCCAGAGCCGATTGACGATCACGCGCGGCGTGAGTGGATTGGCCCGATCGGTGATCCAGTCGGCGAGGGCCCGCCGGCGCACGCCATCGGTGGCATCGGCCGGCAGGACCGCCGCGGGTACGCCCACCAGCGCCGGCAGCCCCGGAGGAATCTCCCCCACCGGCTTCTCCGGATCGCCGCGCAAAAAGAGCTGCACCGGCGGCGGCGGCTGCACGACCGGCCCGTAGACGATTCCCGTCGCCGGCAAGGCCGCGAGCGCCAGCCGCAGCGACTCGATCCGCCCGCGCGCGGCGGCAAGGGCCGGCTCGTCGACGGGGCGGGAGGGGGTCCCCTCGATCCGCGGGTCGCCGAACCAGATCTGATCATGACCGATGCCATCCCCGCCGTCGGTGGCCACGAGGGTGAGGTGGCGGGCCTCATCAGGCAAAAGGATATCGAGCGGCTCTCCGGGGCTCGCCTGATCGAGCCGGCACTGGATCGCGCGCCGGCCATCGACATAGACGGCGACCTCGGCCCCGGCCGTCTCCGCCCGGCCGCCGTAAGCAACCACCGCGCGGAAGCGGCGGTTGGTGGCCGGATGTCGGCTCCGGATCGCGGCCAGGTCGAAGGTGATCGCGGCATTGGCATGGAGACCGAGGATCGTGTGGCCGGCGATGGCGTGGTCGATGCCGGCGGTGGTCGTGGAGGCCTGGGCGTTGACCGGGCCGTTGCGGATCGCATCCCACCCCTGCCGGGCCGTCGGCGGGAGGCCGTCGATCGGTTCACCATCGACGACGAACCGGACCGGCCCGCTGCCATCGGGCACGAGCACCGCTGCCACCAGGGGCGAGGGCCCGGGAACGGGCCGATTCGCTTCGATCCCTTCGAGGAAAGAAAGCGGCGTGCGGTCGCGGGCCAAACCAGAGCGCGGGTCGATCCCCGCCCCCTTCACGCCGTTCCCCGAGCCGTCGCCGCCGCCAACGATGTCGGCCAGATCGACCGGCGCCCCGGCGAGGGCATGGACGTCGGCCGTCGCGGTGCGGAGCGATTCTTCAAGCTCCAGTCGCCTGGCATCCCGGGCGGCCACCGCCGCCGGGCTGACAGGGCGATCGCCGCGCGTCACGCCGGCCAGGAGTGCCGCGAGCGCGGCGTGGTCACGCTGCGGGATCGGATCGAGCTTGTGGTCATGGCAGCGGGCACAGTTGATCGTCACGCCACACGCGGCCGCCATCACCTGCGTGAGCATGTCATCGAGATCATCGGCCCGGGCCTGGCGCCGCAGGACGGCGCTTTGCGTCTCCACCTGCCCGACGAGGTCCCAGGGACCGGCCACGAGAAAGCCACTGGCCACCACCGCTGCCGGGTCATCCGGCGTAATCACGTCGCCGGCCACCTGCTCCCGCAGGAACGCGTCGTATGGCTTGTCGGCATTGAGGGCGTCGATCACCCAGTCGCGGTAGCGCCACGCATGGGGGCGGAGCTGATCGCGCTCGTAGCCATGGCTGTCGGCGTAGTGGGCGACATCGAGCCAGTGCCGGGCCCAGCGCTCCCCGTGGCCGGGCGCGGCCAGGAGCCGATCGACGAGGCGCTCGAAGGCGTCCGGGGCCGGGTCGGCCTCGAAAGCGGCCACCTCTTCGGGGGTTGGAGGGAGGCCGACGAGATCGAACGACGCCCGGCGGATGAGCGACCGCCGATCGGCCTCCGGGGCCGGGGCGAGGCCGCTTTCTGCGCGGCGTGCGGCGATGAAGGCATCGATCGCCGCAGCACCGAGGGCGCCCCCGGGGACGTCGGGGCGGACCACCGGTTGCCAGGCCCAGTGGTCGAGCCGCGGATCGCGCCACGCCCCTTCGGGCCACGCCGCCCCGGCATCGATCCACGCCCCCACCAGCCCGATCTCCTCCGCCGAGAGGGCCTTCCCCCGCGGCGGCATACGCGTTTCGGGATCGGTCGAGGTCACCCGGTCATGGAGCGAGCTTGCCCCGCGGTCCCCCCCCACGACGACCGCGCCCGGCTCCCCGCCGCTGCGCGGATCGAGGTCGAGCCGCAGCCCCCCTTCCTGGAGGTCGGGCCCGTGGCATTCGCGGCAACGGCGCGAAAAAAGGGCACGGACCTGCTCCGCTATCCCAAGGCCGCTCCCCTGCCCGGCTCCCCCCGGCTCCGCGGCGCTGCTACCGGCGATCGACATCCCCGCCGCGAAGACAGCGAGGAGCGCGATCGGGACCGAGGCACGCGGGCGGGAGGAGCGAGGCATGGGGCTCCGCCATTACTTCGTCAGCGGCTTGACGCGGATGTTGCGGAAGTGGACTTCATCCCCGTGGCCGAGGAAGCCGATGTGGCCACTGGTCCGCTTCAACCCGGGATGGGCCTGGCCGTCGAGGGTCTTCTTGCCGTCACGAAACTCGGCGATGTCGCCATCGACGATCGTCGTGCCATTGAGAATCACCTTGATCTTCGACCCCTCGGCGATCACTTCCTGGCTGTTCCACTCCCCCGTGGATTTCAGGGCCCCGCGCTTGGCAGGGATGACCCCATAGACCGACCCGTGCGACTGATAGGGGGCGATCCCGGCATACTTTTCATGCCCATCGTCGAGGATCTGAAGCTCCATCCCGGCAAAGGCGGCGTCGCCATCGAGCGGCGCGCGGATCCCGAGGCCGTTGTTGGCCCCGGGGGTCAGCCGGAACTCGAACTTCAGATCGAAGTCGGCAAACTCCTCCTTCGTCAGGAGCTTGCCGCCGGCCCCCTTGCGGCAGTGAAGCTCGCCGTCCTTCACCTCGTAGCCACCGACATCCCCCTGCCAGCCCTCCGTCGATTTGCCGTCGAAGAGCGCCTTGAAGCCGGGCTCCTCGGCCCGCAGGCCGGTGCCGATCGCTACGACGATCGCCGTGGCCAGGGCACCGCGGCCAAGCAGGGTCATCCAGGAGTTCGCGAGCATCCGCATGAAAAGTCTCTCCAGAGCGAAAAAAGAGAAAAAGGTGGTCCGAAAGAAAAAGATGGTCCAGTCCCCAGCGCTCCAGCCTATCGCAATGACGACAGCCACGCGACCAGATCGCGGAGCTCGCGGCGGGAGAGTTTCCCGGCCAGATCGGCGGGCATCGAGCTCGGCCCGCTCGCCCGGTCCTCGATCGAATCCAGCGGCACCTCGACAAAACCACCGTCGGCCGTTTTCAGAATCAGCACCCCTTCCTTCTCGGCGCTGACGATCCCGGCGATCGTCCGCCCGTCGTCGGTGACCAGGACCGTCGTCCGGAACGCATCGGCCACCTTCGCATCGGGGGTGACGATCGCCTCGAGGAGATACTGCCGTTCTTTCTCCTTCGCGATCCCGTCGAGCTTCGGCCCGACGTCGCCGCCGGTCCCCTCCGCGCGGTGGCAGCGGACACACGACACCGCGACTTTCCCAAAGAACAAGGCCCGTCCCTTGGCCGCATCCCCGCCGTCGAGGCAATCGCGCCAGGCGGCGGTCGAGTCCCCTTGGAGGGCCGTGGCGACCCGCTCGGTGGCGAGTCGATCAGCCTCCTCCTGCCCGAGGCGCCGGGCAGCGGCTTCGTTGATCTCGAGCTCCGTGGCCGCGTCGCGCTTCGATCGGAGCCCCGCGACGAGCGCCGCGACAGCGCTCGTCGCGGCCGGGTCATCGATGCGCCCCAGGAGATCGATCGCCGTCTGGCGTTCACCGACATCGGCCGCCGCCGCCGCCCGGGCCAGTTCAGGCACCGTCTCGGCTGGTGGGAGCCGCCGGGCGCGGACGCTTCGCGCCGCCGACCGCACCGTGGGGCTCGCGTCGCGGAGGAGCGGCGTGGAGAGATCGACCGCCGAGGCATCACCGGCAGCATCGAGCGTGGCGAGCGCCTCGGCACGCGACACCGGACTCCGCGCCTCGTCGCCGGCCCACTCGGCCAGCAGCGGCCCGACCGAACCGATCCCCAGCTCGGCAGCCCCCTTGAGAAGGCCGGCGCGGAGCGTGTCGTCGAGATTCGAGGCGAGGAGCGCCGGGAGCGCGGCCTCGAGCGCCTCCCGGGCGAGGCCGGCATCGCGCGGTTCGATCGGCTGCCACGATCCGTTGACGCGACTGCGCTGCGGCGGTTGGCTCCAGGTGCGGAGAACGTCGAGGGCCAGGGCCCGCATCGCCGCAGGCGCATCGGAGCGGGCGGCAAGCGCCACGAGGCGCTCGGCATCGGCCTGCGTCCCCGATGCCTCGGCCGCAGCCACCGCCCGGCGGAGAAACGCTTCGTCGAGCGGTCCGGTGGCGACGCGCGCCGCGAGCTCGCTCCAGACCCCGGCCAGCGGGAGATCATGGATCGCCCGGGCCGCTTCGGCGGCGACCCGCGCGTCGGCATCGTCGAGGAATCGAGCCACGACGTCGCTGCCAAGACGCCGCAGCGCGACCACCGCAGCCAGACGGACGCGCGGCGACGGATCGGTGGAGAGTGCCGCGAGGCCCACCGCGTCGCTCATGCCGGCAAGCCCCATCACGATCGCATGGCGGTAATGGGGATCGGCCGCCGCCGCGCCGTCGGCTGCGGCAGCCAAGCCCCGCGCGGCGACCGGATCGGGGCCGCTTTGCCGGCCGATCCGGCCGAGGGCGATGGCCGCAGCCGAACGGACATGGAGGTCGTGATCATGGAGCAACCCTATCAGCTTCGCCCGGTCGACCTCATCGACTGCGGCACCGCTATCGCCGAGCTCCCGTGCGGCCACCATGCGGATCTCCCACGCCGGATCGCCGAGCAGCGCGGCAAACGGAAGGACCCCGAAAGGCCTGCGCAAGGAACCTCGTGCCATCTGGGCGAGCCCCTGGATGGCATGGACACGGGCCAGGAGCTTCGCCTCCGGTTCGGCAGCCACCCCCTCGAGCGTCGCGTCGTCGCCGCGCCTCGCAAGCTCCCATTGGGCCTCGAGTCGCAGGCGGCGATCGACATGGCCGAGCAAGTCCGCCAATCGGGGAGCCGTCAGGCTCTCGCACTCCCCCCCGAGGAGCTCTTGGACCTCGTCGACCAGCCCCTGCTCGGCCGCCGATCGATCCTTCGGCACGAAGCGCCAGATCCGTCCCTTCCCCTCCCCTTCCCAGCCATGGACCCAGTCGCTCACCCACAAGGCGCCATCCGGCCCCATCTCGGCATCGGTGGCGAGGATATTGCGAAAGGTTTCCTCCTCGTCGACCGGCACAAAGCTCGCGCCCTTGGGAACAATCCGGAAGGAGCGGATCGAGCTGTTGGCCGCCCCGCCGCGGAAATCGCAGAGCAGGAAGCGCTGGTCGAAGTGCCTGCCCAGCCCGGTGCCGGGATAGAACGACAGCCCCGATGGCCCGGAGCCGATATGGGCCAGCGGCGGGATGATCCAGGCGGGCTGGCCGTCGTGGGCGGTGTGCCAGAGCTTCTCGCGGTGCCAGGGGCCGCGATCCTCCATGTATTGAAACGACATGTTCCAGCCCGAGTCGCTCCCCGGGAGGACATGGACGAGCCGCGCCTGATCGCCACCGTCGGAGTTGTTGTCGACGGTGAACAGGTTGCCGAGATCGTCGAAGGCAAGCTCCTGCGGATTGCGGAGGCTCGTGGCGACGATCTCGAAGCCGCTGCCGTCGGGATGGCAGCGGAAGACAGCACCACTGCCGGGATCGTGGTACGTCTGGCCGTCGAGGGAGACCTTGTAGCCCCGGTCGCCGATCGAGAAGTAGATCCGTCCGTCGGGCCCCAGCACGAGGCCATGGAGATCGTGGCCCCGCAGCGCGACGCGGACGCCATAGCCGGTGGAGAGCTCCTGCCTCTCCCCGAGAGTCCCGTCGATCCGGCCATCGCCGTCGAGATCGCGGAGCCGGTACAACGACGGAATGCAGGCCAGCCACACCTCGCCGCGCCGGGCGAGGATCCCGGCTGCCGTCCCTGCCATCAGGCCGTTGAAGCCATCGGCATAGACACTCGCTTCGTCGGCGACGCCGTCGCCGTCGGTGTCGACGAGCCTCCGCACCCGGTCGTCGTCGAGCTCCCACTCGGTCACCGTCGCTGCGTCGAGGAGGCGGCGGTAGAACGCATCGCGATCCTCGATCGACCGGGCGGCGAGATCGGCATTGACCCACGCGTCGTCGTGGCCGCGATTGTCGTTGACCGCGCGCCCCTGCCGGAACGTCTCGCAGACGAACACGCGCCCCTTCTCGTCGACCGAGAAGGCCACCGGATTGGCGACATCGGGCTCGGCGGCAAACAGCCGGGCCTCAAACCCCTCCCGCATCCCGAACGCAGCCGCCGCCGTCACCGGTTCGTCCGATTTCTCGGCGACGGTCGGCTTTCTCGGCGCCGGAATCGGGTGCCCTCCGGGGACGGCCAGTGCCGTTGCCCCGGCAAGGAGGGCGAGAAGGACGGGGAGAGTGATGAGGGGGCAACGAACCGGCACGGCAATGACTCCTCGAGGTTGGCGAGCCTCGAATTATCGTCGCAATCCCGATTGGTGCCAGTCGAGGTTTGCCTACGGCAGGTGGCGGATCCGCAGTCGGCGGAACTCGACCGGAGCCCCCTCCGACTCCAGGCACAAAAAGCCCTCCGCAGGCTTGCAATCGCTGCCCCCTGACACCTCGTGGCCATTGACCCACAGCCGCACTTCACCGTCGATGGCGCGGATGTAGTAATGATTCCACTCGGGAGATCCCCGGGAGTGACTGGCGGTGGGGAAGCTCCGCTTGCCACCGGGGGCGACAGGTGGGAAGGGCGTCATGTCGGAGCTGCCGACCGGGAAGACGTCGCCGTCGGTCGTGAACCAATCGGACTTCTTCCCGGTCGACCGCTCGTACTCCTCGGCATAGCCATGATCGAGCACCTGGACCTCGATCCCGCCCGGCGGAAGCGCCCCCGGCTTGAGGTTCTCGAGGACGGTGGCGGGAGCCCAGAGGAAGACCCCCGAGTTGCCCCCCTTCGTGAGGTGCCGCCACTCGAGCGACATCTCGAGATTCTTGACCGGCTGCTTCGTCTTGATCACGCCGACCGGCCGGCCGGTGCAGTGGACGCCGCCATCTTTCCAGGTCCACGTGTCGGGCTCGCCATTGACGTTCTCGAACTCCGCGCCCGTCAGATCGCGCCACCCCGGGCCGGTCCCCTCGAGCGTGGAGAGCTCACGGATGACAACGTTGCGGACGCGCATCGGCGCGCCGTGCGTCTGGATCTGGATCGGCCCCTTCTCCGGGAGCGGCGTACCGGCGGCGAAGAAGTTCGCGAGTCTGGCATCATCGACGACGATACGGTCGTTCAGAATCACGGTGACATGCTCCCCCTGCATCCGGACTCTCGTCGTGTTCCACGCTCCCGTCGGGCTGTCGGCGCGCTCCAGCGGCCACTTGCCGGGACTGTCGGCGGGGTTGTTCCACAGTCCCCCGGAGCCCTTCTGATTGCCATGCTGGAAGTCACGTTCGCAGTCCGGATCCCAGATCTGCACCTGGGGATTGCCGCGCAGATAGATGCCGCTGTCGGCGCACGATTCCGGGAGCATCCACTCGAGGTGCAACTCGAAGTCGCCGTAGTCGCGATCAGTGGTCAGAAACACGCCGTGGCCATCGCTGACGATCTCTCCCCCCTCCACCTTCCAGTGCTGGCGCATGTCGGCATCCCACTCCGCCTGCTTCGCAGCCCGCTCCTCGGGAGCCAGCGCCGCCTCGGCGGCCGGATCGAAATGAGGCCGGCCGCGCCAGCCGGAGAGGCTCTCACCGTCGAACAGTGCCGTGAAGCCGGCGGGAATGTCCGGCTGCGGGAGCCGGCCGGACTTCCAAACGAGGAACCGCCATTGCCCCCCCTCCTCCCGCCAGTTGGCAAGGTAGGAGACGTCAACCCGCTCGACGCCGTTCGCGTTGCGGACCTTGAGGCGCGCGAACCCCGACTCAATCGCCAGTCCAGGCACTGGGTAACGCCACGATCGCGCGCCTTGCTCGTACTCCAGATAGTCGATCACCCCGGAAGAGAGATTGGAAAGGAAGGACTCCTTGGTATCAATGACGCCACTGGAATGGACGTAGTGGAGATCGTCGGAGAGGATCGCCCCGAGGGCGGCGACATCCCCTGCCACGAGCGCTGCCACGCGGGCATCGGCGGCGGCATTCAGAGCCCCTTCCCGATCCGTGGCGGCAAGCGCCGCGGCCGGTTCCTGGGCCGATACCCTGGCCGTCAGCGGGGCGCTGGTGGCCAGCGGGAGCACGAGCGCCGCCGCGAAGACGCGGCGAAGGAGGGGGGAAAGCGCTGGGCAATTCATGGGCTGAATCCTCTGCGGGGCTCGATCGGGTCGGGAGGTGGGGGCGTGGAAGGGGCGGGAAAACCGTCAGGCGAGGCGGACGGGGCGGCCCCCTTCGGCGGCGCTCTGGTCGGCGGCAAAGATCACGTCGAAGGTCTTCGCGGCCTCGGGGAAACTCGTCAGCGGCATCTCGACGCCGGCGTCGAGGGCGTCGAAGAAGGCCTGGAACTGCGCCTGGTAGGGATGATCGCTGACGTCGCCGGAATCGAGGAGCTTCATCGCGAGTGTGCTCCAGGCATGCCGATCGGTATGGAGCTTCTGCGAATGGAAGCGGTTGTCGAGGAGGCTCCCCTCGCTCCCCACCAGATGCGTGTGGAAGTAGTAGGGCTGGAGGCAGTCGACGATCGCCGCCGACTTGCCGACCGCGCCCCCCTTGAACTGAAGAAGGGTGACACTCGAAGTGTCGTATTCGTAGGGGGCGAAAACGTCACTTGACGACTTCGTCGACAAGCTCGTGACGCTCTCCACCTCGCCCCCCATCAACAGCAACAGGGCGTCGAGGGCATGACAGCCGGCGGTGAGCAGAGCGCTGCCGCCATCCTTCTTGCCGGTGTTCCAGCGGAACTGGCCGTACCACGGGCCGATGCCGTGGTAATAGTCGACCTCGCCGTAGTGGAGCCGTCCGAGGAGCCCTTCGTCGAGGAGGGCCTTTGTGACGCGGAACTGACTCGAAAACCGGCACTCGAAGCAGACGCACCCCTTCACGCCATGCTTCGTTGCCGCGGCGACGATGTCGCGGACCTCAGCGGGCGAGTTCGCCATCGGCTTCTCGAGGATGATGTGCTTTCCGGCGGCTGCCGCGGCCACCGCCTGATCGCGGTGTTCGCTCGGATAGCTCGTGATATCGACGACATCGAGATCCTTGTCGGCAAGCATCTCATCGAGCTTCCGGTAGGCCTTCATCGGCCGGCCATGCTTGGCGGAGAGTTCCGCGGCATCGAGGGGACGCGATGAGCAGACCGCCGTCACCTGTCCCTGACGAGTGGCATTGATCGCGTCGATGTGCGCCGTTGCCGCCCAGCCGTAGCCGATCACACCGACATTCGTCGTCTTCATCATTTTCCCCTCGCGGCAGACCTGCCGCCCGATCGGTCACCCCCACCGTGCCAGACCATCCCCGGCAAGGCGTCGCGTCATGCCCCGCCACCGGAGCCATGCCATGAGCGCCGTGCCAATTCCAGCGAACGATCAACCGCGATGGAGCACGAAGCCCTCGATCGCTTCGTATTCCGGAAGGCCGAGCCGGTCGTAGATCAAGGCCGTGGCCCGATTGCGATCCTCGGCCCGCTGCCAAAACTCCCGCGGATCGGTCGCTCCGGGAAACAGCGCCCGATCTTTCTGGCTCTCGTGCTTGAAGATCGCCATCCGCTTGCGGCGGACTTCATCCGGCGAGAGGGGAACTGCCATGTCGAGCTCGTGCGGCTCCCACTCCTGCCAGGCACCGCGATAGAGCCAGAACTCACAGTCCTTCGCCCAGGGGCGGCTGTCGAGTTGCTTCATCGCGGCGGTCACTGCCGCAAGGCAGACCCGGTGCGTACCGTGGGGATCGGAGAGATCGCCGGCGGCGTAGATCTGGTGCGGCTTCACGTCGTCGAGCAGCTTTGCGGTGATCGCCACGTCCTCCGGGCCGATCGGCTTCTTCCGCACCCGCCCCGTCTCGTAGAAGGGGAGATCGAGGAAGTGGATCCGCTCCTGGGCGACCCCGGAGAGCCGTGCCGCCGCCCGGGCCTCGGTCCGGCGAATGAGGCCCTTCACGGCCTGGAGCTCAGGGATGTCGACGGCGCCTGCCGGCTTCTCCCGGATGAACGACCGGATCCGGTCGACCACCGACGACACCCCTTCGGAGCAGGGCACCGTGGTGCCGGCGAAGGCCCGAATAAACTCCTCGACGAACTCCGCATGGCGCTCGGCTGCACCGTCCCAGACGGCGATGTTGCCGCTGGTCTGGTAAGCCACATGGACCTCGTGCCCCTGCTCGCAGAGCCGGATGAACGTACCTCCCATGCTGATGACGTCGTCATCGGGATGGGGGCTGAAGACCACGATCCGCTTCGGGAAAGGATCGACTCCCGGCAACGTCGGCGTGCCCGACGTGCGCACGACGCCGTTCCATTTCGCTGCCGCACGCTCCGAAAACCGCTGGCGACGGGGGCGCCCAGGCTTGCCCCCGGGCCAGCCGGTGATCGTGTCTTGCATCGAACGGAAGACATCGATGTTGATGTCGTACGCCCGCCCGCAGGTCGCGAGGAGATCCTGGAGGCCGTGCTCGTTGTAATCCTCGTCGGTAAGCTTGAGGATCGGCTTCTGGAGCGTCGTCGCCAGCCAGATCACCGCCTTCCGCACGAGCCCCTCGGTCCACTCCATGCCGAGCATCTCGAGCGGGCCGACGAGCCACGGCGAGACAAACCGCGTGAGCGAAGCAGCGGCGGCCCGATCGAGCACGAACCTTGCGTCCGGATGCTGCTGGAGGGCACTGGCGGACACCTGGCTCGACGGCGTCTGCTCCACCGCTTTGGCGACGACCGGGGCCTTGTGCTCACCGAAGGCCAGCAGCACCACCTTGCGGGCATCGAGGATCGACCCCACCCCCATCGTGATCGCCTGACGGGGAACGTTCCACTCGCCGAAGAAATCGCTGGCGGCGTCGGCCCGCGTCACATGATCGAGCGTGATCAGCCGCGTGCGGCTCTCCGGGGGGCTCCCCGGCTCGTTGAAGCCGATGTGGCCGGTGCGGCCGATCCCCAGGATCTGCAGATCGATCCCGCCGGCAGTCCGGATCGCCACTTCGTAGTTCTCACAGGCGGCAAACACGTCTTGCCGGGAGAGCGTGCCGTCAGGGATGTGGATCGCCTCGGCGGGAATGTCGAGATGATCGAAGAGGTGCTCGCGCATGAAGCGGTAGTAGCTCTGCAGCGACCCTGGGTCCATCGGCCAGTATTCGTCGAGGTTGAACGTCACGACGGATCGGAACGACACTCCCTCTTCGCGGTGGAGCCGGATCAACTCGTCATACACGCCGACCGGCGTACTCCCGGTGGCAAGGCCGAGGACGGTCTTCCGACCGGCCGCAGCGCGCGACTGCACCAGATCGGCGATCTCCCTGGCCACCGCCCGGCTCGCGTCGCCAGGCTGCTCGTAGACCGTCACCGGTAAGCGCTCGATCGGGCTGCCGTGCTGATGCGTCGCTTGCGGTAGCGGCCCGCGGTAGATCGGCAGCAGGGCCTCGGCAGCCGGGCTGCCGCCAGCCTGCCCCCGCTGGACTGCAGGTTGCGTCGTCATGGTGGTTCCGGTGTTCCCTTGGTCGACCCCGTTGGTCATCACAAAACCCCCACAAAGCGGGCTGTATGCAGATGACGCAGGAATCGTTAGGCAGGCCGTGAAGAAGGTGTTTGCCGCTCGATGCGCCGGTTGACACCGCCAAAAAACCCGCCCCCTTTTTTTGGGGGAGGGGTGTTGCGAGTGGAAAAAGACAGGGACGACTTTTTCCACGGTCTCATCATCAGATCAGCTTCGTCTTGCCCGGGATGGCAATCGGCTGCGGAGGAAGCGCCGGGCCGAAATCCCACGACGGCGGCGCGAGATCTTCCTTCGATTCCCACACCTGATCCCAGGTGACATCCTGGCCGGTGTAGGCGCTCATTCGAGCCATGATGGCCATCGCGGTGCTGTTGGTCATCCGCACGCCGTCGTTGATCGGCTTGCCGGCACGGATGGCGGCAAAGAGCTCGTCGTGCTCCTGCTGGTACATGTCGTTCTTCTTCGCGTCACTCTGCCATACCTTGCCGTCGGTGACGATCTCGTGCCTGTCCTGGAAGCCGCTGACAGAGGCGTAGCCATTGGCCCCCATGATGTAGTCGCTGTTGTCGTTAACGCAGTTGGGGAAGTGGCGGCACATGTGGAAGCCACGGCTGCCGTCGGCATATTCAAAGGTGGCGCCGAAGTGGTCGTAGATGTTGTTGCCCAGCGGCACGTCGGGGCGCACTTCGCGGCCACCGGTGCAGACGACGCGCACCGGCGGAACATCCTTCATTGCCCAGGCGATCTTGTCGAGGGAATGGACCGCCTGTTCGGCGATGTGGTCGCCGGAGAGCCAGGTGTAGTACTGCCAATTGCGGATGTAGAACTCGAGGTCGCTCCACCCCGGCTGCCGCGGCACCTCGCCCCGGAAACCGGCGGCGTTGTAGGTGGTGTAGACGGCCCGCACCGGGCCGATTGCCCCGTAGTGGATGCGGTCGAAGATGTCGCGTTCGCGGGCCGAATAGCGCCAGCAGAATCCGGCGACGAGGTTGATCGCCTTCTCGGTGGCGAGCTTCACCGTCTCGCGGATGCTCCGCAGCCCCGCCGAATCGACCGCCATCGGCTTCTCGCAGAAGATCTGCTTCCCCGCTTCGACGGCCGCCTTGAGATGAAAGGGACGGAAGGCCGGGGGGGAGGCGAGAAGGACAACGTCGCAGGTTTCGATGAGCTGCTTGTAGCCGTCAAGCCCGGTGAAGCGACGGTCGGCGGAGACATCAAACCGCTGCGCCCAGGTCGGATCGGCAGCCGCCTTCTCATCGACGACGCGCTGGAGAATGCCGGCGCCACTCTCGGCCCGATCGGGGAAGGCATCGGCGATCGACCACAAAACGACCCCCGGATCAGCCGACATCGCCTGCGACGCAGCGCCCGACCCCCGGCCGCCGCAGCCGACGAGCCCGACCTTGAGGCGGTCGCTTCCGCCGGCGTTGGCCCCCCGGGCCACCGACACCGAAAGCGCCGCCGCGGTGGCTGCCCCGGCGGCAACAAAGCCGCGCCGCGACACGCCGGTGGCGCTTTGCTCGGCTGTCGGCGGAATAATCGATACGGAGCCGTTGGAACGCGTCGCCATGAGTCCCTCCCTTTGATTCGAAGCTCCACAAGGCTACTTTGCCCAGGAAGCCCCCGTCAACCGGCGCACGGGAGTGCGCCGAACCATCCAGGGACCCGCTCATGTCCGCTGATTCCGTTCCCGATCGCCCTCGAGCGCTCGCGCTCATGGCCCATCCGGACGACATCGAGTTCGTCGCCGCCGGCACGCTCCTCCTCCTCGCCGAGGCCGGCTGGGAGATCGATTACTGCAACATCGCCAACGGCGACTGCGGCAGCATGGTCACCGACCGTGCCGAGACGGCGCGGATCCGGGCCCGCGAGGCGCGCGACGCCGCCGCACTCCTCGGCGCCACGTTTCACCAGAGCGTGAGCAGCGATCTGATGATCTTTTACGACGAGCGCCACCTGCGGCGCGTGGCGAGCGTCGTCCGGGCGGCGCGGCCGCGGATCGTCCTCACGCACTTCCCCGACGACTACATGGAAGACCACATGAACGCCTGCCGGCTCGCGGTCACCGCGGCGTTCGTCAAGGCGATGCCGAACTTCGTCACCGAGCCCCCCCTCGCCCCGGTGCCGGGGGACGTGTTCGTCTATCACGCCATGCCGCACGGCCAGTGCGACGGCCTGCGGCGCCCCGTCACACCCGAGCTCACCGTCGACACGACGAGCGTCCAGCCCCGCAAGCGCGCCGCCCTCGCGGCCCACGCCAGCCAGAAGGCCTGGCTCGATTCGACGCAGGGGATGGACAGCTACCTCGACACCTGCGACGAGGTGTCGCGCCGGGTGGGGAGCCGGTGGGGCGGATGCGAACATGCCGAAGGCTGGACGCGCCACCTCCATCTCGGGCTGGCCGCCCACGAGGCCGACCCGCTCGCCGAGGCCCTTGCCGGCAAGGTGACCTTTCAGCGACGCTGACTTCCCACCGGATCGACCGAGAAATCTCCGCGGCAGCCAAGCCCCTGCCCCACTTTCCAGAGGACCACGCCCATGACCATGTCACGCCAACCGAGCCGGGTCGCTCCCGAGTGGTGGGATTACACGACGCTCCCCTCCGATCTCATCCGCGAAGCGGCGGCACTGTCGATGCACGACATGGAACGGCTCTCGCGCCCCGGCTTCCGCGTCGTCTTCTACGACACGCTCGAAGACTTCTACCTTGCCGAGGCGCTGGAATACATCGAAGCCTGGCGGCAAGCGAAAGCCGACGATCCGGTGGGGATCTGCGGGCCGATCGGGCCGACGGAGCAACTGCCGCTCGTGGCCAGGCTCGTCAACGCGCTCGACCTCAATCTGCGGCACGCCCACTTCTGGGGGATGGACGAGTGGGTCGAGGATGGCGTCGCCGTCCCCGTCACGCACCCGCTCTCGTTTGAGCGGGCCGACCGCGAGCTGTGCTTCAATCGGATCCGCCCGGAGCTGCAGATGCCGGAGGCCAATCTCCACTTCCCCAAGGCCGACGTCAGCGCGTATGTCGCCAGTTGGGACACGGCGCGGTGCGCCGTCATGCAGGGGGGACAGGGAGACATCAAACACTGGGCCTTCAACGATCCACTTCGGCGCACTGGCCTCCACGCCGACGCCCCGCCGACCCCGGAGGAATACCGCAGCCTCGGCACGCGCGTCGTCGAGCTCCATCCGATCACGCTCGCCCAGAACGCCCGCACCAGCGGCGGCGGCAACATCACGATGGTGCCAAAGCAGGCCGTCACCGTCGGCCCTAAAGAGACCTGGCGCGCGGAGAAAGTCTCGATCTGGCATGCCGGCACGCACGACAACCCGCTCGGCCAGCGGCTGACGGCGCTGATGATCTCGAAGCGCTTTGTCGACGCGAGCACGCCAATGTCGCTCTTGGCCGATCATCCCAACGTGCAGTTCAACTACTATCGCGCCGGCCTCGGCAGTTGCGCCGTGGAAATGCACTGAATATACGGGGATGAAGCCATCCCTGGCCTTCATCCCCTGGGGTGCGCCGCCGCATCCTTGCGACGGATGGCCGTCGCGTGTCGGATGAAGCCATCCCTGGCCTTCAT
>Ga0209598_10000418_pt1 | contig 33756 bp, 18 predicted proteins | sample M_140807_EF_Meta_FD_187317 | JGI IMG/M metagenome (GOLD analysis project Ga0209598, IMG submission 187317) | Freshwater microbial communities from Lake Montjoie, Canada to study carbon cycling - M_140807_EF_MetaG (SPAdes) (version 2) | ecosystem: Environmental > Aquatic > Freshwater > Lake...
TCGGGAGTGCATCGCGGCTGTTGAACGCGAAGACCGCCGCCGTCATGTCCGGAGAGGCCGGCCAGCGCGGATCTTGGTAGAGATTGTCCACCGGGGTGCCGGGGATGGCGCCCCAGAACGAGAACTTCAGGACGCCGTCCTTAATGTTCAAGAATGAGTAAAACGAGGCCTTGCTGTTGGCCACGACCGCATTCTTAGACGCGTCGACCACGTTGTTGACCGTGACCGTGTAGGCCACGGCTCCCGGGGTCTGGGCGGCGGTGGTCAAGGTCACCACGTTCTTCTTCACGGACGCCGCGGTGACCGCGAGGTTCGGGCTGAAGGCGTAGTTGGCCAAGGTGGTGGCGGAGACGGCTTCGACGGCTTCGGAGAAGGTCAGGGTGACCGTCTTGAAGTCGCCCGAAGTGGCTGCCGAGACGAGCACCGGCTTGGTCACGTCAATCGGGTCAGTGCCAGCAACAAACTCTTGCAAGTTGGTGGCACCGTCCTTGTCGAAGTCCTTGGCAGCATCCGACGCATCGTTGGGATTGAAGCCATTGGACTTTTCATAATCATCCGGCATTCCATCTTTATCCGTATCGAGAGCCAAACCCAACTTCTCTACAGTGACCGCATTCAATATTGCATTGTGGTCGGTGTAATCAGCGCTAGCCTCACTGCCGTCGAACCGCAGAACTACAGTGCTTGATTTTGGAGTATATGTATATGTGACGAGAGCTTCTTTGTCACCTTGAGCAACCCGCTCATGCGCAACCCCTGGATTAAAATCCTTTACTACCAGCGCATCATCGAAAAAGATATCGAATCCACGATTACAGCACTGCTCACCAAACATCATCTGAAACTTGTATTCTGTGCCTATCTGCAAGTTATCTAGTGTCAATGTTACAAAATTAGGCGAGCCACTCCAGCGAATGCTGCTGGTCGCTGCCTCTAGAGCATCATCATTTGCTGAATCTCCATAGTTAACTACATACCAATTCTTGATTCTGTTTTGCGCGCTCAACGTTGCGCCTGGAACCTCTGAATCGAGAAGCCCAAGGAACTGCACATCTTGAATCTTATCTGAGACGAAGTCTGCGTCGGCACCAATGGATAGCGCATATACGAAATTACCCTTCAAATCCAGTCCTTCGCCTGGATCGCCACCAGTAAAAAACCCTATCGTTGTTTTTAATGGATCAGTAATAACGGGATCTGCTGCTTGTGTTTTTACAGTCAAACCTCCAGCAAACAACGACGCAAGAACCACCGGGGTGATTCGTTTTTTAAGTATATTATTCATTATATTTTAGCGCTAATTAGGTGGAACGCAAAACTCCCGAACAGGGAAAATTTTTGCGAACATTCAGGGGATTTATTCATCAGGCTCTATGTGATCCACCTTTGCAATCGAAATCTAAGGGTGAAAATGCGGGCATTTTAATAATAAAGTTTGACATTTTTGATATTTTTTTATTAGAAAAATACCATCCCTGATTCAGGGCCTATCCGCACAGTTCTCCTCGCCCTGTGCCGGGGGTGAGCGGGAGGAATCGGGAATCATCCTCTCTGGCCTGCATCACTGGCGAGGTGTACCCAGAGATCGACAACGGCAGCCTCGTGCGAGCCCCAAGTGGCGGCTACGACATCGAGCCACTCGAGTTGCCCCCGTTGGCGCGAACTCATGCCAGATTCCTGAAGATTGAAGGGCTTTAGCTCGGTCAAAGGCGTCCGTAGCTCCTGCCACTCAATAAAAGTGGCCATGCCCAGTCAAGGACACGGCCACCATCGGTTGCTCAGAATGCCAGAGCGGATCCAAATCCAACTCCGTCGCGCTACTTCTATTGAATTCGGAAGTAGCGAGTCTGACTCAGGTTCGCGGGAATGAGTGCTGGGCTGCCCGTCACTCCCTCCACCGCGGTATAGGGTCCTTGGATCGACGGCGATGCCGTCAAGACGCCTGCTCCGGTCCACTCAAGCTTCACAAAATTCCCTTGCAGGAGAATTGTGAGCTTTGATCGCGGACTGACCTTGGCGATGCGGAATCCCTGATTGACGCTCGCGCCTCCATTGCCAATCGCATTGTCAGCTCGCACGGAGGCGGCAATACGGGCCGCGTTATTGCCCCAGCTCCCGCCACCCCGCCGTGGACGCGTGTCCCCGGTGCGCAGTTCCATCCATTCCCAAAGACTGCCCGCCTGGTTAAAGGTCCCGTAATAACTGGATGCCAATGGGTAGGCACCTTCGTTGGAGGGACCGGACGGCCCACCCGTGTCGCTCAGAAAGCTCAGCGTAAACTGATTTCCAGAGCCCTCCTGATAGTTGAGCAAGGCGGCATTGCTGGTGCGATTGGGATAAAGCCAATAGCCACCGGTGGCGTCCTTGGTGGGGTCGTAGTAAGCCGCCTTGTACCATTCGTCTTCGTTCGGCAGAACGAACTGCGCTTGGGCCGTCCGTGGACTCACCACGTCGTAACCGGTCAGTATATAGGAACCCGTCTCGGTCGCAACAGATTCTCCAGCTCCGTTATTTAACCAATTAACAAACCGGATGGCATCAACGGCTGCCACCATGTAAACGGGCGTCTTTTCCCCACCTTCCTTGACGGTGTAGGTGTACTTGCCGTCATCCCCGTCCCGAGCGATTTGCATGCCCGCATCCCACAAGGAATTCGGGTCGGTTTTGGCATTGGCATTCAAGAAGATGGCGTAGTCGGAATTATTCACTTCATACTTACCAATTTGATACTCGTAATTGACCGACCCCTGACGGCCAGATCCATTTGAATAGTCTTGATCCGCCGGATTTCCAGGATTCCCGACAGTGACAAATTCGGGCCGTGGCCGGAAACTCCGGGCAATTCGGAAGCCCTGATTGACACTCGCGCCTCCGTTGCCAATGGCGTTATCCGCACGGACCGACGCAGCCACGCGGGCGGCGTTATTGCCCCAGCTTCCGCCACCCCGCCGTGGACGCGTGTCCCCGGTGCGCAGTTCGATCCACTCCCAAAGGTTGCCGGCTTGGCTAAAAGTCCCATAGTAACTCGACGCCAATGGGTAGGCATCCTCGTCGGTCGGTCCGGAAGGACCTCCGGTGTCGCTCAAAAAGGAAAGTGTGAACTGATTGCCAGCGCCTTCCTGATAATTCAACACCGCCGGGTTACTGGTCCGGTTCGGATAGAGCCAATAGCTGCTAGTGCCCTCCTTGGTCGGGTCATAATAGGCCGCTTTGTACCATTCATTTTCGTTGGGCAGGAAGTAATCTGCCTTAGGATTGCGAGGACCGACGACATCGTAGCCAGTAAAAACATACGTGCCGGTTTCCGTATCACTCGAGTCCCTTGAGCCATTATTCACCCAGTTTACATAACGCATAGCGTCGACCCCGGCGACCATATAGACGGGCTTCTTTTCCGATCCCTCTTTCACGGTATAGGTATAATATCCTTCTTCACCGTCCCGGCTGATTTGCATCCCGGAATCCCAGAGTGAATTAGGATCGCTCTTGGCCTTCGCATTCAAGAAGAGCACATATTCCGCATTGTTGACCTCATATTTGCCGATTTGATAGGTGTAAGCGACGGAACCCTGAGCGCCCGATCCGTTGGAATAGTCTTGATCGGCTGGATTTCCAGGGTTCCCAACGGTCACAAACCGTGCCTGATCTGATTCGGAGGCCTTGAACGTCTTGGTGCTGTTAGCGGCAATTAAATTTCCTGTGCCTGCAGCAAGATCCCGGACGCCTTTCACCGTCAGCGTATAAGTTTTTCCCGGGGCTTGCGCGGTCGTCGTCAGGCGTACCGTGGATGCATTTAGGCTTATTACTTCTACGATGGTCAGCCCACCGTCGAGTTGGTAGTTGCCAACCAACTCAGCGGTCTGGGTCCGAACGGGCTCAGAAAATGTGACGGTGGCGTAGATGTAGGCTGAATTCCCGACCACACTTTGAAGGGTCGGAGGAGCGGCATCTGCCGTGACGTTCAGCGTCGCCGCAGCCGTTGGTTGGCTGAGTCCCGGGAGCAGGAAAACCGCCCGGTATTGAGCTCCGTTGTTAGCGAGTGGGGCCAATGGCGTGGTGTAATTGGATGCGCTGGCTCCCTCAATGGCCACACCGTTGACTTCCCATTGCACTTGAAGGCGATCGGCCGGGACACCGCTAACGGTCGCCGCAACAGGTCCAAACTTGGCCGTGCGATTTTCGACCACGCTGAGATTGGTGGGCGATTGGGTCACCTGGATGGTGGCATTCTCATACGGAGCAATGACGGCCACTTCGGCCAGCGAAAAATATCCGTCACTGGTCGTGCGGGGGTTTTGGGCCTCAAACCGAACGTGTCGCCCTTTGATGCCCGGAGGCAGATTGAAGGCGACCGTGCCTGGGGGCCGACCGCGGTATTGATGACGAAAGACTTCCTTCCGGTTGCCATCGAGGATTAGCAGTCGGAAATCGTCGTTTCGCACCCCGCAAGAATTAAACAAAGCCTGGCATTCATCCGCGGTCAGGGTTCGAAACCACACCTGAAGACGGCCAATGCTCTGGATCGTTCCCAGATCAACCTCCAACCAACCGTCATCCTCCGGAACCTTGTTTATTGTGACCGACCCATTGTTAAAGAATCCGTCAATGTCTCCGTCGTTGGCCAAATTCGCCGAACCACTGCCATGCCAATCCGGGCTACCGAACTCGTTCAGATCAACGTCCGCCGGAGTGGACGATTGGGTAGCCACTCCGGCCAGGGCGAGATTGACTTCGTAAAACGGGGTCGTCCCGGTCAGTGACTTGGAAGCCAGCGCATTTCCAGCGAGGTCTTTGATGTCCCGCACAATCAGCGAATACGCCGTTTCGGATGCAGGCGCCGGTGATACTTCGAGAACCACTTTCGTAGCTCCGGTCTTGAAAGAGCCATCCGGATCGAGTGGATCGTCCAATACTTTGACGCTGACGGTGACCCTCGCACTAACGATGCTCGATCCAGGGAAACTGTAGTGTGAGATGTCTTTTGCGGACACCTCATCCATGGGCTCGTTAAAATACACGGAAATCCGTGTCGACGTTTTATTGGCAGCGCCCTTGCTTATGAACGGAGACAAGGCATGACGGCTCAGTTCGGGTGGGGTGAGGTCGCCCTGGGCCTGGGCTAAAAGCGACGTTGCCAAGCCGACGATTCCGATGAATGCACGGAATCTAATTTTAGTGAATTTCATAAGTTTATTGGATTGATGAAAATTTGTTTTTTGGGTGAAGGGTGAAATTTAATAGTATTAATCACATTTCCTGCGCTAATTAGGTAGGGTCCAAAACTCCCGAACACGGGAATCTTCTTGGTCTTTCTGGGGATTTTTCTAGCTACTACTTCCTGATCTAACTTTGCAACCGAAATCTAAGTGTCTCGAAATCGCCCTGTTGCCTGATAAGAGACTGCCACCTTCGTCCATCAGCACCCACGGTCAGCAAAGGGGGCGACAGCATGCTGTCGGGTCCGTTGGTTTGGAGGCGCGCTGCTCCTTTTTCTTGCAGGCCAAGTTCACCTGTCAGAAAGCCCGAACTTTCAGTGACTGTTTGCAGAAAATGTCTGAGTCGTCAGCCTGATGCCGATGCAAAGACGGACCTTTTGCCAAGTGGTCGGGCAGGCCTGCGTCGCGGCCTATATCGGACCGGTCGGCGTCGGAGCCAGCACTGACAACAAGGGGCGTCCATCCGCAGCATCCCAGACTCTAAGGGCCGACCAAAAACCGGTTGATGAGGCCTCTGATTGGGCGACGATTTCGATGCTGCTGGAGGACGCATCGTCAACCTACCACGAGCCGTGGGACGACGCCACGAACCGCACCCTGATGAAGGGCGCTTACTTAGGAAACGGAGACCTCGGCGCCCATTTGGGTGGATCCCGGCACTCGCTGATTTACTACCTGGGCAAGAATGGATTCCACGCCGGAAACGACACCGTCGGGTTCCGTGCAGGCGACGATTCTGCGCCAGGGCCTTATAAGCAGCACATTTTAAATCTGGCCCGGTTGACGATCGAGGCGGCGGCGGAAACCGAGAAGGCCGATTCGCCATCGGACTATTCCGTCACCCAAGACCTGAAGAATGCCGAGATCCGAACCGAGTCTTTTATGGCCGGCGCTTCGGTAAAAACCCGGGCCTACCTGTCGCCCTCCAGCAATGTGTTGGTTTTAGAGTTGTCCACGAGCGGCGGGAAGGATCTCCGCCTGCAGGCCGCGCTTTCGGTCATCGGCAATGCGTCCATCGCCCAGCGTGCTGGCAGGGCCGGGTCGATGATTTGGGTCACCAAGGAGCCCAACGCCGAGGGCGCTCCCTTCTACGTAAAGGGCGCGGTGGCGGCCCAGATCCTCGGCATTCCTGCCCTGACAACCACGGATGACCGTTCCCAATCCGGTCTGACCTTCACGCTGCCCGCTGACGGCGGGGTTGTCCTCCTGGTTGTCCAGGCTGAGCACACCAAGAATGCTCCCTCCCCACTGGCCGCAGTAAAAACGGCCCTGCGCCGCCGCACCACCGCCCGCGTCGCCGATTTGTCGGCTAGCAACAAGGCTTGGTGGCGGCGGTTCTGGCTCCAGTCGTACATCCAGTTGGGCGATCCTATTCAGCGCTACTGGTACAATCATCTCTACCTGGTAGGTTCGGCCGCACGCAGTGGCAAAAACAACGGGCCGGGCAAAGCTCCAGGCCATTGGGGGCCCTGGAATCGGGCCGACGACATGAAGTGGTTCGGCAACATGGGGATGAACTACAACGCCCAGAATCCCTACTACGGAACCTTCACAGCCAACCACGTCGATCTGGTGGATCCGTATGTCGAGACCATCCGATACTACGCCGAAAACACGGCCCGACGGCGTGTGATCCACCGATGGGTTTCTCCGGAAATCGCAGCACACATGCCCGCGAGTTGCCGGGGCGTCGAGTTCGAAGGTTCGTTCACATCCCACGGAACTCCCTCCACCGCCGGAGGGACGCAGGGAGGTGAAGATTGCTGCATGGCCACCAACGCGGTGTTCGCCATCCTGCCAATCGTATGGAAGTGGAAATACGGTCGGGACACTCAGTTCCTCGCCAAGACCGCCTACCCGTTGATGCGGTCGGTTGCCGATTTTTTCGACGACTACATCGGCGCGCCGGTCAATGGCCGGTACGAGGTGTACGGATCGGTCCACGAAGGGGCCAACTGGTTCGCCAAGAACGACATGTTCAGCCTCGGCGCGATCCGGTTCCTGTACCGGGAGATCGTGGCGGCCAGTCTCGAACTCCGGTGCGATGCGGACCGGCGGGCTCACTGGCAGGATATCCTAGACCACATGAGCGAGTACCCGCTCCAAGCTTGGGGCTCGAACGTCACCTTCCGGCCCGACGCGGTGCACGACGTGATGGAGGCGCTGCACTACCAAGGGGGCGCGCGGAACACCGGAGTCATGTTCACCACCACCTTCGACAACATCAGTCACCGGACGCTGCCGGCCTATCGGCTGGCCACCTGCAACACGCTCGACCGCGGGAACATGTTTCACCCGCAGCGCTGGTGCGGTTGGCAAAATGGCAACGACTTCGGGATGATGTTTGTGATGGCGGTCCGCGCGGGCTACCAGGCCGATCGCGTGATTCAGGCCATCAAGGGCTGGAAACCCGAGCCCAATGGCGTCGTCTCGCAGAAAGATGGGGGTGGCATCGAGACCGCCGGAATCATCGAGGCCATCAATGGGATGCTGCTTCAAAGCCAGGACGGGGTGATCCGGATCTTCCCTAACTGGGATAAGTCTGTGGATGCGGAGTTTCATCGACTGCGGTCGGTCGGTGCATTCCTGGTTGGGGCACGATATCGGGCTGCCGGTCGGATGGTGGACTCGGTCCGGATTTTCAGCGAACGCGGTAACCCCTGCATCGTGCAAAGTCCTTTTGACGGAGCCTGCATCGCCGTCACCCGGGCGGACACCGGGCAAGCAGTGTCGCTCGTCCAAGATGAAGACGAGTTCACCTTCCGCACGGCGGCCGGAGTCGCTTACCAGATAACCCGCACGGACTGCGCGCCCGTTGCTATCGGTGCTCCGGTCATCACCACTCACCCGGCCGATACGACGGTGGGTTTGCCCGAGGCGGCCTCTTTTTCGGTTTCGGCCACGGGGGACGGTCTCCGGTTCCAATGGCAAAAGAATCGGGCCGATATCCTGGGTGCGACACACCCCACCTACACCACCCCGGCCACGACGCTGTGGGATATCGGCAGCGAATACCGCTGCGTGATTTCCAACGCCTCAGGTGCCCTTCGAAGTCGCCCTGGAACCTTGAACTTGGCCAGCGCCCCGAAGTCGAATCGACACCCTATTCTCGGGACGTGGTCTTACCGCCACGCCGGTCGGGACTATTCTCGGGAGTTCACTCCCGACGGCCAATGCATCCTCCGCGAAGGCAACAGCATCGGCTGGACCAAGGCCTACTCGGTAAGCGACGAACGCACGGTCCTCGTGGAAGGAACCTTGCGCCATGTATTGACGGCCCCAGACACCCTAGACATCGAGAGCACCTTCACCGGAAAGCGGACGTCCCGATGAGAGCCAGGGGTTCGTGCCACGAAGCCCGCCGAGCTTCGAATTGCGCACGAAACCGCGCCGACGAACCTCGGGCTTTTACCAACCGCGTGCAGGGACTCGGGGTGATTGACGCTGAAAGGCGTTTGGCAGGAATCGCTTTCCTAGAGACCCTAGTTCCAAACCGCATGAACCGCTTCCTCCTGACCGGCTCCCTGTTCCTCGCCAGCCTCATGACCACTCCACGCTTGGCCGCCGCCGAATCCCGACTGCTCGCACCGGGCGCCCGCGTTGAGAAACTCGGGGGTGGGTACGAGTTCACCGAAGGCCCAGCCGCCAATGCGCGCGGCGACATTTTCTTCACCGACCAACCCAACGACCGCATTGTCCGCTGGGACGCCCAAAGCGGCACCTTCTCCGATTGGCTCAAACCGTGCGGACGGGCCAATGGCACGTACTTCGATGCCCGGGGCCATCTGCTTACCTGCTCCGACGAATTGAACCAACTGTGGTCGATCTCGCCCGACAAGACCGTGACGGTGCTGGTGAAGGACTTCGGCGGCCGACTGCTCAATGGGCCCAATGACCTGTGGGTCCGACCCGACGGTGCTCTCTACTTTACCGACCCGCGCTACCCGCGCCCCTACTGGAAGCGCGACCCCAAGACCCAACAGGCGGGAGAGCACGTCTATTTCCTCGATGCGAAGCGCGCTAGCGCGCCAAAGCCGGTGGCCACCGACCTCAAGCAACCCAATGGAATCATCGGCACACCCGATGGCAAAACGCTCTACGTGGCCGACATCGGCGCGGGCAAAACCTACGCCTACGACGTGCAACCGGGCGGCGAACTCGCGGGCAAACGACTCTTCTGCAACCTCGGCTCCGACGGCATGACGCTCGACGCCGAAGGCAATGTGTACCTCACCGGCAAGGGAGTGACCGTGTTCGACAAGGCCGGCCAGCAAATCGAACACCTAGACATCCCGGAGGGTTGGACCGCGAATGTCACGTTCGGCGGCACAAACAACGACCTGCTCTTCATCACCGCAAGCAAGTCGATCTATGGCGCCCGGCTCCGGGTGAAGGGTGCGGGTCGGGTAGTACAGAAGTAGGATCCCCGCCGGGAGGCTTGCGAGTCTGGATTGCGAGTCGTGCGGCGAGTCGTGTGATTCGTCGCCCAAGGATTGACGCCAGCCCCCACCCGCGGAAACGTGCTCTACTCGAATGGATTCGATTGAACAAACCACGGACGTGCTGGTCATCGGTGCGGGGATGGCCGGGCTCATCGCCGCGGCCGAATTGCAGCAGGCAGGCCGCCGCGTGAGGGTGCTCGACAAGGGTCGCGGTGTGGGCGGACGCCTAGCGAGCCGACGGGTCGAGGGCGCAACCTTCGACCACGGAGCTCCGGGCTTCACGGCGAGCGATCCCTGGTTCATCTCCCAGGTGCTACAAGCCCGCCTGAATGGAACCCTGACCCCCTGGACACCGGACGCCGCCGAGGTCCATCCCGACCTGCGCAGTTGGCGTGGAACGCCCTCGATGTCGGCCGTGCCCAAGCAACTGTCTCGGGGGCTGGACTTGCAGTTGGAAACCACGGTCACCCATTTGCGTGCCCTTGGGGGTCGGTGGCTCGCGACCACCGCCTCGGGACACACGTTCGCCAGCACATCCGTGGTGCTGACGGCTCCGGTGCCTCAAGCCCTGGCACTGCTCGACGCCGGCGGAATCGTGCTGTCGCCCGAACTCCGGTTACGCCTCGACGCCATCGAGTACGAGCGATGCCTCACGGTGATGGCAATGCTGGACGGTCCCTCGCGCATCCCGTCTCCGGGCGGCGTCCTTTTTAACCAGGGCCCCATCGCCTCCATCACCGACAATCAAGCGAAGGGAATTTCCGCCGAACCCTCCGTGACTCTCCATGCCACGCCGGCCTTCAGCTTCGAGCATTGGGATCACGACCGACTTGAAAGCGGACGCCTTTTGCTCGCGGCGGCCGCGGACTGGCTTGGCGCAGGAGTCCGAACCTTCCAAGTCCACGGTTGGCGCTACAGCCAACCCAAGATTCGTGACAGTGAACCGTGCCTGCTAGTAAACCACGCGCCTCCGCTGGCGCTGGCCGGTGATGCCTTCGGAGGCGCTGGTGTCGAAGGGGCTGCGCTTTCCGGCCGGGCCGCGGCCCTCGCCATCCTGGCCCTCAGATCGAGTTCGCAGCGGGCTTAAATCGGTCCACCTCAATCGTCACGACGACGGAGGAAACACCCAGAGCGAAGGCCGCCCGACATTGCAGTGAACGGCTCGGCCGAGCAGCGTGAACGAGGCCCACGAGTAGTAGAGATTACTGCGAGCGAGATTGCCGGCGACGAACCGCGGGGGCGGATAGGCGAGCCGTTCCAGGCGCGTTTGAACCGACGGAATCGGATAGAATATGTTCTGGATGGCAGCCCGGGGGCTGCCGTCTTCGCCGGTGAATTGCGGGAAAAGGCGAATCCAGCTGCGAGGGTCGACGCCGGCATCGGCCGCGGCCCGGTCGGCGGCAAAGACTGCGCCCCGGCTCACGGTGGGCATTACGAGCAAACTTAAGAAGGTCCAGAGGGTCATCCAGCAAGCATGTCCCATCAGGGCGAGGCCCGGCGGCCGATCGGCCAAATTGAAGGCCATCGTGCCGAGGAATGTTCCCAGCAGGTTCCAAAACAGGATCAACAGGAACGCTCGGACCGGCAGACCCTGGGCGATTTGCCATCGGCGGCGGTACAGTTCAGCGGCCCTTTCCGCCGCCGGCAACGCGTCCATCCATCGCGCGGGTAAGAGGCTCTTCGCGCGGCGCCCCCAACCGACGATGCTGCCGGTGAAGGCAGGGTCATCGACAGGAGTGACCAAAAGGGTTTCCCCACTTTCTAGGGTCACCTCTTGGATCGATGCCCCGGAGATCATCCGGTGCAAAAAGCTTCGTCCGAAGGCCAATGCCACCGTCGAAAGGACCAACCCAACGCAAAAGCCTCCGGTCCACTGCAAACTCATCATCCCCACGAGGCCAACTCCTGCCAGAACCAGCCAGTGGGCGACGATGCCACGAACCCAGTGGCGCAGAAATTCCAGCGGCTGCGGGTGCCGAGCTGGAATCAGCACGAAGCCGCCCACAAAATCGAACACCGCTTGGATCGATACGATCGCCAGCCCCATTCCTACAGCGAGCCCCAGCGGGAAACTGCTGGATCCACCGTCCGGATTGCCTGCCAACCACCCGAGGCCGGCGACCGCGCTGAACACCCAGAATCCCACGTTGGTAATGCCCAAGCTCAGTCGACGGCGTGCCAAGGCGGATTGCTCGGTGGTCATCGGCGTGCCCCCTCCGCCCGGCTTTCATGGAAGGATTGCGGCTGCGCAGGCAAGAAAACCGACGGATCGGGCTTCCGATCAGCGATTCGGCACGATTCACCCACCGCCCTGTTAAAATACTTCATGGGGTCAACTTCCCTCAGGTGGAATGAAGTGCAACCTGAGAGCCTTTCCGACATCCACCCCCCTCCGAACCCACCACCCCGAAGCCTCGGTCAATGCGCACCCATGGGACCCCTCCGGCTTGGGAGTCTTCGCCGAGCCTCACGAAATCGAAACAACTCCGCGTAGGGGTAGGACCGTTTTTGTCTCAGCGGTCGGATACCGTGTGCGCATGAACTTTGGAATGCAGACCTGTTTGTTACCGACTCCGGCCCGTTCCCCACGGCGAAGGGCGAGAGTGGCTCGTCACCTCAAAAGGCGCTCCTGCTGCGCGCGGCCGCTGGCGGGGCTTTACAATAGGGATCTTGTGATTGGGATCTCGTGATCGGGTTGCTTTGTGATCCAGACGCCCGAATCCTTCGTGTTTGCTGACTGCACGCACCCATGCTCCACCTCGCTGAGACCCACCCGACCCTGCTGGACGAAATCGCCCGGCAATTGGCCTGCATCCGCGAGGTCCGGGCTCGGCATTGGTTGATCTTCCCCCGAAAAGGGCTCAGGGAAGCCACGCTCCACCGTTGGGCGCAAGCTTCCGGCATCGCGAGCCATTCTCAGGAGGTCGAACTCAAGGAACTCATCGAGCAGGCTTCCGGAGGCGGCAGCGCCCGATTTGATGTGGAACGCCTGCGCTGGACCATCGCCGCAGCCTTGCCCGGTCTGCAGGGAAGGCCTGAGTTCCCCCTGCCCCGCGAAGCCTCATTAAGCCCGCTCGACGCCACGGTGCTGGCCTCGGCCACTCAGTTGGCCCGGGTCATTCATGAAACGCTGCTCTGCCGCACCGGCGACCGGATCTGGCCCGAGGGTTCTTTCCTGGCGGCATTGGTGGCCGAGAGCACAGTGGCCGAGCTGCTCAAGACCCATCCCGGGCTTCAGACCGACGCCGAATTCGCCGCCTCGTCCCGGGCTTGGATGGAATCCTGGCGATCCAAAGGCGGGCTTCCGCACCTCTGGATTCTGCTGGATGCCGGACTACCGGCCGGGCTGTTCCAACGCCTGCTGCAACTGCTGCAATGCCTGCATGTTCAGGCACCCGAACACATCCACTTGTTCGCCATGGCGCCCAGCCGGGATTACTGGGCCGACCTGCCCATCAAGTCTAAGGCCAAGGGCCGGGCCAAATCCCATCTCCCCGCACACATGGCCGACCCGGCCTCTTGCGAGCCGGCTCCAGGCGGGTTGCTCTGGGCCTTCGGTCGCGCTTCACAAGATCTCCAACGCCAATTGGCCGACACCCTCATGGCCGTCGGTGACGGCGGTGCCGACCTCGACAGCGCTGAGCCTCCCGATTCCTTGCTGGGACGCCTCCAGACCTCCTGCCGAACGGCCGCCCACTTGCCTCCGGAGGCCTTGCGCCCGCTCGCCGCCAATGACGCCTCCCTGACCGTCCACGCCACCCACACGCTCCTTCGGGAATTAGAAGTCTGCCGGGATCGAATCCTTCAGGCCTTCCAAGAGTTGGAGGGCCTTCGGCACGAAGAAATTCTCATTCTATTAGCCAATCCGCGGGAGCAAGCCCCGCTCATCGAAGCAGCGCTGGGAGGAGGATCCGAGGCGCGCCTTCCCTTCCGATTGGTGGGCGGAGGCGGGCTCGTGCTGTCCCCATTCGCGGCGAGTCTTTTGCAAGTGCTGGAGTGCCTGCAGGGCCGACTCACACTGAACGAGGTCCAAGAACTCCTCGAGAATCCGCTCATCGCCGATCGCTTCGACCTGAACGAAGCCGACGGCGATGGCCCGACCTTGGTGGAATGGCTTCAGGACGCCCAGTTTCGATGGGGACTCACCCCGGAGCATCGGCGGCTCTATCAAGAGGTGCCGGAGCCTCGATGGAACCTCTTCTGGGCTCTGCGGCGCTTGGGCCTGGGTGGGTTGGTTGCCGAGGGTCGACGGGATACCGTGCTGGCCGCCTCCGAAGACACTTCCGCCACCGTTCCCCTCGAACGCACCAACGGGCTGGGACTGGCCTTGCTTGCTCGCTTGGCCCGCTTCGCCACACAAATCTCCGAGGCCCGAAATCTTTGGTGCTCGGCGGGGCCTCGCTCCATTACCGACTGGAATCAGGCTCTGGGCAGGATCGTCCGCGAATGCCTTTCGACCCGCATCGGCAACGCGGCCGCTCATGCCGCGGCGCTCCACAGGGACATCCTCGAACCGCTCAGCAGGGCCGCCCATCCGACCCTCCCCCTCGAAGCCTCGGCCTACTTGCGACTGCTGGCCGAAAAGCTCCCGGCCTTGAGTGACTCGGGCAGTCGGGGTAGCGGCGGCATCACCGTCGCCGACCTGCGCCATTATGCCGGTGTGCCCGCCCGGGTCGTGGTGGTGGCGGGCTTGGATGACGGGGTGTTCCCAAGATCCGAAGATCGACCGGCCTGGCACCCCTTGGCGCTGAAGCCGGCAACGGGCGATCCTTCGGCCCGAGACTCGGACCGCCACTGCCTGCTCTTGGCGATCCTAGCCTGTCAGGAGCGACTCATCCTCTCCTACCGCGGCCACTCCGATGAGGACGGCAAGGAGCGTCCTCCCTCCACGGCATTATCCGACCTGTTAGAAGCGGCGAACCAAACCACGCCGACGGGTCTGAGCGCCCCCACTTCAACGGCCCCTTCGGCCCGCGATGCGCTCACCTTCCACCATCCGCTCAACGGGTTCAGCGCCCAGGCCTTCCGGGCCGACCGACCGGCTAGCGCCCGAGGCCAGCGCACCAGCGATTATGCGGCGGCCCTGGCCTTAAGAGACCGTCTCGGCTTCCCCCCTTATCCGGGGCCTTGGTCAGAGCCGGCTCTTCCGGCCGAGACTGGTTGGAACCCCTCGCTGGCCGACGTGCGAACGGTGCTCGATCAACCCCAGCGCCTGTACGCCTCGCGCCTCGGGCTGCAATTGCCGGAAGAGGTCGAGACGGCCCGCGGCGAAGACCTCATCGATCCCGACGGTCTAGAACGCTGGGAGTTGCGGGACCGCCTCTTAACCGCCCGCCTGGAAGGGCTCGACACAAACACCTTGGTCTCGGTGCTGACGGTTTCTGGCAGCCTCCCGCGGGGTAAAATTGGAGAAGCCCTGCTCACCAAAACGTTGTCTGAATTGCCCGAAGTCCCCGAGTTTTCTCCGGGTGATCGACTCACCGATACCCTGAGATTTCGGCTGACCGAACTGGCTCTGACTACGGATAGAGACCCGGGTCTGGATTCGGGTTGGTCTCAGAATTCCTGGATGCTGGAGGGGCCTCCACGGGCGCGCTGGTACCGTCGATCGGGCGAGGCGATCGTTTGGCAATTCTTTGCCTCCAAATCAAACGATGCAGGCGATTACCGCAGGCAACTGCTCTTTGCCTTCGATGCACTGGCCTTGGCGGCCTCGATGCCTGAATCGAATCCTGATACCCTCACCGAGGCGCGTTGTGTGGGCCTCGACTCCACATGGACGATGCCGATGCCTCCTCCCGAGCAGGCACGAATTCAATTGCTCCGAGTGGTCCGACTGACCCGTTTGGCCCGCTGCTGGCCATTGCCTTTTTGGCCGAAGACGACCGGAGTCGCGTTGAAAAAAGGCAAAACATCCACGATCTCAGCCAGCGACAACGTCCCCAGTTTTCCGGCGAGCCACGATTCGGTAAAGGTGTTGGACGCAGCCTTCTCACAATGGGCTTCCGAGAACGAAGACAACTCGGGAGGTGCTGACTGCTCACTCCCGTCCACCCGCGCGCTCTTCCGGGGCTGCGAAAACCCCTACGAGTGGGCCCCGGAGGGTCTGCCCGAATGGCTGCCACATCCGGGAACACCCCTGGCCTGGCGTCTGATAGCTGAGACCGAATCGTGGCGGGCGACGCTGAACCTGACCTCCGCATGAGCGAATCCTCACAATTCGATCCCCTGACGCAGGCCTTGTCCGGAGCCACGTCCATTGAGGCCAGTGCCGGCACCGGAAAAACTTATTCCATCACCCTGCTCTGGCTGCGGTTGCTCATCGAACGGAGCCTCCGTGTGGACCAGATCCTCGTGAGCACCTTCACTCAGGCGGCCACGGCCGAACTGCGCGAACGCCTGCTCACTTCGCTGCGGCGCGCGTTGTCGGCGGCCCAGGCGATTTCCGACGGACGCCCCGTCGACCACCACGATGAGGCTCAGATCCTCACTCGGTGGTTGGCGGCAGACCCCGACGCGTGTGCGGCGTTGACTGAACACCTGACTCAGTCGCTGAGCACGTTCGACCTGGCCCCCATTCAAACGCTCCATGGCTTCTGCCAGTCGCTCATCAGTCGGCATTCCCTCGAGTTGGCCTGCGATCCAGACCTGAAGCTTCAGGAGAATTGCGACACGCTGCTCGAGCAAATCACCGGAGACTTCCTCATGGAGGAATCCGACACCCAGGCCCCCGATGCGGCCTCCCTCCGCCGGATGGCTCGAACACTTCAGGCGCGGCCCGCCGCGGACGTGCGGGGCGTGTCGCTAAGTCGCGAGCAATTGCGCGATGCCAAGGGCAGGTTGGTGTCCCAAATCGCACACGAGGCACCGGCCGCGATCGCAGGACTGAAGCTCGCAGTCAGCCGCAACGCCGTGGACAAATTGGTGACGAACCTGGTCGAAACCGCCCAGTGGAAGGCGCTCAGCGATTCGCAGGCCAAGAATCTGCCCCCGTCGTTTTTAGATCTTTGGGCCCGATATGCGCGGCTAGAGTTCTCTGAAAAACAGCTCCCGGCCTCCCGCCTGGCCGAGCGCATTCGTATCGAACTCCCGCGGCGCAAGACCCAGGCAGGTGTCCGAACCTTCGACGACATTTTACTGACGGTGCGCAATGCGCTGGTCACGCAAGGCTCTGAGGGGCCTCTGGCCCGGGCGGTCCGAAGTCGACTGAAAGCGGCCATTCTCGATGAATGCCAAGACAGCGATACCCTGCAAATTCAGGTCTTTCAGTCGCTCTTCGCACACGCCGATACCGAGTCGTTCCTCATCATCGGAGACCCCAAGCAAAGCATCTACCGCTTCCGGGGCGCCGATTTGGCCAGCTACCGCTCGCTGGCTAAGTCAGTGCATCCGGCGCCGCGGATGACCGTGAACCATCGGTCCGATCCATCGCTGGTTGCGGCCATCAATCACCTCTACGGTCCGAGTTTCCGCTTCCCGGATTCGTTGGTGAGCGATGCCCCCTTCGAGTACGTGCCCGTGACTGCCCGGGCCACCGAAGACCGGATCTGGGATCCGGCACCACGAAAGGCCGTGGTCATCCAGTGGAGCCCAGAATCCGACCGGTACCGTGCCCTGCCCCGACTGGCTCGGCTCACCGCCCAAGAGATCGTGCGCCTGCTCCAAGATCCCGTGGAGATTGCCGACCGGCACACCCACCTGCGTCGCCGCCTGCTGCCGGGAGACATCGGAGTGCTAGCCGCCAACCACCGGGAACTCCGCCTGGTTCGCCGAGCGCTACAGGCTGGTGGTATCGCCTGCCAATCCTCTGGCAAGGGCCTAGGCAGCGTGTTCGAAAGCGACGAAGCACTCGACGTTCTCGCATGGTTAGAACTGCTCGGCGCACTGCACCACCACGGCGAATTGCTCGGGCGACTTTCGGCCTTCCTCGTGAGCCCGCTGGGCGCGGAGTCGGCCGCTCACGTCTTGGAGATCCAAACCCATCCCACTCTGCAGGCCGAGGCGTTCCAGCGGTTCCTCCACGCACAACAAGAACTCGGACGGGTCGGACCCTTGGCGCCATTGCTTCGGTGGATCACAAGCAGCGAAGTTTCGGCCCGAAACCTGGGTTACGCAGACGGCGAACGGCGCATCACCAACTGGCGACAGGTGGGAGTGCTGCTGCAGGGGCGATTCGAGCAAGGACTCCGGAGTGCCGAATCGCTGGCCGCCTGGCTGGCTCGCCAAGTTTCCGATGCCCCGGAATCCCTCGGGGATGCCGCCGGTGAAAGCACCCTGATGCGCCTAGAGACCGATGCCTCGGCCGTGCAACTCAACACTATTCATGGGGCCAAAGGGCTAGAGTACCCGGTGGTATTCTGCCCCTTCCTGGGAATCGTCCGAGGACGGAGCCATCTCGCCGCATCCAACACGGCCGTGGCACGGTTGAGCGACTCATGGGTGGTCGATGTCGGCTCCGAAGACTTCGAGTCCACTCAGGAAGCCTCCCAAATACAAGAGGCTGAAGAGGACGACCGTCGCCTCTACGTGGCACTGACCCGAGCTCGCCACCGGCTCTACCTAGGAATGGCCCCCATCGCGGCTTCGAAACGAGGACCGAAGAACACCTCGGCGTTCGAATCGCCGCTGGCCCTTTTACCCGGATTGGCAGCGCCGTCGATGGATCAGTGGCCTACCTTCTGGAGTGCACTGGATCCACACGGAATCGGCTTCTTGGCGGACTCTCCAACGACAACGGCCGCCGTGGCCTGCGAGTCGGCGTGGTCCACCGGAGCGCCTGCGGGCACGCCGCCGGTTTCTGATGAACTCCTCAGCCCTCCGGCCCCGAGGCCTTATCTCTGCGCTCCGTTCGCTGTGCGTAGCTTCACCTCGCTTTCTCGATCCGATCTTGACCACGACCTGAGCGCTGCAGACCGAGATCTGGCAACCGTAGATGCAACTCCATCCGGTACGACCGAATCCGCAGAGAACACCGATGTTTTAGCAACTCTGGGGACGGCCGGCAGCCTCTTGGGCGACCAACTGCACCGCGCCCTCGAAGACTACCTAGGCAACGGCCGCTCCCTAGATCAGGCCGTCGCCGGCTACGACCAACCCGAAAATTGGAAGCAGGCCCTCACAGGAATCCTCGAAGCCGATCTAGATCTAGCACCGGGCGTGCGTTTTCGCCTCGGAGACCTTCGCGGTGATTGCATTACGGAGATGCAGTTTCACCTATCCGTGGGCCGTGTCTCGCCGGCGGCTCTGTCGGCGGTGCTCGTCCAAGATCCAGGCATCCAAGCAATTCTCGGGGGGCCTGAATGGGCCGAGAGCCTGGCGGGATGGTCGTTCACGGAGTTCACCGGATTCCTGCAGGGTTTCATCGACCTGATCTTTGAACGAGGTGGACGCTGGTACGTCGCCGACTACAAGAGCAACCGACTCCAACGCTACCATCCCGCGGCCCTGAACCGTGTGATGCTCGACGCACATTACTTGCTGCAGGCGCGTCTCTACCTATTAGCCCTGCACCGCCACCTGCGATCCACTCTGGCCGACTACGACCCCGAACGGCACCTCGGCGGAGTCGCCTACCTCTTTGTTCGCGGTTTTCCCGGGCAGGGTGTGTGGCTCGATCGACCCCACTGCGAAGATCTGGATCGCCTCGATGCCCTGTTCCACAGACCTGATCTCTGCTCATGAATTCTGGTCCATCCCACCGACTCTCCAGTACCCCCGCGATCGTCCCCGACGGGTTCGAAGAACTGGCCCAGGCCATCTGGCCAACCGTGGCTAAAGACTCTCCACTGGCTGAGCATCAGCCGCGGCTTCGTAGCCTCTTGGCCGAACTGATGAGGCGGGCCAGCACTGGCATCGGCTCGTTGCCATTGACCGAGGCAGGGCTCAGTGCCGACGAGCGGATCGCGCTTGAACGGTGGACCGACTGCATCGCTATCGAAGGATCGGCACTGGTGCTGCCACGCTACGCACAGCAACTGCGAGAGATCCGCTCGTTCGTAGAAGCACGACTGCGTTCTCAAGGTCCGCGATTGCCCGATGCCGAAGTGGCCCGCCATCTCGGGCAAATCCTACCACCGCAGCGAATCAGCGGAACGGGCACCGGCTCGATCCAGACTCACTTCGACAACGCCCAGCAACGACTGGCCATCGCTGCCCTGGTAGATGCGCCGGTGGGTGTCCTCACCGGAGGGCCTGGCACGGGTAAAACCACCACAGCGGCCGCGCTCTTGGCCGTCCGACACCGCATTGATGCGGCCCTGACTCCCGACCAAATTCTCGTTGCCGCACCGACCGGCCGAGCGGCCAGCCGCATCGGAGAGGCGATCGCACAATCTGCCGCCCGACTGACGGGGCTCGACGAGAGCGACCGGGCCTTTCTCAAAGGAATCACCACGGTCACACTCCACCGAGCTTTGGAATGGGGACCAGAGCCTCCAGAACGTGGCGGCCCCTACCGGCGGAACGCGCTCCGACCGCTCCAAGTCCGTGTGATGCTGGTTGATGAAGCCAGCATGGTGGATTTGTCGTTGATGCATGCGCTGATTCGAGCCTTACCGCCGGACGCATCGCTGCTGCTGCTGGGCGACAGCGACCAACTGGAGAGCGTCGACGTGGGTGGTATCCTCTCTGAATTCGTCCAAAGAGCGGGCCAGAACCGCCTCCTTCCGGAGGCTCTGCAAACTCGCTTGGCCGCCCGGCTCGGGATTTCGAACGAACAAGTCCAAGCCGAGTACGATCAAGGGTTGCCCCACCTTCCCTCAGAAAGCCCCGGGGAGGCGCTGCCCGGACTGGTGGTGGGGCTCCGACACAGTTGGCGCGCGATGAACGCGCCCTGGGTTCTTGATCTGGCCGAGTGCGTTCGGCCCGGCGGCAGTCAGTCGCGGAGCTCTGTCGAGGAGTGCTTCAATCGACATGCCTCGGCGACCGAACCTGTTCTCACTTGGCATCGCGAGTCCCCCGACCGATCCCGCCGGATCTTTTGCCAAGAGCACTGGAAATCTTGGGGAGAGCTGGCCCGCACCTGGACCGAGCTCTGCCAGGACTCAGGTTCTGAGGCTCAGTCCCAAGGACAAGCTCGGAACGAGGTCTTGCGACTTCTTGGGCGATTTCAACTCCTTTGCAGCACCAATCATCAGGTGGACCGCGCCAACCAGGCCGGCACCGCGCTGCTTTGGAGCAAGGGGGCCCGCCCTCTCAGCGAACTACCCCATGGTTGCCCGGTACTGGTTCTGGCCAACCTGCGTTCGCTTGGCCTAAGCAATGGCGATATCGGCATCGCCCTCGGACCCATCTCCGGTGGTCCGGCCACACTGGTTCTTTTTCCGGGGGCCGATGGGATCCCGAGGATGATCCCGCGGGTCCGACTGCCGGCGCACCAACCGGCCTTCGGACTCACTATCCACAAAAGTCAGGGAAGCGAATGGGATTCGGTCGCCCTCGAACTGCCGTCCAACGCAGAGTCCCGGCTCCTCAGCCGCAACCTTCTTTACACGGGCATCACCCGATCTCGCCGAGTCCTCGACCTCTTCGGTACGCCGGAATCCCTCGACCTGGTGCTCAGGGGCTCACCGTAAAAGAACTCGTTCACCTCTTGGCAGTTCGCTTTGCCGAAAACAGGTTACTCAGACTCGACGCGGTCCCCATCTGAAGACGGGTTGCGATCCATTTCAGCGTCATGGTGGTCTCCGCACGCAGCGTCAAAGCGATCTTGAGTTTCGCGGGGTCGCCCTTGCGACGCTCCGCCAAATCGGCTTCCTTCCAACCGAGCTTCTCCAATGCTTCTCGCGCCAAACGCTCCGCCTTCTCAGTGGCCGGCTCCATCAACTCCACGCTGGAGTTCACAGCAGCTCCGCCCGACTCCAATTGCGCCAGCAACTCTCGGCGAAACGATTCATCACCCCAGCACCACCCTCGCCGAATTCCGGCGTAATCATCAGGGTTCTCCACGCGTCGCTTCTCTTCCATTAATCGCTCGAACTGTTTCCGGCCCACAGAGCTGTCCTTGGGGATACCCATTCCCCCCAAAACCCGATCCACTTGCAGCCAGGCCGGCCGACGCCGATTCTGATCCAGGTAGGCCGGGTAACTGCTCCACCGGTACGCCTGCAACGGCTCCGTGGGTTGCAGCAATTGGGCGCGCACGGGGTTGAGGTGGACATATTCGCAGACCGTCCGCAGGTAATCCGGCTGACCTGGATCAACCAAGAGAGCCTTGTAGCGCCCGCTAAAAAGGTGACCCGACACACCGTGACGCCGGTTGAACCTCAAGGTGTAGGTGCCCAGGAACCACTTCATCCCCGCCACCAAATTGCCCCGGGGCGTCTCCAGCACCAGGTGGAAGTGATTGCCCATGAGGCAATACGCGTGAACGAGCCAATCGGCCTTTAAGCAGGTCTCGTCGAGTGTGCTGAGGAACAACTGGTGATCGACATCATCGCGGAAGATGGCTTCACGTCGATCTCCTCGATTCATGACGTGGTAGATCGCTCCGGGGTACTCGATGCGTAGCTTGCGGGCCATGTGTGTTATTACGGCCGAACCGGAGAATCTTGTAAATATGCAAGACAGGCCCTTTTTATGTAAAAAGTAGGACTGATGAATTTGGAATGACTCACCCTGGCGGCAGCGGGATCGGTCGGAAGCGGGCACTGGAAGCCAACAGCCAACCCACCCCCGCACAGCGCGAAAGCTCCACCTTCCCTTGAGCTTACCTGCGAGCGCAGGACCGTTCCCGCGGAGCTCCTCGAGGCACTCGTCCCCAGCGACAGCCCTGCCACCCAACCACCCAAAAAATATGCAAGACCGGCCCTTATAATGTAAATAGGCGGGACCGACCCCGGCAGGTCAAAAATATGCGAGACAGGCCCTTCTTGTGTAAATAGGTGGGACCGACCCTGGCAGGTGGGATTTTAATGTTTGCGTGGCCTCTGGGGGGAAGGCGTGGTCTTATTTAGAGCCAGAACACATGAGCGACCCGCGTTACGCCAAACTGGCCAAGCTTCTCATCGAATACTCCTGCGAACTAAAGGCGGGAGAGAACATCTTGATCGACCTGGTCGATACTCCAGATGCGATGGCCGTGGAACTCATCCGCGCCACTCGGGCCGTCGGTGCCACTCCGATTGTGGAGATGCGCCATTCGCGGATCCTCCGCGAGGTTCAGATGGGAACCGATGAACATCATGCCAAACTGGTGCGGGATATCGAGCTGAACCGCATCCGCAAGATGCAGGCTTACATCGCCATCCGCGGCGCGAACAACGCCAGCGAGAACAGCGATGTGCCGTCCGAGAAGACCCGGCTCTATTCCAAGACTCTCCGCCCCGCTCTCGATCACCGCATAAACAAGACTCGCTGGTGCGTCTTGCGATGGCCGACGCCGAGCATGGCTCAGTCTGCCAACATGAGCACCGAGGCCTTCGAGAAGTTCTACTTCGATGTCTGTACCATGGACTACGCCAAGATGGCGCAGGCCGTGAAGCCCTTGGAGAAGCGCATGATTAAGGCCGACAAGGTGCGGTTGGTAGCACCGGGCACCGATCTCTCCTTCTCCATCAAGAATATCGGAGCCAAGCCCTGCGAGGGCTTGCGCAATATTCCCGATGGCGAGTGCTTCAGTTGCCCCACGCTCAAATCGGCCAATGGCGTGATCACCTTCAATACGCCGACCCTGTATGCCGGCACCAAGTTTGAGGGCATCCGTCTGGAACTGAAGGAGGGCCGAATTATCAAGGCCACTTGTCAGGGCGGCACCGAGCGCAAGCTCAATGAGATCCTCGATATGGACGCCGGAGCCCGTTCCATCGGCGAGTTCAGCCTCGGGTTCAATCCCTTCATTCTGAACCCGATGTGCGACATCTTGTTCGATGAGAAGATCGCCGGCTCCCTGCACTTTACTCCGGGTCAGGCCTACGAAGATCCGGGCAATGGCAACAAGTCTGCCGTCCATTGGGACATGGTGCAAATCCAGCGCCCGGAGTGGGGCGGCGGCGAGGTTTGGTTCGATTCCGAAATCATCCGGCGAGATGGTCTTTTCGTGCCGAAGGACCTCCACGGGCTCAATCCGGAAAACCTCCGCTGAGGATTTCTAAAACCCGTCCGCTCCAGAACACACCCCCCATGTCTGCGTCCTTAACTCGCTGGCTGCGAGTCTCCTGCATTCTGGCTCTGACATGGGTGTCTGGCCTCGTTCAGGCTCGGGACTGGGAACCCGGATTTCGCGACTTGGCCGACTGGGGGCGCGGCCTGCATTTGCGGCCCATCGTTTTGGGTGAAGAACTTCTTTTGACCAACCGGTGGACGCGCATGCGGTTCCGGAAGGACTCCGATCGGATGAGCTTCAACGAGGTGGAGTTTCGCCTTTCGGACCGCATCCCGGTTGAAGGTGGTCATTTCCGGGTCTCCCAGCGCGATATCGATTCGCTCATAGCGCCGCTATTGACCCCGCCCAAGCGAACATCGCGCCCCATTAAACGGATCGCCATTAATGCCGGGCACGGTGGTCGAGATCCCGGCAACACGGAGGGTCGTCGGATGGAGAAAAACTACACGCTAGATCTGGCCATCGACCTGGCACGACACCTCAAGGCGTTAGGTTTTCAGGTGGTGTTCATCCGTAGCTCGGACCGGTTCATCGCCCTTCCGGAGCGGGCGGCGGAGGCCAACCGCAAAGAGGCTGACCTGTATGTCAGCCTGCATTTTAACGGGTTCGATGGGCCTGGAAACAACGCGGTGCAAGGCCTCGAAACCTATTGCCTGACCCCGGCTGGAGCCCCTTCCAGCAATGATTCCCAACGGCACGGTCGGATGTCCGGTTTCGACGCCAACCGCTTCGACCGCGAGAACGTAACCCTCGCCCACCTGGTCCATCGGGCCATCCTCGATCAAACACCCTTGGCCGATCGGGGGGTCCGACGGGCCCGCTTCAAAGAATTGACGTTGCTGCGAATGCCCGGGCTCCTCATCGAGGGTGGCTACATGACCCACCCTGGTGACACCCGGCTGATGGACTCTAAAAAAACACGAGACCAACTCGCCGCCGCCATTGCCGACGGCATTCTCCGCCATAAAAAGCTCGTCGAGCGCGGGACCCCGGAGTAAGTCCAAGCGACAAACCCCTTCGCCAAAACCGCCAGCGGTGATTGGCCCCAGGGAGCACAAGCGAGGCGAATTCAACCGGGCCCAACGCGACGCCTCGACGCAATGGCTCCACCCCGCTCCCTGCTCACTTTCGCTGGCCGGTGACTAATTCCTCCACCAGAGGCTTGGCGGCGTAGACGCTGCGAAGCGCCTCCAAGATACCCGCGCTGTGGACCGAAAGAGCCCGGGCCTGAGTTTCTTCATAGGCGAACCCCAGGACCAACGACTCGATATTGCCATCGAAGATGATACCGACAAATTCGCCATTCCGATTCACCACCGGACTGCCCGAGTTGCCTCCGATGATATCGTGGGTGGAGACAAAGTTGAACGGAGCTTCGGCATGGAGGGCGCGGCGTTTCTTCTGCCAGCGTTCGGGCAAATCAAACGGAGGGCGACCCTCCATTTCGGCGGAACGCTCAAAGATTCCGCCCAGCGACGTCGTCGCCGGGATGGCCTTACCTAGCGAAGTGTACCCCTTCACTACCCCGTAGGAGAGCCGCAGGGTGAAGGTGGCGTCCGGATACTGCCCCTTGCTTTCCATAGCAAAGCGGGCAGACGCGATCGCTGCATGCGCCTGCTTCTTGATCTCGGCTTGGGCCTCCATCAACTGCCGCACTTCGCGTGCCTCGGCATCCACCGACTTGGCCACCAAAATGAGGGGATCCTCGGAGGTGTCGATCGCTGACGTGCCGCCCTTGTAGAGGCGACGACGCTCATCGACCGAGCGCAGGCGACTGCCATTGATGAGTTCTGCAGCACGGGCCCGCGGTGACTTGCCGCCCATCACCTTCTTGACGACCGGATACTCCGCTCCGAGTTGCTCGTTCAGGTAGGTCAACGAATCGGCCAAGCTAATGATCTCGAGGTCATTGTGGATGGGCTTGTCGGAGAAAAGACTCATCTCCAACGATGCGCGTCCAGCCTCGGCAAACTCGCGCAGACGTTCCCCGTCGGCCTTGGGATATTCTCCGGCCGCTCGGACCAGGATGTGGGCAATATCGAAGAGTTCTGACTGGAAGGCCTGTCCGGCTTCCAGCAATCGGTGGACCCGCTCATACCGCGCGATCGACGACTGGGCCTGCTGGATCTGGTCATAGGCCGCTGCGGCGGAGGCAAAGGCCGGATTGGCGGCAAACTTTGTTCGCAAGGCCATTTCTTGCTGGCGCTTGGACTGCATCAAGGCCGGATCGTAAAGGCCGGCATGACCGCCATCCCGGGCTTTGCGGCTGTTTTGAATACCAAAGAGCTCATCCTTCGCACGCCGGGCATTCTCGGCACTGCGCTCGCTCCAAGACCTCAGGAGCACTTCACGGCGCTTGAGATAAGCCAACGCGATCGGGTACTGACGGTCGCGGAGGTACTCCAACTCGGCGACGGTGAGCATACGCTCCGTGCGGCCCGGATGCCCCGAGACGAAGGTCAATTCGCCCTCAGCGGCCCCCGCCTTAGACCACTTCAGAGAGTGCGGCACCTTCACGGGTTTGCCGTCCTCGTAAGCCCGAAAAAAACAGATATCGAGGTCGAAGCGCGGGTACTCGAAGTTGTCGGGGTCACCACCAAAGAAGGCGACCTGCTGCTCCGGCGCAAAGACCAAACGGACATCGGTGTATTTCTTGAACCGATACAGGTGATAGGCACCTCCCTGATAAAGCGTTACCACATCTGACCGAAGGCCCGTGGCGTCGAGGGATTCCTTCTCGATGGCCGCCATGACCCGGCGCCGGGCCTTCACCGCATCCTCGGGCGATAAGCCGGCCGTCACCGCGGCATTGACCCGGTCAGTCACTACCGCAATGGATTGCAGCACATTCAACTCGAGGTCTACGCAGGGAATCTCCTCCGCCTGCGATCGGGCATAGAATCCATCTCGCAAGTAGTTCTTCTGGGCGCTGGAAACCTTCTGGAGCGCGTCGGCCCCGACGTGGTGGTTCGAGAGGACTAACCCGTCTTCGCTGACAAACGATCCGGAGCCCCCGGAGTTGAACCGAACCGACGATTTCTGAAGATGTTCCAGCCAAGCGTCGGTCATCTCAAAGCCATACTTGGCGCGCACCTGTTCTCGGGGAGGATCATTGTAAAGCCACATTCCTTCGTCAGAACGAAGGGCCCCGGTTCCGCAGAACACCGCCAGCGAGGCGGCCATAAACGTCTTGCGCGACATGCACTATCAAGAGCCTCCGAGAGCGTCCGCCCGTCAAGGGACGAATTGCATGAGTGACGGTCTATTCAGTGGTCGAGAACGCTCCAGAACTCCCAGCAACCTGCCTCTTATCGAGGGTACCCGCAGGTTCATCCCTCTGCCTTCCGGCGGTAATTAGCTCCCGTGATGCCACCGTGACCCGACCGTCACCCGTATTGACAGAAGGCCGAGTTCTGGCGTAACACCGACCAACAGCCGAAGCTTGATCGGTGTCCAATCGAACAAGCGCGGGGGACCCAAGGCCGAGATCAATCCATGATTTCAGCACGGGGCGTGGGGTGGGGAAACCGACCCGGGGCACTTCCAAGCCCTAGCCCGTCAGCTAACCTCGCAGGCATATGGAAGGGTATCCGGTCGTGCGCAGTTCGGCGGAGTCGGGCTTGCGACAACGGTGACCCTCGGTCGCTGGTTTGTTGCAGACATCATGAACTCATTCCTCTCAACGCCTGGAGCCGCTCTGGTAATTCCAGATCAGGTCCTCTTGTCCAATTCCCTGCCACTGCCCTCCCACCGGAATCCCGCGCTATGAGCAAACACGCACCCGCAACTGGCAAACGCTTGGTCGGCCTTTCAATGGCCGCGCTGGGCATCGTTTACGGGGACATCGGTACCAGCCCGATTTACGCCTTCAAGGAATGCTTCGCTCCGGGTCATGGAGCGCCGGTGAGCGCTAGCAATGTCCTGGGGGTGGTATCGCTCATTCTCTGGTCCCTGCTGCTAATCGTGACCGTCAAATACCTGGTCTACGTGCTTCGAGCCGACAACAAGGGCGAAGGCGGAATCCTCGCTTTGTTGTCTTTGGCATTTCCGGAAGCCAAATCAGGGCACCGGAGCCGCTTGGCCAAGAGCTTCGCCGCCATCGGCATCGGTGGGGCCTGCCTGCTCTACGGCGACGGCATCATCACGCCAGCCATCTCGGTATTGGGAGCCGTAGAAGGCTTGAAGGTGGCCGGACCCGGGTTAGATCGATTCATCCTGCCTATCTCGGTGATCATCATTCTCGCCCTGTTCGCAGCACAGCGGGCGGGTACGGCGAAGGTCGGACGGATCTTTGGCCCGATCACGCTGGTCTGGTTCGTGGCCATCGCCGTGCTGGGGATCCGGGGCATCTTAATGCAGCCGGAGATCCTGAAAGCCTTCAATCCCCTCCATGGCCTGTCCTTCTTGGCGGGGCACGGGAAGATTGGTCTGGTGGTCCTCGGTTCCGTCGTGCTGGCGGTCACTGGCGGTGAAGCGCTCTACGCAGACATGGGGCATTTCGGGCCACGCCCGATCCGTCTGGCGTGGTTTGTGGCGGTATTTCCGGCCCTGGTCCTCAATTACCTCGGCCAAGGCGCTCTTCTGTTAGCACAGCCCGAAATCGCCGCGACATCCACTTTCAATCCCTTCTATCAACTCTGCCCTCAGTGGGCGCTCTACCCTCTGGTGATTCTGGCCACTGCCGCGGCGATCATCGCCTCCCAAGCGCTCATCTCCGGGGCCTACTCCCTGACGATGCACGCCATTCAATTGGGCTACATGCCGCGACTCGTCATCGAACACACCTCCGAACACGAACGTGGCCAGATTTACATGCCTCAGGTCAATTTCGCTCTGATGGTTGCCTGTCTCGGACTCATCTTCGGCTTCAAGACCTCGGAAAACTTGGCCAGTGCCTACGGAGTCGCGGTGACCTTCACCATGGTGACCACCACCCTTCTCTTTTTCTTCGCCTCTCAGCGGGTGTTCGGTTGGTCCCGACTTCATGCCTCGCTGGTGGCCGGTGGCATGCTTATGGTGGAGGGCCCCCTGGCAGTGGCCAACTTGTTGAAGATTCCCCACGGCGGTTGGTTCCCGCTGCTCATCGCCGGAGTAATGTTCCTCATCATGTCCACCTGGAAAACTGGCCGCCGCCTCGTCTGGGAACGCCTCCGGGTCAGCGCCATGCCGGCCGTCAAGTTCATCGCGGACATGGCCAAAAAGGATCCGCTTCGGGTGGCCGGAACCGCCGTGTACATGGCCAGCAGCCCGCATACGACTCCGATGGCCCTCCTGCATAACCTCAAGCATAACAAGGTGCTCCACAAGCGGGTCGTCTTCTTCACCATCTGCGTGGACGAGGATCCGGTGGTTTATGCATCCCATCGCCTGCAGGTCGAGCGGATGGAGGCCGGCTTCTGGCGGGTTCAGGCCCACTACGGATTCATGGAGACCCCCAACGTCCAAGCCATCCTTCGGCAGTGTGCGGAACACGATCTTGAATTTCAGGAGATGGAAACGACCTTCTTCCTCAGTCGCGAAACGGTGATCCCGAAGGCCGACAATGGCGGCATGAACATCTGGCAGGAGCGACTCTTTGCCATCATGGTCCGCAACGCCCTCAGCGCCACAGCCTATTTCCGCCTGCCCGCCAACCGAGTCGTCGAATTGGGCATGCAAGTGGAGATCTGATCAGGTTCTCGCGGGGTTTCCCTGGCACGGGCAACTTCTGCCCGAGGCCCAGGGGCAACCTCAGTTGCCCCCGGTCCAGAATCAGGAACTGGGCCCAGCGGATGGCCGCTCGAACGCGCTGAAGATTGGCCTCCAAACCGGAGGCCTCGTTTCAGTTCAGCAGGCCGGTGGAAAGGCTCCCAGAAGGGGGGGCGCCAATCTGCCGCCCGTCGGCCTATCTGAACTTGCTCAATCCCTCGAGCTCCTTAACCCGCTCCAAGATCTTATCCTTAGTCGTGCGGGTGGTGACATTGAGACCAAAACCCTCGCAACAGAAAGACGCCACGACACTGCCGTGCAAGATGGCGCGTCGGAGATTGGACTCAACCGTTCCTGTTTTCTGAGCCGCCAGATAACCAATCAAACCGCCCACGAACGAGTCCCCGGCACCGGTCGGATCGACCACCTTGCGGAGCGGATAGGCTGGCGCGATGAAGAGCCCCTTCGGACCCGAGAGAATGGAACCGTGCTCGCCTTTCTTAATGATGACGTACTTCGGGCCCATCCGATGAATCTTGGTCAGTGCACTCACCACGTTATCATCGGAGACCAATTGACGCGCCTCGCTGTCATTGAGCACCAGGCAGTCAATGCGCTTCAACAGGGTCAGGACTTCGGGCAATGCAATGTTCAGCCACAAGTCCATCGTATCGGCGATGACGAACTTGGCCTTGGAAATTTGATCCAGCACCCGGTGCTGCACCCCCGGAGAAATATTGGCCAAGAGAACAAACGGTGTGGACTCGTAGGCCGCCGGAAGCGCTGGTTGCCAGTGCTCGATGACACCGAGCACGGTCTCCACCGTCCGCCGGTTGTTCATATTGACCTCGTACTCGCCCGACCAATGGAAGGTCTTCCCGTCTTTCACCCGCTCCAATCCCTGGAGACAAATACCGTGCTTCTTGAAAAGGGTGAGGTATTTGGCCGGAAAGTCGCCCCCGACGACACCCATCAACCGAGTCGGAGCGAAGAAGCTCGAAGCCACAGCTGCATGGCTGGCGGAGCCGCCCAGCAGGAGAGGGTTTTCTGATTTTGGAGTCTTAATAGAATCCAGCGCGGTGGTACCGATGACGAGAACGCTCATAAGTGTGACCCAACTCTATCGTCAGCACCGGGCCACGATCAAGGACACGGCACATGGAAGATAAAGCGGGGATGCTGCGGCCCGCGATTTAGAACGGCCGCTAGCGCAGGTAATCCATCAAGGACATCGACAGAATCTTGCCGCCGGTCTGGAGGGCGGCTTGATAAGAAACCTGAGTCTCGTTCAGTCGGACCAATGCCTTGGCCAAGTCGACGTCGGTCTCGCCAGAAATTTGGCCTTCGAGAGAGAGCAATCGATCGCTCACTGTTGCACTGGCGGCCTCCAAGCGGCCTTGCACAACGCCATTGGCAGCAATGTGGCGCAGGAGATTGTCGGCATCGGCCTGCAACCCCACCGCCGTGGTGGTCGTGACCGCGGCGCCAGTGCCGGCCAGCAACTGATCTTGAAACTGAATGAGGTGATTGAAGAGATCGGCTCCGGATCGAGGGTCCTCGATCAAACCAGCCGCACCTGAGCCCGTCGGGTTCGAGCCTACCACGCTGGCGCTGAGTTCCTGACCCTCGGCAATGTCCAAAGACGGTATGTCCTGATTGCCATTGTAGGTTACCGACTGCACCCGACCATCGGTACCCAGGGTCAGAGTGTAGGCCGGTTGACCATTGCGGGTGCCGGCCATTACCGAATCACCGCGCAGGTTGGTATTCACCGAAGACACAGCCTGATGGATCATCTGGGTCACCTCCGCTGCGTAAGCCTTGAGATCGTCGGCCGAGCGGATGCTGTTGGACTTCACGGCCAATTCTCCGGCCCGAGTGGCCATCTTGGACAACGAGCGCATCACCATGTTGGTTGTGGTGGCTGTCTCTTTGAGCCGGGTGACGTTGCGACCGTACTGACCCACCCGACCGCGTTCCCCTTCGAGATCTAAGGTTCGCCGCACAGCACCCGGATCGTCCTCGGGCAGCGTAACTCTCTGACCCGTGGAGATCTGCGCCTGATAGCGGGCTTGCCGTGCGGTGATGGTGCCCAGGTTGGAAATCAACCGATCGGCATAGGCTCCTGAGGTGACTCGAATCATGTCGTTGGCCTTTCGTTAAGAAACCCTAGCGCTTGAGGCTCAGGGTCGTATCCATCAGTTCGTCGATGGTGTTGATGAGCTTGGCACTCGCCTGATAACCGCGCTGAAAGCGAGTGAGGTCGGCCATTTCTTCATCAATGGAAACACCGCTGACCGAATCCCTCTGTCCCTTCAGCAAATCGGCGATCACTTTTTGGTCGGCCAATTGCTGGTTAACGGAGGAAAGGTCTTCACCCAACCGCCCGACGATGCGGTTGTAGGCATTGCCCAAAGTTTGGCCATCCAGTGCTGCGATTGGCCGGTTTCCCAACTGCGAGAGAGCCTGGGCCACACGATTGTCGCCCCGTGCGATGGCGCTGCCGGAAACCTGCAGGGAGTTCGGATTGTCCAACAGGTCTTGGTTGACACGAATGTCCGCGGCAGAAGAACCCAAGAAGAAGGCCCGGCCGGTAGTCCCATCGAGGGCGAAGCCGGAGGTATGCACGGCATTGACTTCGTCGATCAAGTTCTTGGCCAGGTCATTAATGCTGCTGCGCAAGTCTTTCAAACCGCCGTCACGGGCATCCAGGGTTCCGTGCACGCGACCCGAGGTGATCACCAACGCATCGGTGGTGCCGGAAGCGCGGATCATCCGCTGGCCGTCGGTATTGGTAAACGTCTCCAGGGTCTTTGCCCGGATATCGCTGGTGACCAATGAAACACCACCCACCACGATCCCCACAGAGCCGTCGGACGACTCGAACGAATCGAATCCAATCACTCCGGAAAGCGATTCCATCTTGGCTTGCCGTTGATCCCGCAGGTCGTTGGCCGAACCGCCTGAAACGGCCTCGGTCCGCGAAATCTGCCCATTCAGACGCGCGATGTCGGACAAGAGCGCATTGGCCGACTTCAGGTCGGTGTTGAGGGATTCGTCCAACTGAGTGCTCAGGGCGGATAAACGATTGTCGAGCGCCGGGAACTGGGCCGCCAGGGACGCTGCCCGACGTAGGGTAATTTCGCGCTCTGGAAGAGAAGTTGGCTGGGCGGCTAGGGACGCGAAGTTGTTAAAGAAATCGGTCAAACCCGCAGCCAACTGCTGGCCGCCTCCCACTCCGTCGGCCGCCGAGGTGCCTCCGGCGCCGCTATTGCCCCGATCAATGCTTTGCCCCAGCAGGGACTGTACTGTTTTCAAGGCGTTCTGCTGGGCCTCCAGAGAGCCACTCACCCCACCCTCGGTAATAACTTGCCTATCCAGGATTTGGTCACGGATCTGACGGATAGCCACCACCTCTGCTCCAGAACCCACCGGATCAGTGAGGCCGTCGCTGGAGGCGGTCGATTGAATGGAGACCCGTTGCCGGGCGTAGGCCGCGTTGTTGACGTTGGCCAAATTGTGACCGGCCACCTCGACGCCCTGCCGTTGAGCAGCCAAGGCCCGAGTTCCCAGACGCAATGTTCCCAAGAGTCCCAACATACAACGTGCTCCAAAAAGATTTATCCGACCGCTTCGTACATCCGGCGCGCTGAGGCGCGGGAACCCAACAAGGCTCCATCGCCGGAGTAGGTACTACCTCCCTTGGCGGCAAACAAACTGCCCATGAGCCGCTGCATCAGCTCCACAGTCCTCGAGAGGAGCAAGTGGTTCTGCCGAGAGCGGGCCCGGACGCGGGTCAATAACTCGTTGTTTTCCTCTACCAACGCCCGGATCAGAGGACGGTAGTCGTCTGGCAGCAACGGCAGGAGGAGTTCGAACGACGCATCGGCCGGGGCTCCAAGGGAGCGGGCCAGGTCGGCCCGGCACAATTCGCGTTCACGACGGGCCTCCTCGATGAGAGCGGCCTGACTTTCGATGGCGGCAGAGCCGTCCAACACGCCTTCGGCATCTCGCCGAAAGACTGTTTCCTGCTGCTGATCCAAACGGGCCAGCAGTTCACCATACTGCTGCAGCTCCATCCGCAGCGCTTCAATTAGATCCTTAATGGATGAATTCACGGGAGAGTTGTGGCGCCTGAGAAGGCCGCCTCGGGGGTTGAAATGGACACAGGGGAAGACTGACGAATTTGGAGTTCGAGACTTCGGGCAACGCCGAATGTCCCGGATTGGCTAATCTGGTCGGCCCAACGCTCGACCATCATATCTTGGTAAATACCACGAGACGACGAGGCCGGAAGAGCGCCGCCACC
>Ga0209598_10000420_pt1 | contig 33738 bp, 29 predicted proteins | sample M_140807_EF_Meta_FD_187317 | JGI IMG/M metagenome (GOLD analysis project Ga0209598, IMG submission 187317) | Freshwater microbial communities from Lake Montjoie, Canada to study carbon cycling - M_140807_EF_MetaG (SPAdes) (version 2) | ecosystem: Environmental > Aquatic > Freshwater > Lake...
TTACTAGAAAAATAATAATTGGCGTTAGGGATATAGCCTTTGATATCGCCTTGTAATAGTAGGTTAGAAAAAATGGAAGTACTATTATCACGCTGAATATTTGCATCCGTAACCGAAACCGACAAATTGCTTAACACACTATCCTCTACTACAATATCTATGGTATTTTTTGCACGCTTACTTAAACGAGGCGTAAACATTTTAACCGACGGATAAAAATTATGTAAATTATTATTGACAAATAAAACACGCTCTGCTACAGGTACCCATGCCGCGTCAAACACCGTAATTTGCAAGACGCCAGTTGATAAACTATCCGTTTGCAAGGCAATTGCCGCCGATTTTTTAGTTTGTAAATTAACATTAGACGTATATACCAATTTTTGATTCATGGATGCCACTACATGAAGAGATAACAAATTTTGTGTTGCGCCCAATGGACGTTGAAGCACAAGTTTTGCTTTACCCTCTTGCAACTGCGCCTGTATCACAATCCCATTGGGTTTTGATGTTGGGAGTAGCGTGCTATGCTGGCCACCTAAAGCATCGGTCCAGTTACAGGTGTAGGGTTCTGATTTTTCAGGCATAAAACTAAATACACCCATGCCTTCATGCACAGAAGCTATTGAATCCATTAGTTCTCCAGCACTGTTTAATATGGCACCTTTAATATCAATTGGTTCACCATTTTGATTGACTGCTAAAAAACCTACTTGAGCGCTTATACCATTAATTAAAGAACCACCCTCCGGAAAAAATTGAAGTTTATAAATTGCATCCGTTTTTTTTGTTGTAGCAGAATCGGTGGTTTGGATATGAATGTCTTTGGTAAACGTAAAGCTAGGATCAAAATTAAGCATCCACCTGGTGTATGCTTTAATACGAATGAGCCTACCCTTATAATTTGCTGGAATATCAAATTGGAGTTTTGCAGAGGATTCAAAAATAGGATGCACTGTATGCTTAATAAGTAAGCCAGCATCATCATAAAAGTCTGCGTAAAAATTTCTACTGTAATCAGATAAGTCCTCTCCTGCTAAAATATAGGCCTTGCCCCAAATGGTTTCGCCCTTCGTATACAAATCTTTATCAAAATGTATATGCACTTTTTCTTGCTGAAAATTTTCTTTGTATACTGCAAGCATCGAATCTATGGTTTGGGCAGGCACAACAATAGGCGCAAAAATCAACAGCCCAATAACCAACAAATATTTTGCATTCATGACCACAAATTTACAAAACTATTGATGCAATTGATGTTAAAAAAATAGGGCGAAAAATTATATTTTTCGCCCTATTACAAATTAAATATGAAAGACTATTGGTTCTTATCTAGCGTTAATGCAAAATAAGGAAGTCTTGTTCCAGTTGCACCAGAATAGCCCATACAAAAACCTGTTAATGCTACACCACTTTGTAACCCGTTTGAGCTAGCATAACTCGCTATCGCAGTAGTAGTAGAAGCAGCTCCTGTTGGACGAACCGCCCATGTAGTGGTTGTTCCTGACACAAAGCCTGGAGCATTTATACCAACCGGAATATCCATGGCACCACTTGCCGCTAAATAAGCAATATTTGCTTTCATTAGTATACCATTAAGGTATAAATCTACTGCTCCAGCATTTGGAATAAGATTTACAAAATTAAAACGGCAAATACCATCAGGCAAACCTGCAATATTATTTTTAACAAGCACAGATTTTGTACTAGCAGCTGTATCTGCAATATGCAAAGTATAAGGTGCGTTATCTGGAATGGTAACTGAAGTTGTATACAATACAACTGAGTCTGTATTGGTATTATACTTAGGCATTACAATAGATACTGCATTAGATCCTAAAGGCACACTCATGTACAATGCAAAGTTACTACCACGCGTATTATACCCACCGCCAGGGAAAGGCGTACGTGATTGCAATAAGCTACTAACATATGCACCATTTAATTTGATACGCAAATTAGCATAGTCAACGTTGTAGGCAAATGCAAGATTTACCTTTAATTGACCCTTATCTGCTGGTGTACCATAAGTGTCATATGGTTGATTGGTAACACCTGTATTCTTTGTGCAAGAAGCCAAAGCAAACATTGCAACAACAGGCATAATATATTTTATCATTTTTTTCATCTCTTACTTTTTTTCTATGAAAGATTATGGTAGTGAAAACCAATGTTCTTTGGTATGGTAATCAGATGCCAAAGCTCCAATTTTTTGTAACGCTGGAATATTGTATAAATATTCTGAGTTGTATCTTGGTCTACATCTGTAAGCCAATTTACCAGCATTATAAATATGAAGGGTAGCAGGAATCGTAAAACCAGCATACACTTGTTTACCTCTAGCAGGATCTAAATCTAGATAATGGTATCTACGCATGTCTGTCCATGTTTCATTAAATCCATGTCCATAAAGGGCAATGTATTTTTGCAACATAATATGAGAAAGCGTTAACAAATTAGCATCGGTAGGTAATACTTTAGGATCCGCTAAATAAGCAGCTTGAGAAGCTGGCGTAATTAAATTAGCCCAAGGAATACGAGCTTGATAGTCTGAAGTTAACATTTCAAAATTAAGCTCAATGCCTCTTTTGTAAGATGCTAAAGCGAGTGCCTTATTTCCTTTTCTAAAAGCAGCTTCCGCTTTGGTAAACATGATTTCAGAAGCGGTTAATAGTGGGAATGGTGCAAGGTTATTGAAAATGTAACGGCCAGAATCTGCAGTTGCTGTAGTCGATGAAAATGCTGCTCTCCAGAAATTTTTAGGTTGATCTGAAGTACCTAAACCAGAAGTACCAAGGTTAGGAACAACACCCTTATAGGTGCCGTTGGTATTTTCATTGATTAAATAAGGCGTACGTGGATCCATAACCCCTGTAAAAGGAGATTCAGTATTTGTACCCGTTAACAAGTTCGCAATAAATGCAGATTGACGAAGTGTTGCAATGTTATTACGGTAAGGACCATAATAGTTATTAGTACCACTAAAGTTACCACCTACCCACTTTTGAACTGCATTATCAGCATTGGTTGTGATTGATAAATCACAATACTTGATAACAGAATCTGCGTAGTTTTTAGATGTGTAAACAGCCTTGTTACTCAAGTGTGCAAATGTGCGGGCTTTAACTGCATACACAAACTTTTTCCATTTGTTTACATCACCGCCATAAAAATAAACATCGCCGTATTTAAGATTAGCAGCACTTACAGCACCATCTGTTCTATTCAAATAAGCAAGTGCATTGTCACACATTACACGAACAGAATCATACACATCAGCTTGTGTATCATAATCAAACTGCTGACGCTCTGTATCAAATGCTTGACGCATAATCACTTCACCATATTCTTCTGTAGTGGTTAACCAGCTCCATGCAAAAATGGCATGTGCTACACCCACATAATCCCATTTCTTTTGCTCAATACCTCTAGAGATTATGTATTTAGCATTAGGGCCAATACCATAGTAGTGCATCGCCCAAACAATACCTGTCACATCTGAAGTGGTAGCAAATACACCAGCCATCTGATCATAGGTATCACCAGTGGTGTAAGAGTTCCAATACTGGATATATTTTCCAAGCGTTACAGCTTCTGCTGCTGGACCATATGATCCACCACCACCACCAGTTGGCGGTGCAGCAGTAGATGTCATTTGGTTAATAACGTTTGGTAAAATTGCTTCTATCGCCCCTTCAACTGGGTTGTTGGGGTTTAGGTAAGCATCGTCTAATTTTTTATTGCAAGACTGCAAAGTGGCAAAACCCACCATCGCAAGTGCTACTGCAAAAAAATAATGTATGTGCTTTTTATTTTTCATAATCATTTTTTTAATCAAGTTAAAATCCAACTCTTAAACCAGCGTTAAAGCTAAGTGGCGCTGCAATGTTTCCGTAATCGAAACCAACTGCACCAACACCACGCAATGAAGCGTTACCGCCGTTAGCAGCTGGATCTGCACCAGAATAATTTGTAAATAATACCAAGTCGTTACAAGTTAAAAAGAAGCTCAGCGATTTAAAGTTTACATAATCTAGTAAACCTGGATGGTCCATTCCTTTTGCAGCATTGTTAGCAAGCGCCTTAGAAGGCACTGTGTAACTTAAAGAGATATCACGTAAGCGGAATGCTTTAATATCACGCTCCATGTAATCTTCTTCAGGCATATTGGTTGAGTTATAATACGTGTTGTTATAGTATGGTGTAACTAAAATAGTATTACGCGTTGGCGTAGCCGTATTTTCTAAACCATCTTGGATAATACCAGATACAACTCTTGGTGTTAAACGATCTGCAGTTTTAGCAGACTTACCAAGTGTAGTTAAGTACATACCAGTTGCGTTAAAGATATCTCCACCAATTCTTAAATCCCATAGGAAAGATAAACTTAGGTTTTTGTAACGCATACGGTTGATAGTACCAACAGTTAACCAAATGGTACGGTCACCTCTAACACTGAATCTACCATCGTTTAATGGGATACCAGTTGTTGGAGAAATTAACACTTCACCATTGTTTGATGCAACACCGTTAGGGCCTGCTGGGGTAAGGTCTTGTCTTCTATAGCCAAAGCTTGTGATGGTACCTGTAGAATAACCAGGTCTTAAACCACCTCTTGCATTTGAATACAACCAAGTAGACGCATCATAGTAATCCGCACCAGCAATATCAATTGGCATTGGAATGGCTAATACTTTATTCCACATGTGGTTAACGTTGAATTGGATATTCCAATCAAAGTCTTTTTTACGTAATACTTTAACACCAATAGAAAGTTCCACCCCTTGGTTACGAACGCTAGAGTTGTTAGCCGTATTTAATACGAAACCAGTACCATAAGAAGCTCTAAAGCCTTGTGCAATTTGATCAAGTGCAAGTGTATTGTAATACGCTGCATCCACTGTTAACACATCATGGAACATTCTAAACTCCGTACCAATTTCGTACGTTTGTTGCGTTTCCGGACGTAAGTAAGGGTTTGCATTATAGAAAGAATATTGTAAAGGCACGTTGATAAGTCCACTCGCGCTTGTTGGAGGTGTTATCGCACTTGTTACTGTTGGTACAAAGTTAGATTGGTTTGCATACGCATCCGGAAGTCTCGCAGTTTGTGCTAAAGAACTTCTGATTTTCCAATAGCTTAATAAACCACCTTTTAATTTAGGGAAGATATCACTCATGATAATACTGATGTTTCCACCAGGATAAGAGTAATTTCTATTTGCTTTAGGAAGTACTGAAGAAGATTCGAAAGCCATTGAACCCGTTAAGAAAATAAGGTTATTGTAGCTAATGGTTGCTTCTGTAAATCCTGCTATTTGCATAGATTTAATCTGGTTCCACTGGTTATTACCATATAAAGTAGTTCTACTTAAACGACTTCTTGTTGCAACACCTGTAGCAGCACTATCAAAACTTCTGATACTATCTTGTGTACCAGAAATACCAAATTTTTCCAATTGATTTTGCGCCCAACGCGTACCTACTGTTACACGCGCATTGAACTTACCAAACGTTTTTTTAGCAGTTGCGGTTATCGTATGGTTGTAGTTGTTTGCTTTAACCCAGTAGTTATCTAACTGACCCTTATTAGCCATAGAAGACTGAGAAGCAGATTCTGGATCACGGTATTGGAAACCGCTCGTTGTATAGTAGTTGTAACCAAAACGACCTGCTATTGTTAACCACTTTAAAGGATTGTAGTTAATAGACATGTTAGCCGTATAGTTATTTGTTTTATCTACAGACTCATTTTTATTGACTGCAAAAAACGGATTGTCCGTTTCTGAAGTGGTACCTAAAAATGCATCATCAGCAGCATTGTTATTTGCAATCAAATAACGCTTATGTCCGTTTGGTAATAAATAGTTTACAGCATTATCTGTAGAAGGCCATAAAAACAGGTTTAATAAATAACCACCCGCTCCTTTCATTGCCTTATCGTTAATGCTATTGCTGTATGCAATAGATGGAGAGATTTCTAAATTTTTACCAATTTTTGTAGTGTTGGTTAATCTAAAGTTGGTACGTTGTAATCTTGTATTTGGAACAACGCCTGATTGATCGTAATAAGATCCACTTGCACGGTAGCTAGACTTAGCAGTACCAAAATCGGCACTTAAGTTTTGAGTGGTACCAACGGCTTCTCTAAAGAAATTTCCTACGTTATCATAGATGGGGATATCCACTCTCATAGCAGGACCAAATGCAGAGAATGTACCTGCACTTGCTATACCATTTGAACCTTGTTGGAAGCCTGTGTAAACAGAAGGAACATTTTGAAGTGATTGAAAACGGAAAGAGTTATCGTAACTTAAGTTGATTTTTTTACCAGCAGTAATTTTTGCTTTTTTAGTCGTAATGATGATCGCACCATTACTTGCAGAACTACCATAAAGTACAGTTGCTTCTGGTCCTTTTAAAACTGTTACGTTTTCAATATCATTTGGATTCAAATCTGCAATACGGTTTGTAAAGTCGTTTGAAGTATTGTTTTGCCCAGCAGCACCTGGAACTGTTTCTGCAGCATTGATAGCTGAGTTGTCCATGATGATACCATCCACCACAAATAATGGTTGGTTGTTTAATGACATTGAGTTGAAACCTCTTAAAATAATGGTTGAAGACGCACCTGGCACACCTGATGTAGCTGTGATAGTGGCACCTGCAATTCTACCTTGCAAACCATTTAAGAAGTTTTCACGTTGTGTTTCTTTAACATCATCTCCTTTTACGGTTTGCGCAGAATAACCAAGGTCTCTTGGCTTTTTCTTAATGTCCATCGCAACAGTAACTTCTTCAAGTTCTGTTACAGAGGCGCGCAAAGAAATAGTTGCAGTAGCACCATTTACAGTTACACGCTGGCCATCATAACCAATGTAACTCACTAATAAAGTTTGACCTTTATTGGCTTTAATGGTGAACTCACCTTTTTCATTTGATTGTGCGGCAGATGTAGTACCTAACACTTTTACAGTTACACCTTGTAGCGGTGTTTTTTTGTCGGCATCAATGACTTTACCAGATACGTTCTGGCTTTGAGCCACAGATGGTAACGAGAAAATGAGAAGTAGTAACGTAACTACTTTCATCAAAGAAGCAATTTTTCTCATACTTATTTTGGTTTCTATGAACAATAAATAATTATTAGGCAAGCAGTTTTTCATGTAATGGCCGTAATAATCAACGCAATGTTAAAATTTCTTGGGCATATTTCAAGAACTAATTAGGTGAAAAAGCAACTTATGCACACTAAATCGGGATAAAATAGTGTCATTTTGAGTTATTATTCGGTAAAGAGCCGATTTTGTTCCACATTTACTTTTTAACATATTAAATTATTTTAATATACAAGTCTTATTTAACCGCATTTTATTTGATTCTATTAACTTCGTAGCCCTAATGATTTCCCCAAATACCATACAACAAATTACCAGCCGCATCGACATCATTGATATAGTTGGCGAGTTTGTGAAACTAAAAAAAAGGGGAACTAACTATTTAGGCAACTGCCCTTTTCACAACGAAAAATCTCCCTCCTTTACGGTATCGCCTGTAAAAGAAATATACAAATGTTTTGGTTGTGGTAAAAGCGGTAACTCCATTACTTTTTTAATGGAGCATGAGAAATACAGTTATGTAGAAGCACTCAGATGGTTAGCAGCAAGATATAATATTGAAATTGAGGAAACAGAAACTTCGCCCGAACAAAAAATATTAGTACAAACATCAGATAGTTTATACGCAATCAATCATTTTGCGCAAAAGTTTTTTAGTACCCAACTATTAGATAGCGAGGAAGGAAAAAATATTGCACTTTCTTATTTACAAGAAAGAGGATTTAGAAAAGAGATCATCGAAAAATTTCAAATTGGTTACAATCCAGATAGCAGAACAGCTCTAACAGAAGCTTTAATTGCCAATCAATTTAATCCAACACTACTTCCTAAAACGGGCCTTGTATCAAACAGAAATGGCGACGAACTCGTAGACAACTATAGAGGAAGAATTATTTTTCCTATTCATGGCAATACCGGAAAAGTTATTGGATTTGGTGCACGTGTAATTGGTAAATCTGATAGAGGCCCTAAATACATCAATACCCCCGAAAACGAAGTATACAGTAAAAGTAAAATCTTATACGGCTCTTACTTTGCGCGCATGGCCATCGATAAAGCAGATGAGTGTTTACTGGTAGAAGGCTACACAGACGTGGTTAGTTTACACCAAGCAGGCATCGAAAATGTGGTTGCCAGTGGTGGTACCTCTTTAACCACCGAGCAATTAAGGTTGATCAAAAAATACACCCAAAACCTAACCATTATTTATGATGGCGATAGCGCGGGTGTAAAAGCAGCCCTTCGCGGGCTTGATATGGCACTCGAAGAAGGGCTTAATGTAAGGCTTGTTCTCATCCCCGACAACGAAGACCCAGATAGTTATGTAAATAAAGTAGGCACTACCGCTTTCAATGAATTTGTAGCTACCTCAAAAAAAGATTTTATTATTTTCCAACTTGAAGTAATGCTTCAAGAAGCAGGAAGCGATGTAAGCAAAAAAAGTGCAGTTGTAAATCAAGTTGCAGAAACACTGAGTAAAATAAATAAGGCCGAAGATTTTACCAAGCAGCAAGACTATATTAGAAAGTGTTCGAGCCTTTTACGTATTGACGAAACGGGTTTAACCAATTTGGTAAACAAATTTAAACGCGACATTCTTGTAAAACAAGAAAAAAAAATGCCGTTTGAAGAAGCCCAGCAAATATTAGAAGGGAGTCAAGCAGCTGAATTTGATGAAGGTGCTGCGCTCATTAATCAAGACGATATTTATGAGAAAAATTTAATACGCGTATTACTCGATTACGGCCTATTAAAATTTGATGACCATAAAAAAATGGCCGATTATATTTTTGAAGAACTAGAGCAGTTTGATTTTGACAATGAGCAGTATGTCGAGCTCTATCAGATCTATAAAAGCTGGTATGACAAAGGATTAGAGCCCACTTCTAAAACACTACTCTACCACGATGACGAAAATATTAGAAACCTAGTAGTAAACTTAACTGTATCGCCTCATGAACTTAGTTTAAAATGGGATACCATTTTAGAAGGCATGAATATTGTAAATAGAGATACCTCTATGGAAGACGTTACTATGAGTGTTAACTATTTTAAACTTCGAAAAATTAAAAAGATGTTTGACCAAAACCAACAAGACATGGAAAATGCAGGTTTTGAAGAACAGATGCGGCTTATTGAACTACACAAACACCTCAAAGAAATTGAAAGAGAAATCACTAAAAAAATTGGAACAGTCATTATCAAATAATACATCAAATAAAAAGGCCCCAATGTATGGGGCCTTTTTATTTTTTAGAAGTTTCTATTAGATCCAGCCCGTGTAGGCTTTACATTTTTTCTGATAGCCCACAAATCTGTGATTCCAAAAGACTTACGTGATTGTGCATTGTTTACACCAATGATGGCGTCTGCCACTGTTTCTTTCACTTCTGTTGTTAACTTTTTTAAGTTGTCTGTATCGATTTGTACGATAGCAGGCATAGCATTACTGTTCATTGTATATATATTTAAAATTTGCGTCGTTAAATTGAACAAGTAAATTCAAATGGCTGCCGGAAGGGCTGTAATTGTAAAGTAAACCTTAAAAAAATCAATTGCTACAAGAGCAGATGGGTGTTAATAGGGTTGTTGTTCAATACTAGGGCAAAGGTAACGTTTTGAAACGACAACCTAACAACTATTAGCAAAATGATTGTTAATATCAACTACATAGTTAGTACTTTTATGGCATGAAAAGCATAGCCACACTGATGTTTGCCCTATTTATAGGTTGCACCAATACAAGCAAAAGTTTCCTTCCTGCAACAACCCCTATTGAGGCTGGACGGAATTACATCGAAGCATGTTTACAAGGTGATTTTGAAATGGCAAAAGCTTATGCAGCGGGCACAAGAGCCATGCAATCCTATACCACAGCTAACGAAAAAAATTACAGAAGCTTAGATAAAGAAGGTCGATCCAACTTTAGACAAGCATCTATCATTATTTTAGATATTACCGACCAAGATAGTTTGCATACCCTCATCAATTATAGAAATTCATTAGACAATACTCCGCACCAAATGGTTGTAGAAAAAACAAAAGGAAACTGGCAAGTAGTTTCTATAAATCCATAAATCAAAAAGGATGGAAACAAAAAATTTGATTTGGGTGGGAATTGGCGGTATGATGGGCGCCGTTGCAAGGTATTTCTTGGGGATTTTAATTAAATCGGCAACATTTCCCTACGCAACAGGACTGGTAAACATACTTGGCGCTTTACTCATGGGTATCGTGATGGGACTTGCCGTAAAAGGCCAAATAAGCCCTTCACTTCGACTATTTTTAGCAACCGGTATTTGCGGCGGATTTACCACTTTTTCTGCATTTGCTTGGGAAAACCTAGAACTGCTTCAACAACACCGTTACGGCAGCTTTTTGGTGTATACGGCCGGTACTTTAGTACTTGGAATAATTGCAACGGCCACCGGATATTTGTTGGCTAAATGATTTACGGACCTTATCTTTGCCAAAATTATTTACATGGAAGCAAATAAATCAACTGCAAAATATTGGGCTATCTGTTTTTTCTGGTTAGCTGTAATGATCACTTTACTTGTTGTATACCGTGAATTCTTTTGGTTAGCGTTACCTGGTACCGTTACCTATTTTGCAAAAGCAATGGACTTAATGTAAACCAAACTTACTATACTAAAAAGCAGCACTTGTGCTGCTTTTTTTATGCCATCCATTTTAAATGATCATGCAATACGTCGGATAGTACGGAGTTGATGCGTTCGAAGTCCAGTACTACTGCTAACAATACCTGCTTGATCGATGGGATCTATTCGCACAATAGCAGAAGCATGCATAATTAAATCTGGCGCTAATAAAATACCTACATGGGTAATTTTCCCTTGCTCATTGTCAAAAAAAGCCAAGTCGCCGGGTTTGGCTTCTGCTAAAAAACCAATAGCCTCTCCCATTAAGGCCTGCTGATAAGCGTCACGAGGTAACTTACAATTAAATAATTTAAAAACCATTTGCACAAACCCACTGCAATCAATTCCAAACACAGACCTACCACCCCATAAATAAGAAGTCCCTAAAAATTGTTTTGCTACAGTTTCAAGTCCCTCCGGAGTAAATGCATTATTTGCAGGGACGCATATTGCTCCATCATAAGAAAATTCAAAGTCTGAACTTGTATAGGAAACAATGGGGGTACCCATTGGAAGTATAAGGGGTTGTCCATTAAATTCAGCACTATTTGTCCAATTGGCAGTGTATCCTTTAGTTGATATAGTTGCCCCCTCTGCCACAATTTGCAATTGCAGTTTTTGACACCATCCTTCATAACCATCTTGGTGCATTTGAATATGATAAAAGTCTTTGGTTTCATTTAATACCAGCGCTGTTTCGGCAAATAATAGTTGAGAAACCATTTCTGCCCTATGAGCACCATCTGCTCTTAAAGGGGCAACAGGAACTACACAAATCACTTCAGCCATACATAAAAATTTGAAGTAAGTTATGGAATTTATAGATTGTAGAATCTGTTTTAAAAGAGGTATTTTTAAAACGTGCAAGATTCCAAATATGCCCATATCACCACGGAGGCCCTACTGGAGCGCTACTACGAAAGTAGGGATCCACATTGGATTGGTCTTGCACTTGAAAGACACACCTATTTACTACTAGGGCTTTGCATGAAATATTTAAAAGATGAGGAAGCAGCAAAAGACGCTGTGCAACAAGTATTTTTAAAAGCAATTTTAGAATTAGAAAAATACAAAGTTACTTATTTAAAAAGTTGGCTGTATATGATTTGTAAAAATCATTGTTTGGTGCTATTAAGACAACAAAATAAAACAGTGGACGCAAGTAGCTTAGAACAAATGGCAAGTTACGAAACAGACAAAACAGAGGCCTTACAAAAAGAACAATTGGCTTCCCTATTAGAGCAGATGCTACCATTATTGAATGAAGCACAAAAAAAATGCATTACTTTATTTTACCTCGAAAAAAATAGTTACCAAAGCGTTGCATCTATTACAGGACTTACACTACTAGAGGTTAAAAGCCATATACAAAACGGAAAAAGAAATTTGAAATTATTAATTGAAAAGCATTTAGACCATGAATGATATTCTCGACATATTAGATCAGGGTGCATTAGTGAATGAGCAGGTACTGGAAAAATATATTGCTGGAACTGCCACGCATCAGGAGCAACATGAAATAGAAAAAATGATGCTTCAATCCGAATATTTTGAAGCTGCTGTAGAAGGGCTTACCGCTTTTAAAAACAAAGAAGAACTTGCCGCCTATAACCAAATGCTAAAAAAAACGGTACGCGCACTTGCTCAAAAAAATAAGAAAAAAAAGAAACACAAATTACTAGATACCGATTTTGGCACCATCACAGCGGTGGCCGTTATTTTATTACTCTGTATTGTATGCTATCTGATTATAAAAAGTATTTAACTTTTAATAAAATATCCTTTCAGCGCTAAGGCCTTTTTTTCAATCAACATCCAAGAAAAATAACCAAAAACAAAAGCACCAATACTGCTCATTACAAAAAGCCAAAAAGTAGACGGCTTATAAAAATAAATGAGTATTTGCTGTAATGGAAATGCATACAAGTAAATACCATAAGAAGGGTCACCAAGTTTTGTATGTACCCAAGCAGCCAAACCAGAGGTTTTTTTACCTACATAAATAACTAAAAAAGGAAGGGTAAAATAAACCACTGTATGCCCAACTTGGATATACGTACCCAAAATTAATACACTCAACAAAAACAAAGCGATGCCATTTTTTGCAGGAAGTTTTTCTAAGTCAAATAAGCTCAATAAAGACCCCATTAAAAAATAAGGGCCTAAATCAAAGAGTGATTCCAAAGGGATAAAAAAATGTGTTTGTAGGGTCCATTTGTAGAAAAAAAAGCGAACAATTAAAAAAGCCGTCACTGTTAGACCCAATAAAATTTTAAGCAAATTTTTATTAGCGCGCACATAAAAAAATAGTAGTATCAAAACGTAAAAGAAAAACTCATACTCGATGGTCCATAAAGATCCATTGATAGCTGCCGAATATTGTCCATTAAAAATACCCGAAATAAAAAAATGAGGCTTAAACAAAATTAGATTCCCTAAAAAATAGGCAAGTATTTCTTTGTTTTTAAAAAACGGAACCAGATTATTTGGGTAAATAAAATAGATAGCTGCAAGCGTAATAAGCAACACTACAGCGAGTGCCGGAAATATCCGCAATACCCTTTTTAATAAATATTCGGGAATAGACCTACTCACCATCATACTTTTAAAAATCAAATAACCACTAATGATAAAAAATCCTTTAACTCCAATAAAAGAAAATAAAAATGTTTGGTTGGTGGCCTGAAATAGAGGATCGGTAGCACCTAACCCATTTAACACATAGGAATGCGAAATAATTACAAACCAAGCAAACAAGATGCGCAATAAGTCAAAATTATTGGCTTGTCTAGGGGGAAGTTGAACCATTTGGGTATTCATTAGGAATACAAATATATCTCTAATAGCCAAAATCTTACGATATTTACGTCTCAACCACTTTAATTAAAACACATGTCTTTAAGCAGCAGTTTCGAAGAAATTATACAACGCAGACGTTCCAACCGAAAATTTGATGAAAATATAGAAGTGCCCGATGATGTTATCAAACGTAGTTTAGAACGCAGCATATTGTCACCCAATAGTAGCAACATGCAACTTTGGGAATTTCAGTGGATTAAAGACCCTGTTTTAAAAGAAAAATTTACGGACCTTTGCCTAGACCAAAATGCAGCTAGGACAGCTAAGCAGTTGGTTGTTTTTGTAACTAGAAAAGATTTGTGGAAACAAAGAGCTGCATGGAATTACAATAAAATAAAAGAAGGCATTTCTGGCGAACCCAACACTGCACAAAAGAGAGGTCTCGATTATTATGGCAAACTCATGCCACTTGCCTACCGCTCAGATATATTTGGCATTTTTACTTTAATTAGAAGACTCCTCTGCTTTTTTATGGGCCTTCAAAAACCATTTATGCGTTTTGGTGGTGATGCAGACCAACGCGTTACCGTGCATAAATCTTGCGCCCTTGCTGCACAAACTTTTATGCTATCTATTGCCGCAGAAGGTTTTGAATCTTGCCCAATGGAAGGCTTTGATGCGGTTCGTGTAAAAAAAGCTTTACAATTACCAGCCGGCGCAGAAATAAATATGATTGTTGCTGTGGGCAAAGGAACAGAAGCAGGCGTTTGGGGACCAAGGTTTAGAGTACCCTACGAAGAAGTTGTTGTTGTACGATAATAACATTCATAATAATAAAAAAGCCACCCGTTATTGGGTGGCTTTTTTTGTGGAGTCGAGGGGAGTCGAACCCCTGTCCAAACATCGTGACCATTAGCTTTCTACATGCTTATTTCGGTATTCATTGTAGACGAAAGGCCGGAAACGAACAAACCAACCTATCGCTTAGCTGGATATTCTTAAGCAACAGTCACAGCCTTCTGTTGCAGCATCTTATTTTGTTTTGAGTCGGCGGCGGCACATGGAAATAAGCGAACCTGTGCGGCGGCCCAAATGGTTACTTAATCACTGATTAAGCAGCCATGGCATACTGAGTATTGCCATTTGAAGTTTGAGTATTCAGATTGAAGTGCTAATTACACAACGCACTGCATGCTTACACCAACAATAACCTATGCTGTCAAAACCAGTACGACCCCATAGCCTGCGGTTAGCAAAAAGCCAACAGCAAAGGTAACACTATTTAAACACTTATTTAAATAATCTCCAAAAGTCGAGACCTAAAGCGTATACCATTAAACTTAATAATAGCACCATGCCCACCATTTGTGCGTATTCCATAAACTTATCGGAAGGTTTACGCTTGGTAATCATTTCATAGAGTGTAAAGAGTGCATGTCCGCCATCAAGTGCAGGAATGGGTAAAATATTCATGAAGGCAAGTATAATTGAAAATATGCCCGTTAATGTCCAAAAACGCTCCCAATCCCAACTACCCGGAAAAGTATTACCAATACTTATAACACTACCTAGCGAATCACTCGCTGCTACTTTGCCCGTAAAAATTTGTTTGATGCCCGTTACATAACGGTCTAGTGTTTCCCATGTTTTATTAAAACCAACAGGAATCGATTCTATAAAACTATAGGTTTGGATTTTGGTGCCAAATATTTTTAATGGACTTCTTCCAAAAAATCCAAGCTTGCCTTTTTCATTAATTTTTACACGCACATCTACTGTGTCAGCGCCACGCAAAACAGTTAAACTCACAATAGAATCTTCGTACCCTTTTTTTAATTGATCAAACTCGTGATAAAATAAAAATGGTTTATTGTTGATTGCAATGAGTTGGTCATTTTTTTTGAGTGCATCTTTTGTAAACACTGCTGTACTTGACACAGAATCTACTATGGCCGGGTAACGCGGCATAACAAGCGAAGTTTCATTGGCTACTTTTGCAAGCTTTTTTATAAATCCAGCAGGCACTTGTAAATCAAATGCCGAATCGTTTCTGGTAACTTGTAAAACTTTGGCATCATGTAAAACCATTTCTGCTTCTAGTGTACCAAAAACTTCGAGCGGTTTGCCATCAATACCAACCACATTGTCACCATCTTTAATGCCTATTGATTTTGCCAACGAATCGGTAACAATTCCATTTTTTAAATTTTTAACCGGCAAATATTCTTCACCCCATACCCATGTAATGCCTATAAAAATAACAATAGCAAGCACCACATTTACGAGTACCCCACCAATCATAATAATCAAACGCTGCCAAGCTGGTTTAGATCTAAACTCATGTGGCTCTGGAGGTTTATTCATTTGCTCTTTATCCATGCTCTCGTCAATCATGCCGGCAATTTTTACATAGCCGCCAAATGGCACCCAGCCAATACCATATTCTGTTTCGCCTTTTTTCTTTTTCCAAATACTAAACCAAGGATCAAAGAATAAATAAAATTTATCTACCCTACAATTAAATAATTTGGCAGGAATAAAGTGACCCAACTCGTGCAGGGTAACCAAAATGGAAAAAGATAAAATAAACTGTCCAGCTTTTACGCCAACACTTAACCAATCGATCGCTAATAATGTCATAAATATATATTGAACTACTTTTTATAAATGGATGAGTGATGCTGCAAAACTTCTTGCTTCTCCGTCACTTTCAAAATACTCTTCGAGGGTTGGGTTTTGGATAAATGGCATTTTTTGCATGGTTTGTTCCACTACTTCTGTCATATCCAAAAATCCAATTCGGTTTCTTAAAAATGCATATACGACAATTTCATTGGCAGCATTTAAAATACAAGGAAGGTTGCCCCCTTTGTATAAAGCATCTATGGCAAGTGCTAAATTTCTAAAGGTTTTTGTATCCGGCTCGTCAAAAGTTAATGTGTTGGTTTTTTTAAAATCGTAGCGCGGAAAATTATTGGCTAAGCGTTGTGGAAATCCAAGTGCATATTGAATGGGTAACTTCATATCTGGAAGGCCCATTTGTGCTTTAATACTACCATCATCAAATTGCACCATACTATGAATAATACTTTGCGGATGAATCACCACTTCAATTTGTTCAGGTTGTAAATTAAACAACCACTTGGCTTCAATCATCTCAAGCCCTTTATTCATAAGGGTTGCCGAGTCTACACTAATTTTTGCGCCCATGCTCCAATTGGGATGTTGTAATGCATGATCACGTTTTACGTTCACTAAAAAATTAGGTTTTTTGCCTAAAAATGGTCCGCCGCTAGCCGTTAATATAATGCGCTCAATTTTATTACGTCCTTCACCTACTAAACATTGAAATATAGCGGAGTGCTCTGAGTCTACGGGAATAATGGGCACTCTTTTTTCGATGGCCATTTGCATCACAATATCACCTGCAACAACCAGTGTTTCTTTATTGGCAAGTGCAATAGGTTTACCGCATGAAATTGCTTTTAAAGTTGGTTTTAACCCGGCATAACCAACAATGGCAGCAAGCATCATGTCGTAACAATCAAGCGCTGCTACTTCTACAAGTGCTTGTTCGCCAGCAAAAACTTTAATATCTGTTTTTGCAAGTGCCTCCTTTACGGTGATGTATTTTTTTTCATCGCCAATAACAACCACATTGGGGTTGAATTGCAATGCTTGTTGAATTAATAAGGTATCGTTATTTTGCGCCGTTAAAACTTCGGCAGTAAATAATGTTGGATTGGCGGCAATCACTTCCAGTGCCTGCGTTCCTATCGATCCTGTAGAGCCATATATGGCGATCCTTTTTTGACTACTCATTTTTTATATGGGTATTTCCAACCCTCATTTTTTTACTGCCACAAGATAAGATAAAATTAAACTATAACACGGGGGCCAGATAGTTTGATAGGGCATCAGCTAATACCCTGTCATTACTAAGCCTTGGCACTTTATTTTGGCCACCCAACTTGCCAATAGAACGCATGTACTGCACAAAAGCATCATTTACTAGTGGCCTTATTTTTAATGGCTCTAAAATAGACCCTTTAATAAGGTCGTCGTAATATACATTTTGTTGGCGCATAACAGTATCTAACTGAGCAGCAAAATCTGCTAGATTAGCAGGCGCTTTTTCAAATGCAATAAACCATTCGTGGTAACTTTTGCCGGTAGCATCTATCCCGGCTACAAAAGGGGCCACCGTAAATTCTGTAACACTTGTGTTTGTATGTGTGGAAACTTGTAAAAGTGCTGCTTCTACTTCTTCGCCAATTACATGTTCTCCAAAGGCAGAAATAAAATGTTTGATTCGACCTGTCACAACAATTTTATAGGGATCTATACTTACAAATTTTACGGTATCACCAATATTATAACCCCATAGTCCTGCATTGCTATTGATGATGAGCGCATAATTTTTACCTAGCTCAACCTCCTCCAAACAAAGCCTTGTAGGGTTTTCTTCAAAAATTTCGTTAGCCGGAATAAATTCAAAAAAGATACCGCTATTGGTATTTAATAATAAACCAGACTCGTGTTGTGAATTTTGAAAAGCAAAAAATCCTTCGCTAGCTGGAAAGAGTTCTACCGTATCAATTTTTCGACCAATGCTTTCAAATAATTTGGCTTTGTAGGGTTCAAAATTTACGCCGCCTTGCACCATCACATTGAAATTTGGAAACAACTCCCCTATTTTTTTTCCGGTGGTTGCTTCCAACCTGTCAAAATACATTTGCATCCATGGTGGTATGCCACTAATAAGTGTCATATCTTGATGCACCGTTTCTGCTACAATGGCGTCTAATTTTTGCTCCCAATCTTCGATGCAATTGGTTTCATAACTGGGGAGTTGATTGGAGCGTAAATACGCTGGCACGTGATGGTTTACAATGCCACTTAACCTTCCTGTTGCAATTCCACCTACCCTTTCTAACACTGGCGACCCACTTAAAAAAATAAGCTTACCAGATGCAAAACCTGTATTGCCTGTTTCTGCCATATAACAGAGTAAAGCATTACGGGCAGTATTGATATGGTTATCGATAGAGTCTTTGGTGATGGGAATATATTTTACACCACTAGTGGTACCGCTTGTTTTGGCAAAATAAATGGGAAGGCCTTTCCATAATATATTATGCTTGCCTTCCTTAACCAAATTGATATATGGAATAAACTGCTCGTAATCTCTAATAGGAACTACTTTTTTGAAGCCTTGGTAGTCCTCTACAGTTTCCAACCCATGATCTTTACCAAACTGGGTGTTTTTGGCCACTTTTAATAGTGCCTTTAAAATGGTATTTTGATCTTGTACAGCCTGCTGCGCCTCTTTTTTAACCTTATTGGCTATAAAGTGTGCAAAGGGCTTGGCGAGTAATGATTTTAGATTCATTGAAGGACTGATAGGTTATAAACCTAGCAAAAATAGAGAATTGTAGGCTTTAGATTTATTTGTAATTGTTAAGATATTAATACATTGAAAATCAATGATTTAGCATTTTTTCGCAAGAAGAAGCAGAATTTTATATGATTTTCACTCCAAAACCTTACCTTTGCCGTCCTAATTTTGGATAGCTATGTTAGCAGTTGTAAAAATCGCAGGTCAACAATTTAAAGTGCAAGCAGGACAGAGCTTGTACGTACCTCACCTGCAAGGTAAAACCGGAGACAAAGTTGAGTTCTCTGATGTATTAATGGTTGATAATGACGGGAAAATTGCCCTAGGCAGTGCCGTTAAAGCAGTCGTTAAAGCAGAAATTCTCAGCGACCTAGTACAAGGTGAAAAAGTGATCGCCTTTAAAATGAAAAGAAGAAAGGGCTTCCGTAAGAAGCACGGTCACAGAACACATTATACGCGTATTAAAATAGAAAGCATCGCTTAATTTAAAATAGTATTATACCATGGCACACAAAAAAGGTGAAGGTAGTGTAAAGAACGGCCGCGACTCACAGAGTAAGCGTTTGGGCGTTAAAATTTATGGTGGCCAACCAGCCATCGCAGGCAATATCATTATTCGCCAGAGAGGTACGCAGTACCACCCTGGTAAAAATGTAGGCGTTGGTTTAGACTTTACTTTATTCGCGTTGAAAGACGGCGTTGTAGAGTTTAAAAAAGGTAGAAATGACAGAACAACAGTGTCGGTTGCTACCCCAGCTCCAACTGCTTAAAAAAATATTTTTTTGTAGTTTGAAATAATTTTTTACTTTTAATGTATTATTTACTAACCATTAAATCAAAAAAACATGGCAACTGCAAAAAAAGCTGCTAAGAAAGCTGCTCCTAAGAAGGCTGCTGCTCCTAAAAAAGCTGCTAAAAAAGCTGCTCCTAAAAAAGCTGCTAAGAAGGCTGCTCCTAAGAAAGCTGCTAAAAAAGCTGCTCCTAAAAAAGCTGCTCCTAAAAAAGCTGCTAAGAAAGCTGCTCCTAAGAAAGCTGCTAAAAAAGCTGCTCCTAAGAAAGCTGCTAAAAAGAAGTAATCTTAGTTTAGCTTTAGCTAAAATAGATTTAGAAGTCCCGCATTCATGCGGGACTTTTTTTTGTGCTATATTGAGACCCAATTTCATACACATGACCAACGAAGCAATTGCAGATAATTTCTCCCTCCTCTCCAAATTAATGGACATCCATGGAGACGACGCCTTTAAGGCCAAATCCTATGCCAGCGCGGCTTTCACCATAGATAAACTAGAACAAGAATTATCTACACTTGATCCGCAAACCATTTTTTCGGTGCGTGGTATTGGTACAACAACGGGTAAAAAAATTATTGAGCAATTAGAAACCGGACAATTTGAAATATTAGACGACTATATTCAAAAAACACCAGCAGGTATTTTAGAAATGCTGCGCATAAAAGGAATTGGTCCAAAAAAAATTGCAACCATTTGGAAAGAATTAGAAATTGAAACACTGGGTGAATTACTGTATGCTTGCGAAGAAAATCGACTAACGCTTTACAAAGGTTTTGGAGAAAAAACACAAGCCAACATAAAAGCTTCCATCGAATTTTATTTGAATGCACAGGGTAATTTTTTATACGCACAAATGGAACCCGTGGTAGAACTCTTGCAACAAAAATGGACCGAACATTTTACTGCATCTAGCTTTTTTGTTACCGGTGCTTTTAGACAGCAACAGGAGGTGATTACCATTTTGGAGTGGGTCACGGACCAAGCATTAGCCCCCTTAGAAAGTTTTTTTGAAGAAAATAATTTCGAAATTCAGTCAAGTACTCAAAATTATTTAGAAGTTACTTCTCCAGAAAATAGCACCCTCGGATTTCACATCACAGATACCAAAAATCTAATGACTACCCTTTTTAAAACGAGTTGCGCCCCTTCCTTTTTAGAAAAAATAAATGCATTATTGCCCGAAGAACTTTTGCAAAGCTATATTTCTGAAGAAGCTATATTTAAAGCAGCCAACTTACCCTATATCCCACCTTATCTAAGAGAGGATGCTACAATTATTGAAACAGCTTCTCGCAAGGGCCTCCCTACCATTATTGTACCCTCAGATATTAAAGGCATTATACATAGCCATAGTAAATGGAGCGATGGTTCTAATACCATTTTAGAAATGGCAAAGGCCGCTAAAGCAAAAGGCCTCGAATATTTAGTTATCAGCGACCACTCTAAATCTGCATTTTATGCAAGTGGCTTACAAGAAGACCGCATTATAGCGCAACACAAAGAAATAGATCAGTTAAATACACAGCTAGCTGCTTTTAAAATATTTAAAAGCATAGAAAGCGATATTTTAAACGACGGAAGCCTTGATTATGCCCCTAGTATCCTTCAAAATTTTGATTTAATTATAGCATCGGTGCATTCGAACTTAAAAATGCAGGAAGAAAAAGCGATGCAAAGGCTTATTACGGCCATTGAAAACCCTTATACCAATATACTGGGGCACATGACTGGTAGACTATTATTAAGCCGTAAAGGCTACCCCGTAGACCATCAAAAAATCATTGATGCCTGTGCAGCTAACAATGTTGTCATAGAATTAAACGCGCACCCACGCAGATTAGATATTGATTGGCGCATGATTGGAAAAGCACTTGATAAAGGTGTACTCATTTCTATTAATCCGGATGCACATGCCATAGAAGGCTTTGAAGATTGCAAGTATGGCGTTTTAGTGGCTCAAAAGGCAGGTGTAACCAAAGAAAACAACCTGAGTAGCTACACAATCGATGCCTTTGAAAAATGGGTTGCTACGCAGCAAGCGAAAAGAAAATAAAAAATTGTGGCTATTTGGTTTTGGCTTCGTTCCAAAGCACGTCCATTTCTGAAAGCGTCATATCTCCTAAATTTTTACCCTGGGCTGTAGCCTGCGCTTCCATATACATAAAGCGTTTTCTAAATTTTAGGTTTGTTTTTTCGAGTGCCGATTCTGGGTCTACACCTATAAACCTTGCATAATTGACTAGACTAAATAGCACATCCCCAAACTCATCTTCCATTTTTGAAACATCGGAACTAGCCACGGCTTCTTGTAACTCCCCCATCTCCTCTTCTACTTTATGCCAAACCTCAGCTGTTTCTTTCCATTCAAATCCTACCTGTTTTGCTTTTACTTGCATACGCGTTGCTTTTACAAGTGCAGGTAACGATACGGGCACACCACTTAACACCGATGTTTTCCCTTCTTTTAATTTTAATTTTTCCCAGTTACGCTTAACATCTTCTTCATTCTCCACTTTTACATCGCCATAAATATGGGGATGCCTGTCAACTAATTTTTTTGCAATGCCATCAATCACTTCCTGTAACTGAAATTTATTTTCTTCTTTACCAATCCGCGCATAAAATAAAATATGCAGTAACACATCCCCAAGCTCTTCTCGAATGCCATTCCAATCTTTGCTCGTAATAGCGTCTGCAAGCTCATAGGTTTCCTCGATGGTCATGGACCTAAGCGTATCAATGGTTTGCTTTTTATCCCAAGGGCACTGCTCCCTTAATTCATCCATGATGGTAACCAGTTGTAAAAAGCTAGAAGCGAGCGGATTCATAAAATAAATTTAGTCGTTGTATTTGCGTTTTTTTTCTGGCGCGTAGCTAAGTTGATCCTTTAAAGATTGCGCATTTGGATTGGTGGTTACCGAATAAGCTATTTGCAATAGCAGCACATAGCCTACCACAGAAAACAATAGTTCACCCCATCCTATCCAATAACCCCAAAATGTATATACAGCAGCTGTTTCGGGCGTTGCCGTTTCATAAATAACAGTCACTTTTTGTCCAACAACAACAGACCTCAAAAAATAACGTGCATCTGTATGGTACCAATTACCGTTTGCCTGGTATACGGCAGCAGGTATGGTTTGATGAACCACCGAATCGTAAATATTTTGAATGGTTGCGGGCGCTTTTTCTCCATCAAAAAAATCTGGCTGGCGTGTAAATAATACATAACACCCAAAACAAATTAAGTAGAGTATGAAAACTGACCTTAACAACCGCTTTAATTACTAAGGCTTCTAAAGTCTACGGGTACCAGTTTACTTACACCTGGCTCTTGCATGGTTACACCATAAATAACATCTACCGCACCCATGGTTTGCTTATTGTGTGTTACAATAATAAACTGTGAGTTGTCGCTAAATTTCTTAATCATTTGTGTAAACTTACCTACGTTGGCATCATCTAATGGCGCATCCACCTCATCCAAAATACAGAATGGTGCTGGCTTAATTAAATAAATTGCAAATAGTAATGCAGTTGCTGTTAATGTTTTCTCTCCTCCACTAAGCTGAGTAATAGATGAAGGACGTTTACCCTTAGGCTTCGCCACAATATCAATACCCGTATCTGCTAGGTTGGTAGGATCTACTAGTACCATGTCGGCGGTATCTTCTTCGGTAAATAAAGCTTTAAATACTTTTTGGAAGTTTTCTCTTACTTTATTGAAGGTTTCTAAAAATTGCTGGTTCGCTGTTGCCTCTACTTCTTGAATGGTTTGAAGTAAAGATTCTTTAGCAGAAACCAGGTCATTTTTTTGCTCCAATATAAAATCGTAACGCTTGCGCATTTCGGTGTATGCTTCAATAGCTGTAGGATTTACTTCACCCATATTTTCGAGGCGTTTACGCATACGCTCCGATGTATTTTGAAGTTCTTCGAGCGGCGTTTCAGAAGTACGTGGCTGATCTAAGATATCATCTAGTTCAACTTTAAATTCTACACTCAAGCGCTCTTTCATTCCCGCTAACTGTAGTTTTAAGTTGTTTAATTTGTCTTTGATCTCTGTTACCAAATGATCAATCATTTCCTTACTCTTAGACTTTAAACGAAGTTCGCTTTCCTTTTCTTGTAGCGCATTTCTTAAATTATAGTATGCCTGATCTGCTTCATTTAATTTTTGCTCTTCAATTTCTTTTAATTGCATGAGCTCTAATAAAAGCGATTCTGATGCTGCAAGTGTAGCTGCACCTTCTGCGATATCGGTAGAAGCTTCAGACAACTGTGTGGTATTGGAATCTATTTGCGCAATGAGTTCACTCAACTGATTTTCTTTGAAAAGCAATTCTTGCTTGAGTGTCGTAATCTTACTTTGCTGACGCGTAAACGTAATATTTGTTTCGTTGTAAGTAGCAGAAGCATCGTTATAAGCCTTCTCGGCTAATTGATAATCCTGCTCTACCAAACTTACTTGTGCAGCGGTAGCTTGTAAACTATCATTGAGCTCATGAAGTGTAGCACGGGTTGCTGAAATCGCATCATGCTCATCCCCTAAACGTGCTTCAAGATCTGCAAGGCGGTCGGTAGCGGTTAAACTTGCCGCTTGTAAATTTTCAATTCTATTTTTAGCAGCAAAAACTTCGTTGGTAAGCTGGTTAATTTCAGCTTCTGTTTGCTTGATATTACCTTCTTTTAATTGATCATTAAAGGCGATTACCTCGTTGTGCTTAAACTGAATATCTGATTTTAATAAATTAACAACAGACTCTTGATCGGTAATGTCCTCTGCTAATTTTTCTAGATTTTTAGCACGGCCAATTTTTTTACCTTCAAATAAACCAACACTACCGCCAGTTAATGTGTATTTGCCTTTTACATATTTACCCGTTTTTTCGAGTACGATAGCGCCATTACTACTATTAATGGCAGCTTCATTTTCGGCGATATATACATTTGATAAAAGGTACTGTGCTAATTTTTTATATGGCTCATCCACTTCTACTACATCGAGTGCAGCAAATGTGCCAGCAGGTTGTGAAGTTTCTGATCTGAAATCGGCAAACTTATCCAACATAAAAAAGTTGGCCTTCCCTTTTTGATTAGCATCCAATAAATGAATCGCTTGTAAACCTTCTTGTAAACTGTTTACAACATAATAGTTTAGATAAGGCTCCAACACATTTTCAACGGCTGCTCTAAATTCTTCCTTCACATAAATGATGTCAGATAAAATTGGTGCCGAATGATTCCACTCAGGATTGTTGTGTAAAAATTTAATACTCTCTGGATAACCTTCCATAGAGTCCATTAAACTTTTAAGAAGGTTGTATTCGTTGCGCTTAGCGTCTAATTTTCTATTTTCTTGCGCTAGCTCAGAACGAAGCACTTCAAGTGCTGCCTGCGTTTCAAAAATACTAGACTTTGTTTTTTCTTGGTGTTCTTGTAAATCTGCTAATACATTACGCTTATCTACTAAACTTTCTTCTTTTTCTACAAGGGCTTCTTGTAACTGCACTAACTGCTGAGCACGTTGATGTTGCTCATCGGTTAACTGTGTTTGTGCTCTTTGTAGGTTTTGAATAGACGTATCTGCAACTGCTACCTTTTTTTCTGCGTCGAACTGATTACGTTGAATTTGTTGGAACTCGCTTCTTAAAGCATCTACACCGGATCTGCGCTCATCAAAATTACGACGCTTATTTTCGATGTCTAGCTTTGCATTTTCTACGGCGTCTTGTAACTCCGCTAATTTTGCTTCTTCATCTCCAACTTGTATTTGTGTGTATTCGATAGAATCACCAATGGTTTTTACCTGGCCTGTTGCCTTGTCTAAAAACTCTTTTAGATTGGTTTCTTTTTCTTTGAGGTAATGTAGTTTTTGAGTGGCTAGGTTTTTGTCGTTTTCTTTACCACGTAAGTTTTGGAGTAAGTCATTAAAAGCCTGCTGCATGCTCTGAAGGGAACGCTCTTTTTCAATAAAACCTACTTTTTCTTGTTCAAGTGCCGCTTCTTCTACTGCAATTTCAGCTTCTAACTGCACACGCTTGTTTACTTCAAGGTCTTGTTGCTCGTTGAGCTCCTTGTACGTGATATTGAAACCTTCGAGTGCTGCTTTTGCTAGCTCGATAGAAACTTCTCTAAATTCGCCCTTAATTTCGAAATACTTTTCCGCTTTTTTTGCTTGATTTTCGAGGGTCTTTAATTGATTGTTGATTTCAAACAACAAATCTTCAATACGCGCTAGATCTTGCTCGGTAGCATCTAATTTATTTTTAGCTTCCTTTTTTCTGGTTTTGTAAATGGTAATACCCGCTGCTTGCTCAAGCATTCTTCTACGGCTATTTTCTTTATCCTTGATAATATCATCCACCATGCCTAGTTCAATAATGGCATAACTATCGGTACTAACGCCGGTATCCAAAAACAAATTGTGGATGTCTTTTAAACGGCAGCTCACATCGTTAAGGCGGTATTCACTCTCTCCATTTTTATAAAACCTACGGGTAACGGTTACGGTGCTAAACTCTGTGGGTAGTAAATTTTTTGTGTTTTCAAAAGTCAAACTCACTTCTGCAAGTCCACTTGCACTTCTTGTTTTACTACCATTGAAAACGAGCGCATCTAGGTTTTCACTTCTTAGCGCCGATATTTTTTGCTCACCAATAACCCATCTAATGCTATCGATAATATTACTCTTGCCACAACCATTGGGCCCAATAATCCCAGTGATTCCTTCGTCAAATGTAACCACTGTTTTATCAGCAAAACTTTTGAACCCTTTGATTTCTAACGATTTTAATCTCACTTTTCTAATCTTTTAATACCCGCGAACTTACATTAAAACAAGTAGAAATGATGGTAAAAATTGCAGGCTTGTTAATAAGAGGTGGAGAAGTATTATTGAGATCAAATTAATTCGTACATAGATAGTTATAATAGTTTGCATTACAATGTTTTATAAGCTTTTAATGCAATAAAAAATGAATTCAGTTTAGTGGAAAAATAACTTAGAAATGGGCATATAAAACACTCCTTTTGTCAATACAAATAGCAGGTATTTAACCCTTTTAGTGAACAATCAATGATTGTCCTTGTTGTATCTTATACCCCCATGCATAGAAGCATCAATATCATATCTGGCCAAATACCCTGCCCAAATACAACAGGCGATGCACAGCAAACCTACTGGCTTATTGGGGGGCTTTTTGCGTCGGGTATTGATGTGCACTTATATACTTTTAACGAACAAGGCGCCAACATAAATACAAATATTGACCCAAGCATTGATCCAAATGTTGATCCGGAACTTTCAAAAATTTGCGCATCCATTACTATATATCCTATCAACAAAGGGCACCGGAATTTCTCCTTTTCCATCCCATACGCTGCCGCACAATACCAAAACGATCAGCTTACAAACGACCTTACAAAAAACAACGACCCTATTTTAATTGAAGGACTGGGACCCTGTACTTTGGCTTTGTCAAAAATACTCGAACATAAAAAAATATGGGTGCGCGTGCTCACTTTTGCACCTGGGTATTTTGGGTACCTCCAAGAGCGGACGAGTGCGCCATTAAAAAAATTGTATTATCAAAGAGAGGCGGTGCTCTCAAAAAAAGTGCTCAAAAAAATAAACCCAAGGGTACAATGGATTGTGCCAACCGTATCAGATAAATCAAGTTTAGACAATCTGTTTCTTGGAGGCAAAATTCAAACCCTTGCTCCATTTAACATGAACACTAATACCATTAACAGTAAAACAGGACTTGGTAATTACTGTTTATTTCAAGGCAACCTCGCAGACGCGGCAACACACAAAACAGCTACATGGTTATTAACGCATGTATTCCATAACCTATCCGTACCCTTTGTTATTACCGGCAACAACCCAGCACCTTCATTGATTGATTTAGCCCACAAACAGCCTCACACCTGCATTGTTGCTAACCCATCTGCAGCCGAGCGGAGCGATATGATTGAGAAAGCGCAAATCATTTTACAGCCCTCCTTTGTAAAAAATGGGCCTGACGAACCCTTAATAGAAGGCATTAAAATGGGAAGACATTGCTTAACCAATAGCAAAACAATGAACAGTCCTTTTGCGGCTTGCTACCACCAAGGATCTTCAGCAAGTGCTTTTCAGGAAATTATTGTTCAACTCTACCATCATCCATTTTCGGATGAAGAAATAGAAACAAGAAAAAGGGCTATGTCACAACAAAAATCAAATGCAACATTAGCCGAAGAATTTACCACTATTATTTGGGGATAATCAATATTTACAGGGCTCCGCTATCCAGCACTTTGCCGCCTTCTGTTTTTAAAATGCGAGAAGGATATCTGTTAATCACAATAAAATCGTGGGTTGCCATAATCACAGCAGTTCCATAATCTTTTGCAATTTGTATTAAGAGCTGCATGATTTCATCGCTGGTTTCAGGATCTAAATTTCCTGTAGGCTCATCGGCTAATATTAATTTAGGTGAATTTAAAAGAGCACGGGCAATATCTACACGCTGCTGCTCTCCACCACTCATTTCAAAAGGCATTTTAAACCCTTTACTTTTAAGGCCTACTTTATCTAATACGTCATTTATTTTTTCTTCAATCAAACGCTCGTCTTGCCAACCAGTTGCCTGGAGTACAAAACGCAAATTTTCATGCACGTTACGATCCGTTAACAATTGAAAATCTTGGAAAACAACGCCTAAATTTCTGCGCAAAAAAGGAACTTTTTTCCAGTCCATGTCTTTTAAGTCAAACCCAACCACAGAGCCAGTTCCGTGCTGTAAAGCAAGCTCACCATAAAGCGTTTTTAGCAAACTACTTTTACCGGTCCCTGTTTTTCCAACGAGGTACACAAACTCGCCTTTTTGCACCGTAAAATTTACATTATCCAAGATCAAATTATGGCCTTGATAAATTTTAGCCTGCTGTATGGATACGACTGTTTCTGACATAAAATAATTTTAATATTCAAAATCGATAATACCAGTTGAGGAATGTAAATGTAAGCTAGATTTTTCTGCAGCTTCTACGCGGCCAACAATTTGTGCTTCGATGTTAAACTCAGCAGCAATAGCAATAAGCGCATTCGCTGTTTTTTGATTGGTAAATATTTCTAGACGGTGTCCCATATTAAACACTTGATACATTTCTCTGTTGTCTGAACCCGCATTTTCTTGAATCAAATTAAAAATTGGTGGCGGTGTAAATAAATGGTCTTTGATAACTTTTAAGGTAGAAGGCAAATATTTCATGCATTTGGTTTGTCCACCACCACTGCAGTGTATCATACCATGGATATCACTAAAATGTGCATCGAGTATTTTTTTAACAAGCGGCGCATACGTTCTGGTAGGACTTAATAATAATTTACCGACACTTACAGGTGCTTCAAACCCTTCTATAGCAAGGGTATCTGTCATTTTGTTTTTTCCTAAATAAACAACGTCTTTATCAAGCGTTGGCTCAAAGGTTTCAGGATACGTAGTGGCATAGTAATTACTAAGCACATCATGTCTTGCACTGGTTAAACCGTTACTTCCAAGACCGCTATTGTACTCCTTTTCATAAGTAGCTTGACCTGCACTTGCAAAACCAACAATTACATCCCCAGCAGCAATATTTTGATTGGTAATTAATTTAGACTTTGGCCACCTACTTTGCATGGTTCCATTGACAGCAATTGTTCTTACAACATCACCTACGTCTGCGGTTTCACCACCTAAATAATGTACTAAAACGCCGTAACTAGCCAGTGCATCAAAAAAAGATTGCGTTCCATTGATAACTGCTTCTAAAACAGATCCAGGAATAACTTTTTTATTGCGGTCGATTGTCGAAGAAAATAAAATATTATCTGTTACACCCACACAAAGTAAATCATCTAAATTCATGGCAACCGCGTCAATAGCGATACCTTCCCACACAGAAACATCACCCGTTTCTTTCCAATACAAATAGGCTAAAATACTTTTGGTACCCGCCCCATCTGCGTGCATGATATTTACAAAAGCATCATCCCCCATCAAATAATCGGGATACATTTTACAAAAAGCATGTGGATACAACCCTTGGTCTAGCTTTTGAATAGCAGCATGTACTTCTTCCTTCTGAGCCGAAACACCTCGTTTAGCGTATAAAGACATTGGTATATAATAAATATGAACAAAACCGGTAACTAGTACAAAGGTAAGTAAAAGACAGAAAGAGTATGGTTGCAAATGGCTTAAGATTGGATTTTCCGCTTATTTTTGCCGCTTATTATGAAAGTCCACTACGAACTAGCCCCCTCGCTCCCTGCTTTTAGAAATGCAGTGCTCACTATTGGCACTTTTGACGGGGTGCATAAGGGACATCAAAAAATCATACAACAACTCAAAGAAACGGCAATAGCGGTCAATGGCGAAACAGTTATTATTACATTTCACCCTCACCCGCGCAAAATTGTTTCCTCGGTTCCTGGTGACGTTAAGTTACTTACCACGCTGCAAGAAAAAATCAGTTTATTTGAAAAAGCAGGTATCGACCATTTGGTAGTGGTTCCTTTTGACCATCATTTTTCCAACCTTAGCGCCGAAGCCTATATCACCGATTTTATTGTAGCCTATTTTAAACCACACACGGTTGTTATTGGTTACGACCACCGTTTTGGAAAAGGTAGAATTGGCGATTTTCAATTGCTAGAACAAGTGGGTAAACAACATGGATTTATGGTTAATGAAATATCCGAACAGGTATTACAAGAATCGGTAGTGAGTTCTACAAAAATAAGAGCCTCCATTGCGGCGCATGATATTGAAACGGCTAACACTTTTTTAGGATATCCTTATTTTTTTGACGGCCTGGTTGTAGAAGGAAATAAAATAGGTCGAACCATTGGCTATCCAACCGCTAATTTACATATTGCTTCTGAAGAAAAACTAATTCCGAGTGATGGCGTTTACGCAGTTCGCGTTTCAATCAATGATGAAAAAGATGTGTATGCCGGCATGATGAATATTGGTGTAAGACCCACTATCGATGGCAAAAAAAGAGTGGTTGAAGTAAATATCTTTGATTTTGACGCGGATATTTATGGTGCACAATTAAAAGTTGAACTCTATTATTATTTAAGAGGCGAGGTGAAATTTGAAGGTTTGGAAGGGTTAAAAGCACAGCTTTTACAAGACAAAAACAAAGCAGCCGTTTTATTACAACAAACTAACTAATCATTTTAACGGCCAATTCCTTTAATAATCCAGCGTCAGAAGTTCCGGCATCGTGCACACCAATGCTTCTCAAATTATATTGATGTAGTAGTAGTAACACTTTTTCGATGCCATCATAATCATAACGGCGCGCAGTAGCAATGTATTCTTTTACAAAAAACGGATTTACGCCTAGCGCCGCAGCTGCCGACTGTTCGGTAATACTTGGAAGGCTATACAGCATAAACACTTTACTAAAATAATTATAAAGCGCTGGAAGTATCATTTGAATAGGCGCTGCCTTGGGGTTTGCCTCAAAATAATGTATGATTCTGACAGCTTTCGCAAGGTCTCTTTTGCCAAGCGCATCTTGTAGTTCAAACACATTAAAATCCTTACTAACGCCAATGTATTTTTCAATATCGTCTTCTGTAATATTTTTTCGACCCGCTAAATTTACAGCTAACTTTTCAACTTCATTTTGAAGTCTACTTAAATCATTCCCAATGTGATCTACGAGCAAATGAAGCGCCTTGGGCGCCATGGTTAATTTATGAGAAGCCACCATTTGATTCACCCATTCTGGCAGCTGACTATCATACATTTTTTTGGTGGTAAGCATCTCCCCTTTTGACTTAAGGGTTTTTGCTAATTTAGACCGTCATTATGGCAGTGCAGAACTTTCTATTTTACTGCGGAGAACAGGACGAAGAAGCCTAACTCTCAATCATGAATCAGTACGCCGTAATATGGATTTTTTAGGGGTCATTAATGCGGTAGAATTTTCCTGTTTAGACCTCGATTTAGTCAGGGGAGGGCCAGATGTGCGTCGTCATTGGCTAGATACTTTATTAACCCAATTAGAACCGATTTATGCCCATATTTTGGGACAATATCAACATATTCTCAAGCAGCGTAATGCCTTGTTAAAAAATATCCGCAAACAACAGGAAAATAATCCTTCTAGTGCAGATAAACCCCACAATATAGAACAATTAAAACTCTGGGATCAACAACTCGCTGAAGTCGGTTCCCGTGTGACTCGTCGTCGCGCTAGGGTTTTACACAGATTAACTCCTTTGGCCCAGCTTTGGCATGAAAAAATTAGTGGTAAAACAGAAGTTTTAGAAATTCATTATTTACCCAATGTTCTCTGGGAATCCGATGCTCCTCAACAAGTTCAACAAGCTTTTTTGCATAAAATAGAACAACGCCGCATCGCAGAAATGCAATTAGGAACAACAGTGGTGGGGCCTCATCGAGATGATCTTTCCTTTACCATTAATCAAACCCCTGCCAAATCCTACGGCTCCCAGGGCCAGCAACGCACTTTAGTTTTAGCGTTAAAGTTAGCGGAATTAAGTTTAATAGAAGAAATTATTGGGGAATCTCCCTTATTATTATTAGATGATGTGTTAGCAGAATTAGATCTCCATCGACAAAATCAATTATTAGAAGCCATTCAAGATCGTTTTCAAACCCTGATTACGACGACCCATTTGAATGCCTTTGATAGTCAATGGCTCAAGTCTTCTCAGATTTTACAAGTGAAAGCAGGTAGAATTTGTTAAAGACGCGATCGCCTACCCTCGGTTTTGCTGACAAATTTCAAGTTAATCCCCATCCAGAATCCAGAGATCTGCGTAATAGTTATAAATAAACCTCATTCTCCAACTATTTTAATAAATAGCTGGTCAATTAGTAATGGCATGATCCATCATGAAAAGACGTTACCTATTAGAAGCGGGATCAGCAACCCTCGGTGTTGTTTGGTTAGCCCGTTATTTCTCTACTACTGACACACCTAAAACTCCTACCATTATCCAGACGACTGAGACTGAAACTCTTATGGCAACCACAAAAGAAACTTTTGAAATCACCAAAACCGAAGAGGAATGGCGTAAACTGCTCACTCCCGAACAATTTAATGTGCTACGGAAACACGGCACAGAGCGATCGCATACTAGCCCCTTAGATAAGCAGTATGGTAAGGGCATTTACAATTGTTCAGGCTGTGACTTACCCTTATTTTCCTCGGATACCAAATTTAACAGTGGAACGGGTTGGCCCAGTTTCTACGATCCCCTTGATAACGCGATCGCGACCACCGTTGACCGTAGCTTCTTTATGACCCGAACCGAAGTTCACTGTCGTCGATGTGGTGGGCATCTCGGCCACGTCTTCGATGATGGCCCTGCTCCTACGGGAAAACGGTATTGCATGAACGGCGTTTCCCTGAAATTCATCCCCGCGAAGGCATAGAGATTCATTTTTGCTGATTTGGGAAATTTTTTGTCTCCCTAGCTCCCTAAACTTCCGATAAGCTCAGACCAAGCTTCGGAGAGAATAATTGCCTTGAAAGTCCCCCAGCATTGGGGGATTTAGGGGGCGATCCCTGATTCAGTATAGAAAGTTCACCAGCATTGGGGGATTTAGGGGACGATCCCTGAGCAACCAATACCAGATTTTACTCCAACAAAAAGACACTTTGAAATAAGATCGATTCAATTAATCTGAATTTTTCGGACTGTGCTACTATCTTACTCATGATTCCCTAGAAACAAAATTTAACTTATAGGGTCAAGCATCATGGTGGTGTGTAGAGGAATTGAATTAAATCATGACGACTAGTCATCTCAAAGGACAAAGAAGCTCTTTAGAGCCTATCCGCATTGGTGTTATCGGTGTAGGAAGTATGGGTCAACATCATACTCGTGTCCTCAGTCTGCTCAAAGATGTAGAGTTAGTTGGCATTTCTGATGTCAATGTGGAACGAGG
>Ga0209598_10000421_pt1 | contig 33674 bp, 32 predicted proteins | sample M_140807_EF_Meta_FD_187317 | JGI IMG/M metagenome (GOLD analysis project Ga0209598, IMG submission 187317) | Freshwater microbial communities from Lake Montjoie, Canada to study carbon cycling - M_140807_EF_MetaG (SPAdes) (version 2) | ecosystem: Environmental > Aquatic > Freshwater > Lake...
AGGAAAATCTGCTTTTGCTGTGAAATCTGAATAAATCGGTGTAGCTGAACCTGTTATGAAATTAACTCCTAGTTTTTGAAACACACTTAGGGTTGAATACCTATAGTTGACAAAAAAGGATGATTTATGTTTTTTGCTTATGGGTCCTTCAATTAATCCTTCAAAACCGTTGAATCCTATCTGGCCAAGAAATTCATATTTTTCATCATTACCTTTTCTGAATTTTAAATCAAAAACCGCACCCAAAGCGTTGGCATATTCAGAAGGAAAAGCTCCCGTCATAAAGTCAGATTTAGCCAACAAATTGTTGTTTATCATGGATACTGGTCCACCAGTGGTACCGAGAGCTCCAAAATGATTTGGGTTAGGAATATTTACTCCATTAAGTCTCCAAAGCAGGGAAGCTGGAGAATTTCCGCGAACTATAATATCATTCCTGGCATCATTGGCACCGCTAACACCCGCAAAATTGGCAGCCATTCTGGATGGGTCACCCAAGCTACCAGCATACCTGTTTGCCTCTGAGGCATTAAATGCTCTTGAACTTACTGTAGCAAACTCATTGTTTGTAACTGTTTTGTCATCTGATCTTTTATAAATAATTTCTACTTCACCTACTGAAACTACCTTTTCTGTCATTTCAAGGTTTAACAACAGTTCTTTTCCTGCATTAAGAACCAATTCGTTTAGTCTAATTTCTTCATATCCGATATAAGAAACAGAAAGGGAAATTCTACCAATTGGAACAGCATTGATTTTAAACTGACCATTTTCATCAGAAATTGAACCAAGATTTGGATTTGTATTGGTTATGACAATCTTAGCACCGGCAAGTGGAGATTTGGAGATTTGATCATACACAGTACCTCTTACCGTTTGTGTTGTTTGTGCGGTAGCAAATTCAAAAAGAGAAATGCACACACAAAGGAAAAAAGTCAATATCTTATTGTTGGAAACTGTTTTCATGCTACAAATTTGCTGTGCATGAATCACTCAATTCATTGACTTTGGATAAGAAAAATCGGATTATTGCTTTCAAAAAAAATGCCGGATTAAAATCCAGCATTTGATAAGGCTCTGAAGAATTATTATTTGCCAGGCTCTGTACCAGAACCACCTGTGGTAGAACCAGATCCACCACCAGCAGGAACTGTGATTCCCAGCTTTTTCATGATTGCTTCAGTCACATCATTTTCTTTTGGACCATGCAATATTGTTGAAACGCCACTACTGTTTGTTTGATTCAGGATATAGGTAAATCCAAGTTCACTAGCTACATCCTCAATTGCTTTTTGCAATCTTTCAGTAATTGGACCTAATAATTCTTCTCTTTTTGTAATCAGATTATTTTGGGAGTCTTCTTCGAATTTCTTTATTTCTTCCTGAAGTTTCATTAATTCAGCTTCTTTAGTTTTTTTCTGATCAGGGGCTAGGTTGGCTTCCTGTTGCTGATATTCTTCAAGTTTACTTTGAGCATATTTTAATTTAACATCATATTGCTCTTGTAATTTTTTCTGAAAAGTTGTAAGATCCTGTTCCATTTTTCTGGCTTCAGGCATGTAGGATAAAACCAATTCGATATTTGTATATCCGATTTTGGTTTGTCCGTAAACACTAAATACAGTAAGAAAGAATAATACTGATAGCGTTCCTTTTTTTAGTAGATGCATGGAATTTGTTAAAAAATTGCTGAACTGCAAAGATATTAAAATTGGTTAAAATGGATTCCAAAGATTAACGTTTTCCAGGTGTGTTTTTGTCTCCGGGTGTATTTCTGTCGCCTGGTTGGTTCCTGTCTGGTACATTGGATTTACTTTTATCTGAGGCCTGTACACCAAGTTTAGTTAAAACTAAATCGCTAAGATCAAATAAGGCATTGGTATATAATATTTGGGCGCCTCCGGATTTATCAAATACGATATCAATCCTTTTTTCTTTAGCTGCAGCTTCAATAGCTTTATATACTTTTTCCTGTATAGGCGCAACTTTGTCTTTACGCATTAAAAACAATTCTCCATCCTTGCCAAACTTTTTCTTCTGAAATTCCTTTGCTTCTAATTCAGATTGTGATATTGCCTCTTTCTTTATTTGTTTAACATCATCTGTTAAAAGCACTTCCTCAGCTTGCAGATCTGTCTGCATTTTATCTATTTTTTTATATTTATCTTCAAGTTCTTTTTGCCAGGAAGCAGCCATTTGATCCAATTCCTGTTGTGCTGCTCCATATTCTGGCATTTTACCAAGAACATATTTGGAGTCTATGTACCCTACTTTTTGAGCAAATGCAGTCCCGGAAGTAAAACAGATTCCTGTGAATACCAGTAATATTAATTTTTTCATCATTAAACTATCAGTAACGAAAATACACGTTTGTTTTGTGTGTACCCAACAATTTGTTCAAGTCTTCGTTATTTGAATCTTCTAAAATAGGTTTTATTGAATGGCTTCTAATGCATTGCTAGATTTAATTAATATTCTTAGTGAAGAAGAATTGATTTTAGTTAGTAAGATTAAACTAATTGGTAAAGAAAAGGAGCAATTTGAACTGATTCGCATGTATAGACATGCAGAACTGCCATCTCCTAAGGAGTTAACCGCAATACTTGGCACAACAGAAAACCATTTTTATAAAAACATTTCAATATTGCTAAAAAAATGTTTAGATGTGCTTGTGCCAGAAGGTGGAGCAGATTTGTTGTTATATCTAAATCAAAAGGATTTATATCCATTATCAAGACATGAGTTGTCTTTAATGGAAAAAAGACTAAATAAAGAGACAAGGGAATCCAGGGCAAAATTTTATTATCAAGCCTTTGAGGTAATGCATAGGGTATCATTTAAAAATTATGATGAAAAATTTATCCGAACACTTGCTGAAAAATACTTTGAAAATGTTGAAAAAAAAGACCAGAAGGTAGAATTAAAATTCGAATCTCAGATTTTATGTGCTAATATTTATATTGCAAATTCCAAAGGAATATTAAGTACCGAAAAAGAAAATATTTATAATAAACTTCAAGAGCATTCGAAATTACTTGAGTTTAATTCAGGCCCGATAGCCCTTTTTCATCATTACAATGCCAACTCGCTCTATTATGGGCAAATTGAAACCGATACTGAAAAACAAGTCAGTTATCTTGAAAAAATGCATACACTTTGCTTAAATAATCCTAGTGATTTTACTGACTTACAAAAAACAACTGTAGTATGCAAAATAGCAGAAAGCCTGTATAATCGTTCGATGTTCCGCCAAGCTCTGAATACTTATCTTGATATCTTAAATAAAGATCCATTTAACATGTCAAAGGATCATTATCATACGACTAAAGCCATTCAAATTTCCATCATATTAAAGGAATTTGATAGTGCTCTTAAACTTCTTGAAGAAAGGTTCCGGGTTTATATTACTAACCCAGGGATAACAACAACAAACATGGCCTCTATTTCTTATGCTAAATTGTATTTAAGCAAAGGGTTACCTGAGGAGGCGAAATTTTATATTGACTTAGGTATAGAAATTAATAGTAAAAATTTTTATCTTCAGTATGAGATTGAACTGAGAAACTTACAAAACACATACTATTTTTTAAAAGGTGAATTTGACTTTGCGTATGAGCTCGCAAAAAGAAACCTAAAATTCCTCCAATCAAGAAATTTAAACTTAAATACCAGTAATTACGGTTATTATTTTGCTCTAATCCAGTCTTTTGTCAAATTAATGGATTCAGGGACGGAAATTTCAAAGAAACAGGCCGAAAAATTTAAATTATACCAAACATCTGTATATGCTGTATACGGAGGTCTTTTAAATCAAATGTTTGAAATAGCTGTTAAACTGAAAGAAAAAAAGGGTTAAAACTGTTGACCGAAGGTAAAGTGAAATCTTCCTTTATGCAGGCCATCATTTTCATTAAAAATAGGATCAAACCCATAACCCCAGTCCAACCCTAATTGTCCTAACATTGGAAGGAACACCCTTGCTCCTAAACCAGCTGAACGTTTTATTACAAAAGGATTAAATTCTTTGAAATTTGCCCATCCATTTCCACCTTCCAAAAATCCGTGAATCCAGACTACAGTTTGTTGCGATTTTGCCGGAGTAAGAAGCTGTCGAAGTTCCAAAGTGAACTTATTATATATGGTAGATCCCTGAATGGAACCGGAAAAATCTCTTGGACCAATAGAATTGTTTTGATAGCCTCTTAATCCTATAATTTCTCTTCCATCCAGATTAAAGCCTTGCAAACCATCGCCACCTAAATAAAATCTTTCGAATGGTGACAGACCATACGAGGCATTATAAAAACCAATAAAACCCCAACGCATTTTAGCATTTAAAACTAGGTTCTTATGTACTCGCATAAACCATGAATTATCTAATTTCCATTTATGAAACTCTAAAAAACGATAAATTTCTTCATAATTATCTTCAGCTTTTAATTTTTCATAATCTTTATTTGGCTGAAATAATGAATAGGGTGGGGTCAATTGTACAGTAAAACTAAAAATAGAACCTGACCTTGGATAGATTGGTTGATCAATGGAAGTTCTGTCAAAATTTTGCTTAATGGAAAAAATATTTACCTGGCCGTTATTAATATTAAATGTGGTTGCGGCTTCACGCAAATCATAAAATCTATACCCAAAACTGGTATATGATCTAAAAAAGTCATCAGGGAATTTCATTCTTCGTCCCAAATCGATAGAGGTTCCGAAAATTCCAATCCTATAATTTGTTGTAAGGGATTGCTGAACAGAATAATTGGTGTTTACACCAAAGGAATGTGGTTTTTTACCTCCAAACCATGGTTCAAGGAAGGAAATAGCATAGTTTTGAAAAGCTCTACCATTTGTTTGGAAAGTCAGACTGAGTCGTTGACCATCCCCGGATGGAAGTGGCTGCCAGGCTTTTGCATCAAAGAACCGTTTGGTTGAGAAGTTGTTGAATGTTAAGGATACTGTTCCAACCAAGCCACCACCAATAATATTTCCTTGATTATCTCTGATACGTCCTCCCCATCCACCTTGTAACTGCAACTGGTCGGATGGTTTTTCCTGTACAGTATATTTAATATCAACAGTACCTGTATTTACATCAGGAACGGGTTGCAAGCCAATGTTTTCCGGATCAAAGTAATTTAGATTGACTATTTCTCTCTGACTTCGTATGATATCCGAACGACTGAATTTATTACCAGGATAGGTTCTTAATTCTCTTAGAATTACATGATCACTGGTTTTTGTATTACCTTCTATAATAATTCGGTTAATGGTTGCCTGAGAACCTTCATAAACTCTCATTTCCAAATCTATAGAATCTCCTTCTACCAAACTTTCCAAGGGAGTTACATTAAAGAATAAATATCCATCATCCATATACAGAGATGAAATATCCCCTCCATTAGGATCCATGGTAAGCCTTTTATCAATATAAGAGGCATCATATTTGTCCCCTTTTTTAATCCCTAAAAGGGTACTTAGTACTTTGGTATCATATTTATAATTTCCTGTCCAGTCTATATTTCGAATGAAATATTTTTTGCCTTCATATAAATCAACATTTACAGCTAAACGGTTTTTTCCAACCTGCCTTACGGAATCTGTATTTATTTTTGCATCTCTATATCCTTCTGAGTTATAATAGGTTATCAGTTTTTGTAAATCTTCACTGAATGATCCTTTAATATATTTGGAACGCTTAAAGATTCGATACATTCTTGCTTCCTTTGTTTCTTTTAACTTTTTCTTTAATACAGCATCAGAAAATTGTGTGTTACCGTCAAATTCAATAGTTTCAATTTTAATCCTTGGTCCCTTGGCAACATTAATATTTATAAAAACACCGTTTTCTCCTTCTGGTTTTGTTTCAATATCAACTGATGTATTATAAAATCCTTTTTCCTGGTAAAAGTTTTTAATAATTCTAATGGCACTCATTTTTTTTGTTTCCGTAAATAATGTGCCTCTAACCAATTTTATTTTTTCTCTTAGATCATCTGCCTGACTTTTTGTTACTCCTTCAAAACCAAAACTGGAAATTCTTGGAAGTTCTGTGACCTTAATTTTCAAAAAGATTTTATCACTAACCACATTTTCACATTCTATTTGAATGTTGGAAAAAATATTCTGTTTCCAGAGTTTTTTAATGGCATTAGCAATATCCTCTCCCGGAACAGAAATAGAGGAACCGATAACCAGACCACTTAAACTAATAACAGTATTTAAATCTGTAAACTTTGCTCCTTCAGCTGTTATGCCACCAATTACATAGGGCTTAGGGCTATTATAATCCAATTTTAACCCTTGAGCTAAGAGATTAGAAAAACAAATAACAAGTATTGATGATACATACAGAATATACTTCATTCCGCTTCCTCCAGGTGAAGTTGTTCTGAGGTTTTACCAAACCTTCTTTCTCTTTTTTGAAAATCTATAATAGCATTAAACAAATCTTGCCTTCTGAAATCAGGCCAGAGTTTTTCAATGAAATACAATTCTGTATATGCAATTTCCCATAATAGAAAGTTTGAAATTCTATGTTCACCGCTTGTTCTAATAAGCAACTCCGGATCTGGAATACTGGCCGTACTCATATATTTTCTGAGTAATTCCTCTGTTATTTCTTGAGTGGTTCCGTTTTGTCCTGAATAATCAATTAACAGATGACGAACTGCATTAAGTAAATCAGCTCTGCTTCCATAATTAAGTGCAAGTACCAAATTCATTCCACTATTGGTACTGGTTATTGAAATAGCTTCGGAAAGTTCTTTTTTACATTGGGAAGGAAGTTTATCGATTTCGCCTATGGTCAACAATCTAACATTGTTTTCCATCAGGGTTTTAGTTTCCTTCCGAATGGTTGAAACCAGTAATTGCATTAATGCATTTACTTCAATTTTTGGTCTCTTCCAATTTTCAGTTGAAAAGGCATAAAGGGTTAAATATTTCAAGCCGATTTCAACAGCTCCTTCAATTGTATCTCTTACTGAACTGATTGCTGACTGATGACCGAAAACTCTGTTATGTCCCTGTTTTTTAGCCCATCGACCGTTCCCATCCATTATTATGGCTACATGTTCCGGTAAATTCTCCGGTCCGGGTTTTACATTCAGGTCAATAGGCATTTGCCTTAAAAATAAAAGCGTATCGTTAAGAGTACGCTTTTACAAACGATAAAACGTTAAGATTATTTGAATTTAGGGCATTTAACCCAATCCAGGATGTATCCTATGCCAATATTGGTATAGATATACCAGTCTTTTTGTTCTGCAAAACCTCTGATTTGGTTTTCACCAATACCACCAGCAACAATTGCTCGATCAGATCTGTCTGAAAGCAGGAAAGCTTTAGGGTTCTGAGCAAGTAAAGCATCCATATCAGGATAAACACCACTTACATCATCAAGATAGTCAGTAAAAGTTTTACGAACGCCTGTTTCAAGATAAATATCCATTTTGCGGTTTAAACGGTATCTTAAACCTCCACCAAATGGAATTGTAAACTGAATTAATTTATAAGGTTCAGGATAATTTTTATCTACCGGAAGAAACTGTCCTTCAGTACCCAAAGGTTGTAGATTTTCCCAATTTCCCATTAACTGAGCCTGAGGATTAAAATAAAACATACCAATACCCGCAAATAGATAGGGAGTATATCTCGGTCTGTAAATGTATTTTCTGGTGTTTCCAAAAAACTCATATACTATATGAGCACTTGCTTCAGTAATCCCTGTTCTGAAACTTAAATTTCTTAAGCTTCTGGATGCGTCTGAACTTTTTTCATCATCAGCGCCAGCCCAACCCTGAAAGATTTGTAGCCGTGCAGACATGTGAGGATGAAATCTGTACATTCCAAAAATACCAACACCAGGTTTGGTAAATTTTGGGGTAAGATCATCATCTATATCCCCCATGTAATTTGTAGCGCCGGCATTTATTCCCGCACTAAAATAATTGACACTTGGTTGTGCTACAGCCTCTAAAGCAACCAAAAAGAATAGCACAAAAAGGCAGGTTAATTTCTCCCGCAGTATTCTCATATAAAACACAACGATGCTGAACTACAAATATAATATAATATCCTCAACAATCCGATATCCTCAGTATTTTAATAAATAATAAAGTTGACGGGATAACCTTTTTTCGGGTTTTTCACTGATTCTGGCCATTTCTACCCCATTTCTTTTAAAAATAAAGACCGGAATTCTGCTTATAGAATTTGCCTGTGCAAATTTTGCACTGTCATTTTTGGTCGTGTCGAGTGCATAGATTCTTTCCAGTTTTACGGGGATAAAAGGCAATAAACCAAACATTTTAGGTACTAGCTTTTTGCTGTCCGAACACCAGGTGCCCAAAAATACAGTTAGCCCGAAAGTATCTTTTATTGTTCGTAAACTATCAATCCAAAGCATATCTGCATTAACTGGACTTTTAATTTTAGTTTGCCAATTACAGGCCTTATCAAATTCATTTTGATTAAAATTTCCTGTGAGATATTGATCCACACTGCATCCAGTTATTAGTATTAATATTAAAAGGCTTGTTATTCTAAATAACATAATTAATTCCTTTGGTCAAGTCCCCAGTTTAATCTGCTCCTTAATGTTTTAAAATAACTGTTTCGCTGAATTTTAATCATTTTAAGATTTTTTTCCCATTTTCTCAATGCCAATTCAGTTTTATCTGGTATTAGTTCAGTTCTGGCATCAATTGCAAGCAAAGCCTGTCCGGATCTGCTTTCAATTTCAAAGGACAATACTGCATCAGAAGGAAAGATTAAAGGACGTACGGTTAAAGCATGTGGCGCAATTGGTGTAATAACAAATGAGGGTGTATGCGGCACGATAATTGGTCCTCCACAGGATAATGAATAGGCTGTTGAACCTGTTGGAGTGGAAATAATAATTCCATCTCCCCAAAAACTATTTATGTATTCTCCATTTAAATACGTGTGGATTGTTATCATTTCATTGGAATTGCTTTTATGAATTGTAAGGTCATTTAAGCCGAAATTATTTTCTCCAAAAACCTTAATGGGATAGCTTTCTACACAAAGCATTGCCCGATGGTCAATTTTATAGTGCCCTTGCTGAATTTCAATAATAGCTTGCTGCGCTTCGTTTAAAGTCACATTCGCTAAAAATCCGAGTCTCCCCATATTAATTCCTAAAACAGGAATTTCATTCGGAGCCACAAGTAAAACGCTATTTAAGAAGGTACCATCACCTCCGAGGCAAATTGCAAAATCAATATTTAGTGCCTTAAGATCTTCTACTGAATTAAAAAAAGTATTCTCTGAAAAGAAATTCTGAGCTACTATTTCCTTTTGTTGTAATTCAATAGCAAAGGGTTCCCAAATAAAAAAACCAGTAAAATTTATTTTTAAAAATTCCAGAAACTCTGCCAGTTCCTTTAAAGGGGCTGATTCGGTGTGTTTTCCAAATATTGCAAAACGGTTCATACTGGTATGTGAAATATGTAAAATGGTTTAGCTGAATCAGTTCTTTTACCTCAAAGATAAACGACCATTAAGATTAAATCCTCCTGTACCGTAATTGTTGAAACTATATTCCAGTCGCAGATGAGCATCATATATAGCCAGAATATTAATTCCGACTCCATACCCCCACAATAATGAGTTTTTAAATTTCAGATCCTGATTACTCATGGAATTGTCCTGGACTGTTCCAATGTCATTAAATAAAGTAATATAAAATGCCAATGGGAATTCATTGAACTTTTTAAAAGGTATTTTATTAAAACGATAAATTTTTCTTTCAATCAAACCCCATTTTATTTCTGTTTGCAGAACCTGTATGCCGGTTCCGCTAATAACATACGATTCAAATCCCCTTACATTGGTTTGAAACCCCAAAAAATTTTTCTCATAGAATGGGATTTTTATTCCAAAAAGTTGGCTTGCGGAGGCTCCAAACGAAAAATTAAATTTATAGGGAAGTGGAAAGTATTTTAAATAGTAGGCACTTGCTTTAATAAAACTGTGTGTTCCATAAGGTGGCAAACCAGATTGTTGAATTTCGACATTTATTTTGTCTCCTTTTAAAGGGAATGCCTTCCAGTCTCTCCTGTCGAAATAATAAAAAGCTTTCAAAAAGGGGTACTTTGCTTCGTTTAATTCAGTTCCAAGGTAAGCAGGATTTAATTCTGAGATAGTGTCGTGTGGATTTACATATAAATACCCTGCCTGAAGTCCAATCCTTTTAAGGGGTGTAATTCTTTTAGTAAAAGAAACAGAACCTGTCCACGAATTTCTGATCTGACCTTCTGCTAACCTTGCCAATTGCAAAATCCCCCCATCAGTTGCATAGCCTATTTCCTTGTTTTCATTGTAACTGTAGTAGGTAGCAAAATCAATCTTAGGCTTTGGAAAAATAAAAGGATAATTATAGGAAACCGTGTATTGAGTAGAATATCCGTTTTGACCATAAAAAAACAACTTATCATTCTGACCTGTGAAATTTTTCCATTCCCCTCCTAGTCCGTATGCTAACCTGTCCAGATCTTTATCAGCCCACCATTCTCGGAAAGTTCTTTCTTCAAGTGCTAAATAAAATTGAGGTAAAATATACCAGCGCTCATTAAGATGGATTTTCAAATCAATTGAATCGTTGGTAATGGTTGGATAAAATTCAACTCCGGTAAATAATCCCAGATTATAAATGTTGTTTTTATTCCTTTCTAAAACAGTTTCGAGTTCTTCTTTTTTTACTTTAGTTCCTGCTTTTATACTCATTTCTCCCAAAAGAATTCGCTCTCTCGTTTTTTTGTTTCCTTCAAAAGAAATTGATTTAAAACATAAAGAGTCTTGACCTAGGCTAACAATCGGAGCAAGAAATAAAATTGCTACAAATAGGTAACCGACTTTACTTTTAAATAAACCGTTAAAAAGTTTTTCCAGATTCAGAATCAACTACTTTTAAAATTAAGTAAACAGAAAAGTGTTACAATTCTGTAAATGCAAAGTAATTGAATCCTTTCAGAAAACAAGTTTATCTGTACAATGAGACTTAATCTTAATTTAAGTATTCAGGAATCGCATTAATAAATCATACCTGTCTTTAGTATCATCTAATTGCGTTTTATCAAAGAAACTCATAATAACTTGGTAATTCATTCTTTGTAATGATGCTGTAATACGGGTTAATTCAGATGCATTTAATTTTATGGTAACATTCAACTGAGTATTGTCAAAAGAACGATTGACAAAAAGGGCAATTATTTTTGCATCTTCTGCTTCAATTATTCTGGATATTTGGGCGAGACTATAGTCTTTTTCCAACATTTCGAGCACCATAATACCTCCTGGCTCTGAAATGGAAAATAATTTTGCAAACCCTTGCAGCAATTCATCTCTTGAAATAAGTCCCAGGTATTCGGAGTTTTTATCCAGAACTGGCAATACATCGAGTTTGTATAATTCCATTTGTTTCAACACATCAAATACATGCTGACTGGAATAAACGGACAGATTTGCAGGTAGGGAAAGTTGAATATCACCCACAGGCTGATTTAAATCCTCTATTTCCAGAACATCGCTTTCAGAAATAATTCCCAAAAGAGATTTAGAATTTACAACGGGAAGTTGCTCGACTTTAAACTCATTCATCCAATCCAGCACTCTATATGCAGGATCAGATGTTTTTACCGGAGGAATTTTATCCGAAATAAGGGTGGAAGCTAGAAACATGGTTAATCAAACAACGAATGATCTACCAAGAAATTGCCGAACATATTTATTGAAAATAACCGGCTGCTCCATCATTGGAGCATGTGCACACTGATCGATAAATTTTAGACTTGAATTTGGCATAAGTTTATTGAATTCATGCGCCACATTAGTAGGGGTAATGTTATCATTAAGGCCCCAAATCAATAATGTTGGCGTATGAATATTTCTTATGGCCTGTCGCATATTATGTCTTTGTGCAGCTCTTGCGATATATAAAATTCTAAGGGCCTTGCGGTTGTCATTAACAATATCAAATACTTCATCTAATAAATCTTGGGTTGCTGTTTCTGGATCATAAAAAGTATATCCTATTCTGTCTTTAATATAGTCGTAATCACTTCTGCGGGGAAATCCAGTTCCCATTCCAGTTTCAAACAGGCCAGAACTACCAGTTAATATTAAGCTTAAAAATTTATCTGGATTTTCAAGTGTGCAAATCAAGGCTATGTGACCACCAAGTGAATTTCCAAGAAGGTGAATATTGTTTAAATTTTTGTAAACAATAAATCCAGAAATAAAATCAGCAAGTCCGTCAACAGAAGCTTCAACCTTTGAGGGCTGATAAATTGGCATGAGGGGAATAATGACTTTATAGTCCTTTCGAAACTCGTTAAGTACTGGCATCCAGTTACTCATTGCACCAAAAAGGCCATGGAGTAATAGCAAACAGGGGCCTGAACCTTCTTCTATATACTCGTAACCACCCTCTTTTATCAGTTTGATTTCCAAAAGATTCTATTTTAAAGTTTTTATCCAGTTTTGAATCATAATTGGGCCATTGTCTGTCAATATTGATTCGGGATGAAACTGAACGGCCTCCAAATTAAACCTTTTGGAACGGATTCCCATAATTGTACCATGTTCGGTTGTTGCAGAAACTACCCAATCGGGATGTGGAAATTCCTGTTGGTCTAAAACCAAAGAATGATATCGCATTACCTCAATTCCTTGTTTTAAGTTTTGAAATACTCCAAGACCATCATGAGTAATTTTTGATGTTTTTCCATGTACGGGCCCCCTCCCCTTAACCACTGGAATTTTAGATAAATATGCCATTACTTGCATACCCAGGCAAATACCCAGAACAGGAATTTGTGACTTGAAAGTCTCAACAATTTTCAAAGATATTCCACTTTCTTCCGGGCCACCTGGTCCAGGTGAGATTACAATTCCCTTGAAATGAATACTTTCTGATATATTTCCATCATAGTTATTTCTTAAAACACAGGTTTTCTCACCCGAAAGTCTTAATAACGCTACAAGATTGTAGGTGAAGGAATCGAAATTATCAATTACAAGAATCATCTATTTAATAATATTCATAAAAAAAGACTCAATTTCTGATAAAATATTACTTCCTCCAAAAAATGCAGTAATCTCAAAAACAAATGGCGCAATTGGGGAGAGGTATTTACCAAAAAGGGAATGTTGAATGGTTTCGTTCGAAATAAGCGCAGAGCTCATTAGGAAAAAAAATATCAGGCTGGTAATAAAGGCTCCTCTTACAAAGCCAAAAGCGGCTCCACCTAATTTGTTAAGGAAACTTAAAGCGATAAATTCAGTAATTTTTTCAGAAAGTCGTATAATTAATTCTATTGTAATTAAAGAAAGCAAAAAAGCAGAAGCAAAACCAATTAAAGGGATGAAGGGTTTTTTACATTCAAAAAAAGCACAAACTCTGGTTCCTGCCCAGGTCATTAAATAAAATGATATCCATAATGCTAAAAAAAGGCCAATAATGCCAAAAACTGACCTTATAATTCCTTTTTTAAATCCTGACCACGAAGACATCATTACTATTAAAAGAAAAAGATAGTCTGGCCAGGTTAGCTCCTGCATTATTCTAAAAGTGCTTTTAAAAGCTGACTGATAACTTTTCCATCTGCCTTTCCGGCGAGAGCTTTGGATGCTATACCCATAACTTTTCCAAAATCTGAAGGACCATTTGCACCTGAATTCAAAATGAGTTCTTTCAATGTTGAAGTTAATTCCTCCTCAGACATTGCTTTTGGTAAATATTTTTCAATGACTTCCAGTTCTTCAGCTTCAGACTGAGCGAGGTCAGAACGACCATTTGAGGAAAACTGTTCTATACTGTCTTTTCTTTGTTTGGCCTGTTTAACAAGAAGTTTCATTTCCTGTTCAGGATTTAACTCTCCGGTATTGCCTTCGGCAGTTTCAGCAAGTAAAATAGCAGATTTAATAGCTCTCAGGGCTCTAAGACCAATTTGGTCTTTTGCTTTCATTGCGATTAAAATGTCCGCATTAATGGTTTCTTTTAAGGTCATACTTTTTGAAAGTTATAAAAAATTCTAATTTATTTCCTTATTCCTTCAAAGGAGCTAATAAATCACTTACACCAATTTCGTTGGAAAAGGATTTAACCAATTCCCATTTTTTATTGTAGACGTAAATTGAAGGAGCCTGACTGTAGCCAAAATATTTATCAAACTTATAATCCTTATCTCTTAAAAAATAAGCTCCTTTATTGTAAGATCCGGCAAAATATTTTTTTCCAAAATCAGCAATTGCTGTAGGCTCAGCGTATGCAACCCATACCATCTGTATGCCAATAAAGCGCTTCATTTCAGCTGAAATCCATTTTGCTTCCTGCTGACAATGGTCACAATCAGGATCGAAATAGAAAACAATAACCGGAATATCTTTTTTAAGATTGGTTTTGTTAAAAGCTACACCAGATTCATTATAAAACTGAAAATCAGGTAAAACCTTTTTAGATGCAGTCTGACTGAATAATACAGCAGGGATTAATGCTAGGAGCGTTAGATAAAGTGCTTTTTTCATTTCAATAATTAAGCAATTTTAATGCCAAAAGCCGTAAGTATTAAAGAGTTCTGCTGAATTTTTTTCTTTCCTGTTCGTCCAGATAAATTTTCCGCATTCTGATTGACTTAGGAGTTACTTCAACCAATTCATCTTTTTCGATATACTCAAGACTTTCTTCAAGTGAAAAACGGATTGGAGGAGTAATTAGTACAGCATCATCACTTCCGGATGCGCGCATATTGGTAAGTTGTTTACCTTTTTGAAGGTTAATTACCAAATCTCCGGATCTTGAATTTTCGCCTACTACCTGACCTCCATAAACATCCACATTGGCTTCAATAAAAAACTTTCCTCTATCTTGAAGGTTAAAAATAGCATACGGAATAGCCATTCCGCTACCCATAGAAATAAGTACACCATTTTGTCTGCCAGGGATATCCCCTTTAACAGGAGAATATTCTAAAAATCTATGAGAAATGGTTGCTTCACCCCTGGTTGCAGTAAGCATAGCGCTTCTTAAACCTATTAAACCTCTTGAAGGAATGTGAAATTCCAGATGGGTTAAATCTGATTTTGGTTCCATGATCATAAGGTCACCCTTACGCATAGTGGCCAGTTCAATTACTTTACCTGCTGATTCTGCAGGAACATCCACAGCAAGTAATTCAATAGGTTCACAACGAACACCATCTATTTCTTTATAAATAACTTGAGGTTGACCAACTTGTAATTCATAGCCTTCTCTTCTCATGGTTTCAATTAGTACTGCAAGATGGAGTACACCACGACCATATACTAAATAAGCATCTGGAGATTCTGTTTCGGATATTCTTAAGGCAAGATTTTTTTCAGTTTCGCGAAACAAACGATCCCGAAGGTGCCTTGAGGTTACAAATTTGCCTTCTTTTCCGAATAAGGGAGAATTGTTGATCATGAACCGCATACATAATGTTGGTTCATCAACAGAAATGGGTGAAAGGGCTTCAGGATTTCCTGCAGGGCATAAAGTATCACCGATGTCAAACTGCTCCAGCCCAACCACTGCACAAATTTCTCCAGGTCCGGCTTCGGTAATTTTTGCTCTACCTAATCCTTCAAAGGCATGAAGTTCTTTTACATACCCTTTTATAATGGATTCGTCTTTTCTTACAATTGCCAAATCCATTCCTTCGCGAATGTTACCTCTATAAATTCTACCAATTGCTATTCTACCAACATAGGATGAATAGTCAAGATTGGTTATTTGAAGTTGCAAAGGCCCTTCGATTTGTTGTGGTGGAGGTATTTCCTCAAGAATAGTATCTAAAAGGAAGGAAATATCTGGAGTTTGTTCCTTCCATGAAGGACCAAACCAGCCATTTCTTCCCGAACCATACACAGTTTTAAATTCCAGTTGTTCTTCGGTTGCATCCAGAGCAAACAATAAGTCTACAACCTTATCTAATGTTTCGTCTGGTCTGCAATTGGGTTTGTCAACCTTATTCACAACCACAATAATTTTCAAACCCAATTGAATGGCTTTGTGCAAAACAAAACGGGTTTGAGGCATAGGACCTTCAAATGCATCAACTAGAAGGAGTACCCCATCCGCCATTCGAAGTACCCGTTCAACTTCACCTCCAAAATCACTGTGACCAGGAGTATCAAGTATATTGATTTTAATCCCCTTATATCTTATGGAAACATTTTTTGCAGTAATGGTTATACCACGTTCTCTTTCCTGATCGTTATTGTCGAGAATTAGTTCTCCAACTACCTGATTTTCACGGAATAGTTGAGCATAATGAAGCATTTTATCAACCAGAGTAGTTTTACCATGGTCAACGTGTGCTATAATGGCAATGTTGCGGAGAGCTTGCATATTTGGCACTGCAAAGTTAGGTTTATGTGCCCGTATTAATTTTAAAAAATTAATATTAAATTAAATAATCAATTAATTTAAATTAACGAAAAAAAATAAACATTTTTGATTTAAATTTCATTTTCTTTAAAAATAATGATGAACATAAATTCAAAGCCGTAAATTTATTCCCTGATGAAAAAGCTGTTTGTTTTATTTCTAACTCAAGTCTCAGTATTGGTACTTTTTGGCCAGGAGCTTACTCAAGTTAAAATACCTTTTAAAAACGATTCCCGAAAAACAGAATTTGAATATTATGTAAGGGGAAATAATCCTGATTGGTTAAAGGAAGGATCGTACACCTGGTTTTTTGAGAATGGGAAAATAAAAGCAAAAGGATTTTATAGAAATAATCTGTTGGATGGTGCTTTTATTAATTATTACAATGATGGGTCGATTAGGACAGAAATGAATTTTGTCAATGGGAAATTAGAAGGTAAGCATGTTTCCTATTATTTCGGAGGGGGAAAAGAAGAAGAAGGGCATTATAAAAATGGATTGAAAGATGGCGTGTGGAAATATTTTGGTCATAGTGGAACTGAGCAAACTGAATTTATACAAGGGAAAACCAAAGAACAGTTCGAATCGGAACAATGAAAATTGCTTTAATAACTGATGAAAATTCGTCTTGGTTAAGTTATTCAGCAAATTTTATTTTCACCGAGTTTTCAGGACTTGAGTTCAAGGTTTTTGGCCTAGAAATGAAATATCCTTCAGATTATTTTCCGGTTTCCTATTTGGAACAAGGAAACGAGCTATCTGGCATTCCTAATATAGTAAAAGAAACGTCTGATTTTGAATTAGATAAATATGTATTATTAAATAAATATCATTCTGTTTTATCTGATTACAACGAAGCCCTCCTATGCCAGATTGATATTTTTATTGCAACGAGGCATTTTTTAACAGGTACCTTTTTTGAATCATCCGGTAAAACCGATATTCACCAAAGAATTTATACAGGTTATCAGGAACAATTGGATATATTAAACAAAATACCCTTACTTGATTATATTATTTTTGATTTTTACAAATCTCTTAGAAACTTTTATCCAAATATTACTGAAGTGAATGTTCCGGTAAAATATGAGATTGGTATTGATGTGGATCTGCCATGGAAATTCAAACATCGAGGATGGTTGAGGCAAACTGCAATTTTATTTAAAGCAATTTTTAAAAATGACTCCGAGACTGTTAGATTATATTGGAAAAAAATCACAACTCAAAAAGACCCTTTTGATACTTATTCAGAAATAATCCAAATGTTTGGATCTGAAAATTGTCGTTTTTTTTTTCTGGGTGAAAATAAATCAAAGTATGACGGGACGCATTCCTTTGCCCATCCTGCATATAAAAAGCTTATAAAAAGCATATCAAATACGGGTTATTCCATTGGTATTCATCCCGGATATTTTAGTTTTAAGGATGGACCAAAAATAAAAGGACTAAAAGAACAGATTGAAGCTATAATTGGTCAAAAGATCATAAGTTCCAGGATGCATTTTTTAAGATGGCAAAATCCTGATACACCTGAAGCTTTAATAAAAGCTGGTATTACAGAGGATTTCACAGCAGGAATGGCACTCGAAACAGGATTTATGTATGGAACAACAAGACCATTTTTCTGGTATAATACTCAGGAAAGGCATTGTACAATACTTAAAAGATTTCCTTTTGTAGCAATGGACAGAACTTTGAATACTGTGCTTAAGTTGAACACTGAAGAAGCACTCCAAAGGTTAATAGATTTAAAAGAAAAAGTTCAATATTGTGGTGGAACTATTCGAATAATTTGTCATAATACTACATTTTCCGAAACTTATGAGTGGAAGGGATGGAGTTTGGTGTTTAAAAAGTTTAAAGCTACTTTCTAAAAGATTTGGAAGAAGGACATTATAATATTGAATTAATTCCCGGAGATAGTTTGGATGCTAAAAGCTGGGATTCGTATGTACTTTCTTCACCTCAGGGCTCGCTATATTGTATACATGGATATGCTAATGCAGTAGCACCCGGCTGGGAATGTCTAAGAGTATACGATACTGGAGAAGAATTAATTGCAGCTATGCCCTTACTCCAAAAGAAAAAATTTGGAATAACATACAGTTTACAACCCTTATTGACTCAAACCTGGGGTATACTTTTTAAGGAAAAACAGTTTAAAAATTCTTATGAATATTATAGTTATAAAAGAAAGGTTTTAGTTGAAATTGTGCGATTTTTAAAAGGAAAATCACATATTTTTGAATATAATTTTTCACCAGAATTTGAATATCCATTGCCTTTTTACTGGGATAATTATCTTTTAAAAGTAAAATATACCTATCAGATTAAACCGGAGAATAAAATTCCTGTAAAATATAGTCCTGCAACAATCAGACAACTTTCAAAAGCTCAGAAAGCCGATTTAATCTTAAAGGTTTCGAATTCAGTAAAAAGCATTTCCGAACTCTATAAAAATTATCCTACAAGTGTTCGGATTAATAGCGATATTTTATCTAAATTAATAAATATTAATTCAAATGCATTAAATATAAAAATATATGAAGTTGAAAATAAGGAAGGAAAAGTACTGGCAGCTGGAATTATTGGATATTTTAATTCAATAGTTGTTTATTTGGGAGGTGCTTTTGAAAAGCGTGAAAAGGGAATGGAATTTGCAATGACTTTTCTTATGGATCATGTTATAAATGAGGCTAAGGAAAAGAATTATATATTTGATTTTGAAGGAAGTATGATAGAACCTGTTGAAAGATTTTTCAGAGGTTTTGGTGCCATACCTGTGCCTTATTTACAAATTAGTAAAGGGTTGTTTTCTAAAAAGTTGAAAAAATTGACATGGTTAAAGTAATTGGAGATACAAACAGTATTTTTAATCAATTTCTACTAGAAATGAGGAGCGAAGTCTTTCAGCAGGACAGAATGCGATTCAGGTTAAATTTAAAAAGAGCTGGAAGTATTCTTGCTTATGAAATAAGTAAGGATCTCGAATATTCTTCCTCTTTGGTTAAAACACCTTTGGGAGAGTTAAATATGCTGACTTTAAAATCTAATCCAATAATAATTAGCATTTTAAGGGCTGGTTTGCCTTTGCATGAAGGGGTTTTATCGGTTTTTGACAATTCTGATAATGGATTTATTTCAGCTTACCGTCAACATACCCGGGAAGATGAATTTATAATAAAAGTTGAGTATTTGGCTTGTCCAGAAATTGAGAATAAGACAATTATTCTATGTGATCCAATGATTGCCACCGGACAAAGTATGGTTAAAAGTTACAAAGCTCTTTTGGAAAAGGGTACTCCCAATAGAGTTTTTATTGCTTCAGTTATAGCAAGTGATGAGGGAATAGAATATGTAGAACGACATATGCCAGAAGCAGTCATTTATGTTGGAGCAGTGGACATGGAATTAACAGCGAAATCTTACATTGTACCTGGCTTGGGAGATGCTGGAGATCTGGCATTTGGAATAAAATAGAAATGATCGGAAAATACTTTTTAGTATTTAGCGTTTCATTATTAAAATTCTCAATAGCAGCGGGATTAGGACTTGGTTTTGGATTTACTTTTTGGGAAAGTATAGTTGTATTAGGCTTGGGAGGAACCATCAGCGTGTTTTTTTTTACTTATGTTTTTGACTTTATTGTCAAAAAGCTATTTAAAAAAGACAATAATAAGTCTAAAAATGATTTTACCAAAAAAATAGCAGAACGTTTCGGATTGCCGGGACTCGCAATGCTGGGCCCTGTTTTATTGAGTCCACCTGGAGCGATTGCCGTAGCCTTAGCATTAGGAATTTCAAAAAGCGAAATTTTAAAATGGATGCTAGGAGGTATTTATCTTTGGACTTTAGTATTTGCAATCTTTGGCCCATCTGTTTTTGAATTGTTTTACAGCTTAATTAGTTGATACTACCTAAACATATTTTTTTTGATTTGGATCATACTTTATGGGATTTTGATGCAAATGCAAAAATTACTTTTGAGTATTTATTTCGCAGGTATAAACTCTATTTAAAAGATGCAATAAATCCTGAAGAATTTTACCCTGTTTATCAGGATATTAACCAAAATCTCTGGGCTGAATACCGAAAAGATCGAATTGATGCAGGAACCTTAAGAATTAACAGATTTTTACAATCTTTTGCTGAATTTGGGATAGAGGAGGAGGATTGGATTCACGCTTTTGCCGAAGAGTATACCTACGAATGTCCTAAAATGGGTCAGTTAAATCCAGGTGCAAAGGAAATTCTGGAGTATTTGCAGATGAAGTATTCCATTCATATAATTACAAATGGTTTTCAGGATGTACAGTCAACTAAAATCGAGTTTTCTGGAATTTCATCTTATATTAATACATTAATTACCTCATTTGATGCAAAATCAAAAAAACCAGATCCTGAAATCTTTAATTATGCATTAGCAATAACGGGGGCAAAATCCGAGGAATCGGTTATTATTGGAGATGATTATGAAACCGATATTGAAGGAGGTTATAACTATGGAATCAGTGTTATTTTCTATAATTTAAAAAATAAACCAAATCCATTGAAAGTTCCGGAAGTTTCCCATTTAGACCAGTTAAGAAATCTATTATGATTAAATCTGTTTTTGGAAGATTAGTTAGTATCTGGTTTGCACTTTTTTTAATTTCTGGTTGCCTTTTGTTAATGCCATTTTTTTGGATATTAATTGGTATAGGAAGTAAAAAAACTTTGAATGCAGCACATTTTCTTAACAGGGCATGGGCTTTTTTTATAACGATACCCTCATTTATTTTTATTAATAAAAAATTGCTTTTTAAGTTAAGGAAAAACAAAAAATATATCTTTGTTGGTAACCATCAAAGCTATTTGGACATCCCGGTATGTTTAATTGCTTTGCCCGTTTCTTTCAGGTTTATTGGTAAAGCTGAACTAGGTAAAATTCCTTTTTTTGGTTGGATGTATAACAGATTATATATAACAGTTGATAGAAGCAGCAGAATAGATGCATTCCGAAGTACTCAAAAAGCAGCAGATGAACTGAAAAAAGGCAATAGCCTGGTTATTTTTGCTGAAGGGGGTATTCCTAAAAACCATGTAACTTTAGGACCATTCAAAAGAGGAGCATTTAAACTTGCTTTTGATCAGCAGGTTGATATTGTGCCTTTTGTGATTAAGGATATTAAAAAGGTTCTGAATTCAGACGGAAAGTGGTTGTTATTTCCTGGCTTAATAACTGTCAAAATTCTGGAACCAATATCAATTTCTGATTATAAAGAAGAAAATTTACCTGAACTAATTGAACAAACAAGGGAAAGAATCCTAAATGAATTAAAGTGAAATGGAAGTAAACGACGAATTAGTACAAAAACTCTCAACTCTTGCAAGGCTAAAGTTTGAAGGCGAAGAATTGATTGAAATCAGCACAGATTTAAGAAAAATGTTAGATTTTATTGATAAACTTAACGAACTCGTTACCAATGGTATAGAACCAATGATTCACGTAATTTCTGATTTTAACCATTATAGTATCGATGAGGCAAAACTAGAAATAACAAAAGAAGAAGCGCTGAAGAATGAGCCCACAGGAGATTCTGATTTCTTCAAAGTACCTAAAGTGTTGGACAAGTGAGTGATAACAATTATGAAAAAGTACCAAGGATAAAAACTCTGTATTTTTATCCGGGTTTATCCTTAATTGGAAAAGCTATATTTATTTTATCTCAGATATTTTTACTTTCGCTAGTTATATATTTTCTGGTCTTATATTTTCAAAAGACCGATCCTGCTTTTCCTTTGGTAGCGGTAGAGGATTTGTTTAAAACAATCATACCAGTCCAGAAATTTCACATTGATTACAGAACCACAGAACTTTTGTTTCCAGTGTTCAATGTTTTTACAACGTTTAACGCTGAAATGGCAAAACCTGGGTTAGGTATTTCCCTTTTGTTCGTAACAGGACAATTGCTGGGTTGGATTCTTTTGTTGTTTTCAAGTTTAAAGATGAAGGGGTATATGTCCTTTATAATTTATGGATTTTTTATGTTTTACATAGTTTTTTCATCAATAGCTGAAATGGTTTTTGGTAAAGATATTTATTTATTAGGTTCGTTATTTGTTGGATTATTATTTATTGTTCCTCCATTTTTGATTTCAAGAAAAATATTGAAATTTTCAGATGGAGTTATTGTGCTTTATCATCTGCTACTTTTTATACTCCTAATATGCTTAGTATATATTAGAGGTGGAGAAGTCTTTTTGCACAGTTTTTCGACCGGATCGCTACCACTTCTTTTTTTATTGTCAAGTTTTATAATAGTTTTTTCTACAAGAGTATTTTTTGAATTTCTGGTACTGGTTTTTACAAATTCAAAGAAAAAAGAGTCCAGAATGTCATTAACCTATCTGATTATATTATTATCATTAGTATTTATTCTGATTTTGTTTTCTTCTTTGTCCTATTTTAAAATACTTCCCTTTTTAAAATATTTTCCCGAACCTTTTCTAATTGTTGTATTATTATTATTGGTAGCAACACCAGTATTACAGAATGCATATGTTTCTATTAAAAATGTATTTAAAGGTAATTCGGGATTTGTTGCCCTTTTAAATGGTCTGTTTATAATACTTATATCAGTACTAATTTATGCAATTCTGGCAGGAGAAAAAACGATAATTTTTCAATTTCGAACACTAACTTCTATTTGCTTGCCAATCATCTTTTTTTTCCAGATACTATATTTGTATATCAATTTTGGAAAACAATTGAAAGAAAGAATGCCTGTTTTTAGCATACTTCACTTACCTACCAAAATACGATTTATTTCAGTCTGGTTTATGCTTGCTTTTAGTGTTTTACTAGCAGAAGCAAACTGGGGATGGCGTGGACTCGCATTCATTCGAACAATTTCTGATAATGCTAAGGCAGATAATGGGCTATTGCAAAATGATGTTTCATATTCTATATCCTGGTATAGAAATGCGCTGAAGTTTACTGCTTCTGACCCAAAAGCAAATTTCAATCTAGCTACTTTATTGATTCAAAATAAAGGTTCTTTAGATTCTGCCTCTGCTCATCTAAAACAGGCGTCATCTTTTTTTAAGGATTTTTGGGTTTCTGGTATGAATCACGCAAATCTGAATTTACTTTTTGGAAATAAAGATGCAGCAACCGAAATTCTGAAAGAAGCTATTCTGGAAAATAACTCTCCCTGGTTGTTTAATAATATTTCTTACATATTTTATAAAAAAAACATGCCTGATTCTGCTATTTGTTTTCTTAAATCATCTTTAAATAGTTCATATCGAATTCCTGAAACCTTTGGAAATTTGGCTCTTATTTATCACAAGTATGGAAAGCCGGTAGAAGCTGGAAAATTTATTACTCTTGGTTTGGAAAATGAATCAAGGAATGAAAATCTGGCCGTAAATGCAATTGCCATTTCATTGACTCAGGATACAATGTTGTATTCTGAGGAACCTGACCCTGAGAAAATCCTAACTGAATCCTTATTAAACAATTATTCACTGCTTACTTTAAAAAAAGGTGACTTAACCCTTACTGAAAAGCTCACAGATATTTCAATTTCAAAAAATTCCGGAGCGGAACCACTTTTAGTAAAGACACATTTAAAGTTTCTTCAGGATTCCTTGCTGAACTCAAAAACAAGAGCAGAATATTTAAATTACGCTTATCCTGAGTATGGTTCTCTGGCTTATCACAATCTTGCTGTTGATTATTTTAATACAGAAGTACCGGAAATGGCAGCTTATTATTTTCAGAAATCCAGTACATCCGGTATTGGTCTAGATAGTTTAAATTATGCCTGCGCAGTTATAGACAAAGGCGATCCTGAAAATGGGTATCGCTTATTGAATGAAGTTAGGGCTATAGTTCCAGAGGCATGGATTCCTGCCAGCAAGGAATCCGCAATGCTATTGCGCGCATTTGGTCAGGGACAGTATGCTTTTACTGACTGGAATTTCGAAGACATAAATATTGAGGAATGTATGCGCATGACTAAATATGCTGCTTTAAGTGGAAATAGAGTTGAAGCGCTAGAAGCAGCAAGACTTGGACAGGCAGTTGATTCATCCAGTATATTGCCCTATTTTGAAATGGGTAAAATATTTTCAGGTTTAAAAGATTCCTTGGCCTTTGAAACATTTGATCTTGGATTACTAAAATCACCTGACAATGACTCTTTACTTATCGCAAAAGCAGAAGCACTTTTAAATTTTGGCAACGCAAAGGAAGCAAAAAAAATATGCAATAAAATAACTATAACCAACGATTCATTACAATTAAAAAGACTAAAGGCAAGAATTTTAATTGCAGAAAATAATTTAAAAGATGCTACAGAATTGCTTAAGTCAATCCTTAAAGTTAATCCTCTTGATAAAAAAAGTTGTATTTTACTTGGTCGAATATATTTAAATCAGGAGAAAAATACTGAAGCATACCGTCTCTTTTTTGAAGCAACTGAAGTTAATTTCTGTAATGCTGACCTTTGGTTTCATTTCGCTGAGGCGGCATTAAAACTCAATATGCAGAAGGAATCAGGATATGGTGCTATAAAAGCTATGGAGTTTTCCTATACAAAGGAAGCCAAAAACTTAATTCAGGATTCTTTTAAAGATCAGATTCAGGTTTATTTGGATACACAATAAATGTACTTTTTAAACCTTGTCTTAACCGTTTATCCATTTTCCTATTCAAAACGTATCATGATAACTGTACCTTTAAAGCCATGAAAGAAAACCCAATTATTCAAATTGAAAGCCTAAAAAAAGTCTATAGAATGGGACATGAAGAAATTTTTGCCCTAAAGGATATTAGTTTAAACATTTATAAAAATGAATATGTTGCGATTATGGGTCCTTCGGGTTCCGGTAAATCTACCCTTATGAATATTGTAGGTTGTCTTGATTCTCCAACGTCAGGGCTATATTTTTTGAACCAAACCGATGTTAGTAATATGACCGATAATGAACTTGCACATGTAAGAAATAAAGAAATAGGGTTTGTTTTTCAAACATTTAACCTGTTGCCGAGAGCTTCAGCTTTGGAAAATGTAGCAATGCCATTAGTGTATGCAGGTTTATCGAGAACAGCAAGGCTTGAAATTGCTGAAAAAACGCTAAAAGATGTCGGATTAGGAGATAGGATGAAGCATAATCCAAATGAGCTTAGTGGGGGCCAAAGGCAAAGGGTAGCAGTTGCCCGTGCTTTGGTTAATTCTCCTTCAATAATTCTTGCAGATGAGCCTACTGGAAATCTTGATTCCAAAACTTCTTATGAAATCATGGGATTGTTTAATGAACTGCATAAAAAAGGAAATACTATTATTTTAGTTACGCACGAGGAAGATATAGCTTTATATGCGCACAGAATTGTACGATTGAAAGATGGTATTATTGAATCGGATAAGTTAAATCCAAATGTCACAATAGTGGGTGAAAATGCATCTTCTATACAGGTTAGTTAAAACATCCCTTTTTATTCTGGTACAGAGTACCGTTCCGGTATTTTTATCTGCACAAGTAGAGTGTGATTGTACTCAATTTAATAAAAGAGATACACTTTCAGATTTAATATTCTGGGGTAAAGTTGAGAAAATAACAACGAATAATATTTCATCTGGAATAAAAATTGCTTTTAGGGTAGATTCGGTTTATCAGGGTAAAACTGACATTTTATGTATCATTGGCGCACCTTATCCTAAGCATGCTTGTGGATTTACCTTTGAAGAGGGTGATTATTATCTGGTTACAGCCTATCTGAACAGATCCTTTAAAACCAATTCTTGTTTGAAAACGATTAAAACCACTAACCCAGGGAAATTCGTCAAATTGCCTGCTTACTTGGTTAAACCTAATGAACAAAATAAAGATTTAATAAAAAATGATTTAATCCTTATTTTTTCTGTTTTTGCAGGTTTATTACTTTTTGTTATAGTATTGTTAAAAAACAGAGGTAAAAGGAAAGCTTAATTCAATTTCCTTTTTACTTCCTTCTGTTCGTAAACTTCAACTAGGTCACCTTCTCTCAGGTCATTGAAACTTTCAATTGAAAGACCGCATTCAAAACCTTGAAGAACTTCTTTTGCATCGTCTTTAAAGCGTTTTAATGAAGCAAGTTTACCAGAGAATACTACGATTCCATCCCTGATAAGTCTTACAGGTAAGGTCCTGACTATTTTTCCATCAATAACCATACAGCCCGCAATAGCACCTACTTTACTTATTTTAAATACTTCCCGTATTTCAGCGGTACCTACAATCTCTTCTTTAATTTCAGGAGCAAGGAGACCTTCAAGAGCATCTTTTACTTCATTTATCGCATCGTAAATAATGCTGTAGAGACGTATGTCAATTTCTTCTTGTTCAGCAAGCTTTCTGGCTGATGTTGAAGGCCTTACCTGAAACCCAATAACAACTGCGTCTGAGGCAGAAGCTAATAATACATCACTTTCAGAAATCTGACCAACGCCTTTAAGTACAATGTTTACTTTTACTTCAGGAGTTGAAAGCCTCAATAAAGAATCGGACAATGCTTCTACTGAACCATCAACGTCACCTTTTACAATGATATTAAGTTCTTTAAAGGATCCAATAGCACGACGACGGGCAATTTCATCCAGAGTAATATGTTTTTGCTGACGGATACTTTGTTCACGAATCAGTTGTTGCCTTTTCGTTGTTATTTCCCGTGCATCACGTTCATTTTCATAAACCTGAAATTTATCTCCTGCCTGGGGTGCGCCTGATAAACCTAACACTTGTACTGGAGTTGAAGGGCCTGCTTCTTTAACACGTTTTCCACGCTCATCGGTCATGGCCTTTACTTTACCGTAATGTGGACCTGCTACCAAAACATCTCCGATTCTTAAGGTACCGGTTTGAACCAGAATCGTAGTTACAATTCCTCTGCCTTTATCCAGTTGTGCTTCAATAACGGTACCTTTTGCATGCCTGTTTGGATTGGCTTTCATCTCAATTAGGTCTGCTTCAAGCAAAACCTTTTCAAGTAGATCATCTATCCCTTTACCCATTTTGGCAGATATTTCCTGACACTGAAACTTACCACCCCAATCTTCTACCAGGATATTCATTCCGGAAAGTTGTTCCCTGATTTTTTCAGAATTGGCTCCTGGTTTATCAATTTTATTAATTGCAAAAACCATCGGTACCCCTGCTGCCTGAGCATGCGTAATTGCTTCTCTGGTTTGAGGCATTACCTGATCATCTGCAGCAATTACTATAATTACAATATCTGTTACCTGAGCACCTCTGGCACGCATCGCAGTAAAAGCTTCGTGACCTGGTGTATCCAAAAAGGTTATTTTTCTGGAGTTTTCCAATGTAACTTCATAAGCGCCAATATGTTGAGTTATACCACCTGCTTCACCCGCAATTACATTTGTTTTACGAACATAATCCAGCAATGAAGTTTTACCGTGATCCACATGGCCCATAACAGTTACGATTGGCGGTCGTGGTAACAAATTTTCCTCAGAATCCTGTTCTTCCTCTTCTTCGGCTTTATCTTCTATGGCAACGAATCTTACATGATAGCCAAATTCTTCAGCAATAAGGGTAATTATTTCAGCATCAATCCTTTGATTTATTGAAACAAATAAGCCTAAAGCCATACATTTTGCAATAACATCATTAACAGAAATGTCCATCAGGTTTGCCAATTCATTAGCACTCAGGAATTCAGTTACATCAAGAATATTGGAACTATCAAGCCTTTCCTGCTCGAGACTTTCCCTCCTCTTTGCACCTTCATCCCGTTTATCTCTTCTGAATTTTTGTCTGGATCGGCTTGAACTTTGGTTCAAACCTGCCATTGTTGATCTTACCTTACTTTGAACATCCTTTTGATTTACCTCAGTTTTCTGAGGTCTTGAAGTTCGGTTATTATTGTCTGTAGGTTTTTTATCCTGATTTTGACCAGTATTTGAAGAAGGGTTTATAAGAGAAGTACCTTTTCTTTTCCTTTTCCTTTTTTTCTTATCAGCTTCTGATTCTGTATCTCCGGGTTTAGAATCCTTTTTTGTTGGTCCAGATTGAGGAATATTAATTTTTCCTAAAACCGTTAACCCTTTAAGTTTAGGAGTGTTATCCTTTGCACGAATAACCTTTTCCTCTTCGTTTACACTTTCTACAGGTATGGCTTCCGGATTTTCAATTATAACGGGATCTATATCAGAAGGAATCAGTATTGATTCTACTTGCTGAACAATTGGTTCCGGTTCTGGCGTTGAAATTTTTTCTTCCTGAATAGGTTCAGGAGCAATTGTAGGTTCGGGCTCAGGTTTAGGAGTTGGTTTGGGTTCAGGATCTCTCTTTTTACCCTTGGGTTTATCAAGGTCTATTTTCCCAACTACTTTAATACCTATTTTAGGGGAAGCGTCTTCAACAATTTCTGATTCTTTAGGTAATTCAGATATTGTTTCTTGCTGGTTATCTGAATTGGAGGCAACTGGTTCTTCTACTTCTTTAAATTCAATAACAGGTATTTCCGGCTTTGATTCTGGTATGACTACAGGTATTTCAGGTATTTCCGGAATAGGAGAAATAGCAGGAAGTGAAGGCTTTTGCATTTCCTTTGGTTTTTCCTCTTCCTCAATTTCTTGTCTGATTTGCCGAGCGGTTACTTGGCTGCTGACTTGTTCTTCTTCTTCTTTAGCTGGTAATCCAGGCAAAGGAGGCAAACCTACTTTTAATGTTTGTTTATCTTCTTTATGTTTTTCTTTTATTTGCTCAGCTTTTTTCTTAAGATTTTTATCTGATGCAAATTCACGAAAAAGAACATCACACATCTCAGAAGAAAGACGGAAATTAAGCTGTAGGCCTTTTTCAGCAGGTACTTCAAACTTTTGCTTTGAAAGGAACGCAATAATGGTATCTGTGCCCAGGTTTAATTCCTTGGCAATATCCTTCAGTTTAACTTTTTTTTCTTCTGACATACAGTGCTTGTTCTTCCTCCTTTTAATTTATTATTCAAATTCTCTTTCGAGTATTTGTAATACTTCTTCTATTGTTTCCCTATCAAGATCTGTCCTTCTTTCAAGATCGTCTGCTGACAATGCTAATACACTCTTTGCTGTATCACAGCCAATAGATTTCAGACTTTCTATTACCCAGCTTTCTATTTCATCATTAAATTCATCTAGATCAACATCTTCCTCATCTGCATCATAATCTTCTCTGAAAACCTCAATATCAAATCCAGTTAAACGACAGGCCAATCGGATGTTTTGTCCGTTTTTACCAATTGCAAGCGAAACCTGATCGGGTTTTAGAAAAACAATAGCTTTCTTTTTATTTTCCTCTATTTTTATTGATGTGATTTTTGATGGACTCAAAGATCGCTGAATATAGAGTTGTTCATTGGTTGTATAATTGATTACATCAATATTTTCATTTCGAAGTTCTCTAACAATTCCATGAATTCTTGATCCTTTCATACCAACACAAGCTCCAACAGGGTCAATTCTGTCATCGTAGCTTTCAACAGCAACCTTTGCACGTTCACCTGGTTCACGTACAATTCCCTTTATTGTTATTAGACCATCATAAATTTCAGGTACTTCAAGCTCGAACAATCTAGCAAGAAATTTTTCAGAAGAACGTGAAATGAGTATATATGGATTTCCATTAACCATTTCAACATCCAGCACTACTGCCCTTATGGTGTCTCCTTTTTTGAACTTGTCTTTTGGAATTTGGTGATCGCGGGGTAGTATTAATTCATTGTTATCATGCATTACCAGGATTTCATTTCTCCAAACCTGATAAACTTCACCCACAATGATTTCATTAACTAAATCCTTGTACTTCTTAAAAACCGAGGATTTTTCAAGCTCCTTGATTCTTTGCATAAGGGTTTGTTTTGCGGTTAAAACCATCCTTCTCCCAAAATCAAAGAAAGATACCTCCTCTCCAAGGTCTTCTCCCAGTTCACTTTCCGGGTCAATTTTCAAGGCCTCACTCAAAGGAACTTCCAAAGCTTCATCCTCTACCTCACCGTCTTCAACAATTTTTCGCTCCCTAAACGCTTGAATATCACCTTTGTCAACATTGACAATTACTTCAAAGTTTTCATCCGATCCATATTTCTTTTTAATCATGGAGCGGAATACATCTTCAAGCACGCTCATCATTGTTGCACGGTCAATGCTTTTTGCCCTGGCAAATTCCGAAAACCCTTCAATGAGATCCGTTTTTGTATGATCTACTGCAACATTTTTTTTCATTTTTCTTTAAATGAAATCATCACTTTAGCTTCTTTTATTGTTGAAAAAGGAATGGTTATATCTTCCTTTTCTTCTTTTTCTTTCTTTTCCTTAGCAGGCTTAAGCACAACAAATTCAGAACTGCAAGCTGTTAGTTTCCCAATCACGCTTAGTCCTGATGTAAGGGTCAAATTTAATTCTCTGCCAATATTGCGGGTATATTGCTTTGGAAATATTAATCCCTTTTCAATCCCAGGTGAACTAACCTCTAGGGTATATGGAAAATCAAAAAGTGGATGTTCTTCAAGCTGCTGGCCAATAAATCTGTTCAGCTTTGCGCAAGTTTCAAGAGAAATCCCTTCCTCTGTATCAACCAAAACCTGTATAAGGTTCCTCTTTCCCAACTTTAGGGAGGCTTCAACAACGAAAATTTCCGGGTTGAGGGTTTCTATTCCAACTTGTATGGTACTGTCCAGCACCTCTTTTTCTGACATCTGTCTCCTTAACAAAAAAGCGGGAGTACTTTCCCCGCTTCCTTTTAATTCAGGTGCAAAAGTACAACTTTTTTATCAGTAAAAAAATCATTAAGATTCTTGATACCTAATTGAAATTTAACAGAATTGCCCTAAGTTGAAAATTTTTATTTCAGGGTTTTAGAAATAGCATAGCTGATTTTAGTATTTTACAGGTATGATTATTTATAGCATTTCAGTGGTGTTGGATCCATCAATATTAGATAAATGGTATCAATGGATAACAGAAACACATATTCCAGAGGTTCTTGCTACGGGGTATTTTGAAAAGGCATACCTAATGGAATTACTAGACCCTGAAAATGACGAGGGGTGGTCAACTTTTAATATTCAATATGAAAGTCTAACTATGGATAACCTAAAAAGTTATTTAGAATTCAAGGCACCGGAATTGCGCAAACATCAGGAAGCGTTGTTTGGTGATCACATACATGCCTTTAGAACTATTTTAAATCGAAAAGCTATTTTCAACCCTAATAGGTAAAAACACTTAAAATATTGAATTCCAATCAATGTAAGAAATAATTAACAAAATCTTAATACAAGTCTTATGTTAATTATTTATTAATTTGTAGTCTTAAACTTAAAAGCATGAAAAGAATTATTTACTTGTTAGGGATAATCAGTTTATTCGTTACTAAAATTCAAACTGTAGAAGCTTCTCATTATATGGGCGTGGATATAACATATGAATGTAATCCAGGCGGAAATAATCCTTGTGCCTACAGGATTCATCATAAGACCTATTTCGATTGTTCTACCTATTCTTCTGGAAATCCGGCACCGTCTATAAGTTTTAATCCGACTTCTGCTACCAGTTCATTTTGTTATTCATACCCTACTGATATTTCCGGTTGGGTATTTGTTTCAACAGGTGAGGTTACTCCGATCTGTCCGACAACCTCGACAAAGTGCACATGGTCTTCAGCAACTATAAATGGTGTAAGGGAAGTATATTATTATGATGATTATGATTTTTGTTCAGTTGGTGCAGGATGTGTATTTAATATTACCTGGTATAACTGCTGCAGGAATTATTCAATTACTTCCGGAGCAGGAGGAAATGGTATTTATACAGGCAGTACAGAAATTGATCCAGGAATCACTCCCTGCAATAACTCACCGATTTTTAACAACAAGCCTGTTCCTTACCTATGTCTAAATCAAAATTACACCTTTAATCAGGGAGCATTTGATCCAGATGGAGATTCCTTGAGTTATGCAATAATTACCTGTTTCCAAAATTCAAGTTCTATAGTCACCTACTATTCAGGCTATTCTGCAACATCGCCACTTGGCCCTAGTTGTGCACTTTCCATAGATCCAGTTACTGGGGATATAACCATGTATCCAACAACATTAGAAATTGGAGTAATGTGTGTGGAGGTTACAGAGTGGAGAAATGGTATAGAAATCGGAACGGTAGTTCGGGATATGCAGATTACAGTAATCAATTGTGGTGCAAATGATTTACCTGTTTGTCAGGGTATAGACGGAACAGGAAATTTCCAGGCAACAATTTGTGCGAATCAAACAATTTGTTTTACTCTGCCAACTGTTGATGCTGATTCTGCTTCTCAAAACATGAAATTTTATTGGAATCAGACCATTTCAAACATGACCTTCACAGATCCAAGCGCAACACAGATTGATACACTTACTGGTATTAATCCAGTAGCAAGTGTTTGCTGGACTCCTACAATGGCTGATTTGGGCAGCATTTTTTTCCTGATAACCCTTCAGGATGATAATTGTCCACTAATAGGCATGAATCAATATACAATTGAAATTATAGTTGAGGATACAGCATCAGCAGCATGTTCAGTATTGCCGGTTTTACTGCTTAGTTTTGAAGTATTAAAAGAAAATTCTGGAGTTAAAGTAAAATGGATATCAGAATCAGAACCTGATATTTCAAAATACTGTATTGAAAAAAGCACAGATGATGGAAAATCGTTTTCCATTTTTTCCTATGAACCTGCAAAAACCGGTATTTCAGCTTTAAAATCCTATGAAATGGTTGATCTAAATCCAATTAATGGAAAGAATATTTACCGCTTATCTTCAATCACCAGTTCTGGTATTAAAAAAGTTCTACGTGTTGGAGAGGTAGATTATTCAGTATCTTCAAAATTGGTCATTTACCCTCAACCTGTTAAAAAAGGTGGTACACTATTCCTCGAACTTGAAAATCCGTTGGTAGAAACAACTGAGTTTTCAATTTTAGATCCAATTGGGAAATGTATAAAAACCTGGAAAGAATCAGATCTTAATGTTACGATTTACCAAATCGAACATTTAAATTTAGATGCTGGCATATATTTTCTGAAAATAAGGTCAGAATCTTATGAAAAATCAATAAAATTTCAGGTTTTTCAATAAAAATTTAATAACACCTTAGTTAACCTGAAAGTGAGTTTTTCTAGGTTGTTTGATTTGATTTTTTTTTTTTGATTACTTTGAGTTATTAAGTTT
>Ga0209598_10000424_pt1 | contig 33576 bp, 28 predicted proteins | sample M_140807_EF_Meta_FD_187317 | JGI IMG/M metagenome (GOLD analysis project Ga0209598, IMG submission 187317) | Freshwater microbial communities from Lake Montjoie, Canada to study carbon cycling - M_140807_EF_MetaG (SPAdes) (version 2) | ecosystem: Environmental > Aquatic > Freshwater > Lake...
ATTTCAATCAAAAATCAATCATCATGTATAAATTAAGCAACTTATTATTGGCTTGTGTTCTTGCTTTTTCGGTGAACGCACAAGAGAACGCAGGATTAAGATTACCTGCTGGATTTTCTGCAACTTTATTTGCAGATCAAATTGGTACTGCAAGACATATCGCTATCAATGACAAAGGGGTATTGTTTGCCAAATTAAATAATGCAAACAAGGCAGGTCAAAGTATAGTGCGTATGGAAGACGCCAACGGAGATGGTATTGCAGAAAAAATAAGTGGATGGGGAAAATATGGAGGAACAGGTATCTATGTGAAAGGGAATCAGTTGTATGCAAGCTCAGATGACGCAGTCTATTTATATCAATTAGATGCCAATGGAGAAGTGACCAATCCAACTGCGCCTAAAACAATCATTCAAAATTTACATAGCAGAAGACAGCACGCATCTAAATCAATCACTTTAGATCCTCAAGGCAATATTTATGTCAATATTGGTGCTTACTCCAACGCATGTCAAGAAAAAGATAGATCTGTAGGATCTAAGGGTATGATGCCTTGTCCAATTTTAGATTCTGCTGGTGGTATTTGGAAATTTGATGGTAGTAAAGAAAATCAATCTTATGCTGAGGGTAAAAGATATGCCACAGGCTTAAGAAATGTAATTGGCTTAGATTGGAACAATACCACCAATAGTTTATTTGTAACACAACATGGCCGCGATCAGTTGAATACTTTTTATCCAACCATGTACACCGATGCTCAAAATGCAGATTTACCTGCAGAAACAATGTATGAAATAAAAGAAGGGGACGATGCTGGATGGCCTTATGTTTATTACGATCCATTTCAAAAGAAAAAAATACTTTCTCCAGAATATGGTGGGGATGGAAAATTAGAAGGTGGAAAAAATGCACTTGATCCTTTGGTCGCTTTCCCTGCACATATGGCCCCAATGGCCTTGTTATTTTACAAGGGCAATCAATTTCCTGCTAAATATAAAGAAGGCGCATTTGTTTCTTTTCATGGTTCTTGGAACAGAGCACCATTGCCTCAAGAAGGGTACTTTGTGGCATTCATTCCATTTAAGAATGGCAAGCCTTCTGGCGAATGGGAAATTTTTGCCAATGGATTTGCTGGAGCAGATAATAATAAAAGTCCAAGAGGCGCGAAGGCAAGACCTTGTGGTTTAGCAGAAGGCCCTGATGGAAGTTTATATGTAAGTGATGATAGCAAGGGTGCGATTTTTAAAATTAGTTTTAATAAATAGTTATGCAAAAAATACAATTCAAATTATTTGGCTTGATTATGTTTGCATTATTTTATGGTGTTCATGCGGATGCACAAAATATGCAAAAGGGTAAAAAAATTTATGAAGCTAAATGTCTTGCTTGTCACCAAGCAGATGGAGGCGGCGTGCCAAACATGAATGCCCCACTTGATGCCGCTTCTAATGTGGTGGGAAAGGATATCGCAAGATTGGTTCGTATCATCCGTTATGGATACAACGAACGTATTGCGCTTGATGGTTTTTATTATAGCAATGCCATGACAGCAAATCCAGACTTAAAAGACAATGAGTTGGCAGATTTATTGACTTATGTTAGAAACAGTTGGTCCAATAAAGCAAGTGTAGTTACCATTGCTCAAGTGCAGGCGGCTAAAAAGAAGAAATAAAAATAAAAGTAAAAGATGCGACCTATTTTATTCATTGACAGAGACGGAGTGGTCCTAGAAGAACCTGCAACTGATTTTCAGATAGATCATATTGACAAGACCATATTTGTACCTGGTGCGATTTCCAACTTACAAAAAATAGCAAACGATTTTGGCTATTATAAAGTGATGGTGACGAATCAAGATGGCTTGGGTACGGATACTTATCCAATAGCTACTTTCCAACCTTTTCAGGATTTAATGGTACGCACTTTAAAAGGGGAAGGCTTTGTGTTTGATGAAATTCATATTGACAAAACTTTTGCTACAGACAATGCAGCTACTAGAAAGCCAGGAACTTTATTGGTAAAGCATTTGATGGATGATATTAAGTATGATTTAAGTAATTCTTTTGTGATTGGAGATCGTTGGTCGGATATTCAATTAGCAAAAAATATAGGATGTAAAGCCATCTATTTAAAATCCAACTTGCATGTTCTTACATCAGAACAGGAAACAGCCTTGAGACCTTATATTGCTTTCGAAGCAGGTCATTGGGATGAGATTTATCAATTTTTGAAACTAGGATTGAGAACAGTAGTACACGATAGAAATACCAAGGAAACCCAAATTCATATAGAATTAAATTTAGATGGAAAAGGTGATGCAAAGATCCACACAGGATTAGGTTTTTTTGATCATATCTTAGAACAAATTGCGAGACATGGCGCATTGGATATGACAATTCAATGTGAAGGCGATTTGCATATTGACGAGCACCACACCATTGAAGATGTGGGCATTGCCTTAGGAGAGGCTTTCGCAAAAGGGTTGGTGGACAAAAGAGGGATGGAAAGATATGGCTTTGCGATTCCAATGGACGAGGCAGAGGCAAAAGTCTTGATTGATTTTGGTGGAAGAAATTGGATCGTTTGGGACGCGGAGTTTAAACGAGAAAAAATTGGAGAAATGCCAACCGAGATGTTTTTTCACTTTTTTAAATCCTTTAGTGATGCAGCTAAAGCCAATATCAATATAAGTTGTAGAGGAGAGAACGAACATCATAAGATCGAAGCCATCTTTAAAGCCTTTGCAAAAGCCATCAAAATGGCTGTGAAGCGAAATCCTGCCAGCGATGCATTGCCTAGCACTAAAGGGGTCTTATAAACCTAAGATTCAATAGCCCTTTACCTGAGTTTTTTTTGGTTTAAAATACCGAATACCTTAAATTTGTACTCGAATGAAATCAATAAACAATTTTTGGTGGTGGCATACAAACTCCGTTGGGGTATTGTAAGGTCGTGACCGTAATTGTCAAGCTATACATCAACCCCGACAGGATCTGTCGGGGTTTGTTTTTTTAACGAATGATTTAATTAAGCTACTAAGATGAAAAAAATATTAATACAAACAGAGGTGACTAGAATGTTAGCTGATACGTTCACGCCTGTTGGCATCTACCTTCGGTTGAGAGATCGATTCAGAGATACTATCTTATTAGAAAGCACGGACTCGCATGCGGCTGAAAATAGTTATTCATTCATAGGAGTGAATGCGATTGGTGGGATTGAAATATCTAGCTTGAATGAAATAGAATATAAATATCCAAAGCAAGAGCCTCAAAAAGAAGTCATTAAAAATGTGCAGGATGCGCCTGATCGAATTTGGGCCTACATGCAACAATTTGAGATGCAGCCATCCAATCAAAAAGAAGCTGTTTTTGCGCAAGGCTTGTATGGCTATACGACTTATGACGCCATTCCATTTTTTGATACCATTGTATTCAAGGCTGGTGCTCCAGTGATTCCATTGATGCGTTATCGTTTGTACCAATACGTGATTGCATTCAATCATTTTAAAGACGAGTTATATATCTGTGAAAATAAAATAGAGGGTATCGACTCTGAATTAGACGCATTGATATCTTGCATTCAACATAAAGATGTGCCTCAATATCCATTTAATATTGTGGGGGCTGAAACCTCTAATTATACCGATGAAGCTTATCGAGTTGCTGTACAAAAAGGGATTCAACATTGTATGCGTGGAGATGTGTTTCAGATTGTGTTGAGTAGAAGGTTTCAACAAGAATTTGCTGGAGATGAGTTCAATGTTTATAGAACTTTAAGAAGTATCAATCCTTCTCCTTATTTATTCTTTTTTGATTATGGGGATTATAAATTAATGGGTTCTTCGCCAGAAGCACAAATCATTATCAAAGAAGGAAAAGCGGTGGTACATCCTATTGCTGGTACATTTAAAAGATCTGGTGACGAAGCTGTAGATGCAGAAAGAACAAAAGCTTTATTGGATGATCCAAAAGAGAATGCAGAACATGTGATGTTGGTTGATTTAGCTAGAAACGATTTAAGTAGGGTTTGTACCGAAGTGCGTGTGAAACATTTTCGACAAGTACATTATTATAGTCATGTGATTCATTTGGTGAGTGAGGTAGAAGGCAAAGTGTCTAAAGCCGCCAATCCATTTCATTTAATTGCAAAAACTTTTCCTGCAGGCACATTGAGTGGTGCACCAAAATTTAAAGCAATGCAATTGATAGATGGTATTGAACCCACTAAAAGGTCTTACTATGGAGGCTGCATAGGTTTTGTAGGCCTTAATGGCAGTTGCAATCAAGCGATCATGATTCGTACTTTCTTGAGCAGGCAAAATACATTGACCTATCAAGCAGGTGCTGGTGTGGTTGCAGCAAGTGATCCAGAAAGTGAATTACAAGAAGTGAATAATAAATTGAACGCACTAAAAATGGCTATTGTATTAGCTGAAAAAATTTAAAATAGTTCCAATGAAAATATTAGTATTTGACAATTACGATTCATTCACTTATAACTTGGTTCAATTGATCAAGGAGCAGTCTAATGCTTCTGTGGATGTATTTAGAAATGATGAAATTCCTTTAGAAGCAGTGAAGACATACGATAAAATTTTATTGTCACCTGGTCCAGGCATTCCATCTGAATCGGGTTTACTCATTCCTTTGATTCAAGCATATGCTGCCACTAAATCTATTTTAGGTGTTTGCTTAGGACAGCAAGCCATTGCAGAAGCATTTGGAGGCAGTTTAACCAATCTCTCAAAAGTGTATCATGGCATAGCAACGCCTGTTGAATTAATTGGGGATTCAGTTTTATTTGAAGGGCTTCCAACAACATTTGATGTAGGAAGGTATCATAGTTGGGTAGTGAATGAAAATGATTTACCTGCCGAATTAAAAATTACTTCTAAAGACGTCGAAGGTTATATTATGTCGCTAGAGCATACTAGCTATGATGTCAAAGGGGTGCAATATCATCCAGAAAGTGTGTTAACACCTGAGGGTGCTAAGATCATTGGCAACTGGTTGAAAAACTAATAAAATAATTAGATGAAAAAAATATTACAATATTTATTTGAACATAAAACTTTGAGTCGAGACACTGCTAAGGAAGTGTTGGTTCAGATTGCTCAAGGTGCATACAATGAGCACGAAGTGACATCCTTTGTGACCGTATTTTTAATGCGAAGTATTACCATTGACGAATTAATGGGATTTAGGGATGCTTTGTTATCCCTTGCAGTGCCGTTGAATTTAGGAATTGACAATGCAATGGATATAGTAGGTACAGGTGGCGATGGAAAAGACACTTTTAATATTTCCACATTGGCATGTTTTATTGTGGCAGGCGCTGGCCAGCCCGTAGTCAAACATGGTAATTATGGCGCCTCAAGTGTGAGTGGTTCATCCAATGTAATGGAACAACTAGGTTATGTATTTAAAAATGACGAAGCAGCATTGTCCAAAGAAGTAAAGGAAGCGGGAATTTGTTTTTTACATGCACCCTTATTTCATCCTGCACTCAAAACAGTTGGTCCAATTAGAAGAAATATGGGACTTAGAACCTTCTTTAATATGCTTGGTCCAATTGTGAATCCAGCAAAACCAGCTTATCAATTAATTGGAGTCTATAATTTAGAGATGGCAAGGTTATACAATTATGTGATGCAAACTTTAGGAAATGAATTTACATTGATTCATAGTTTAGATGGGTATGACGAAATTTCATTGACCTCTGATACTAAAATCATTTCCAATAAAGGGGAATGTATGATGACACCTTATCAGTTAGGAAAGCGTAAAGTATTCCCTGAAGAATTATATGGAGGCAATACGGTAGAAGCTGCTGCTGCTATATTTAAAAAAATCATCGAAGGTAATGGAACTTGGTCCCAAAACGCGGTGGTATTAGCTAATGCAGCCATGGCGCTCCAATTAACAGGACAATATGAAAACTATGAAGCTGCTTTTCAGGCTGCTGTGAAGAGTTTAGAATCTGGTGCAGCTAACAATTGTTTAAATCAATTAATCAGTTTGCAGAAATGAGTACAAATATCCTAGCTAAAATTGTCGATCATAAAAAAATCGAAGTAGCCGAAAGGAAAAGGCAAATGAGCATTGCGCAATTAGAAGCTATGCCATTGTTTACTAGTGAAGGCTATTCATTAAAATCGAATTTATTGAATCCATCTTTAACGGGTATCATTGCGGAATTTAAAAGACAGTCACCCTCCAAAGGCGTGATCAATGCGACTGCTTCAGTGGCGGAAGTAGCAAATGCTTACACACAATTTGGGGCAGCAGGTATTTCGGTATTAACAGACAAGGATTTTTTTGGAGGAAGTATTGATGATTTAAGTATAGCTGTAAAAAATCCCATACCAGTATTAAGAAAAGAGTTTATTATAGATGAGTTTCAATTGCTAGAAGCAAAAGCATACGGCGCTTCCCTGATTTTGTTGATTGCTGCTTGTCTAACACCAGCATTGACTAATTCCTTAGCGATATTTGCGAAAAGTATTGGATTAGAAGTATTGTTGGAGATTCATGACGAAGACGAACTAGGACATATTTCTGATGCAGTTGATTTTGTGGGGATTAATAATAGAAGTTTAAAATCATTCGAAGTCAATATCGAACATAGCCTTCAACTCAAGAGCCAATTGCCAAAAAATATTTTAAGTATTGCCGAAAGTGGTATTTATAGTGTGGAGACTTTTAAATTATTGAAAAAAGAAGGCTTTGATGGTTTTTTAATGGGGGAATATTTTATGAAGCAAACGAATCCTGCATCAGCATTTGAATTATTTGTCAGGTCCATTAAATCAGAAGAAGATGCAGTTTAAAGTATGTGGCATAACTAGTATAGATCAAGCAAGCGCATTGCAAGCAATGGGTGTGCACTATATTGGCTTTATATTTTATCCAAGCTCAAAGCGCTATGTGTTAGAAAAATTAAGCTTAGCTGATCTAGCTAATTTTAAACCCACAGGTGTTAAAAAAGTAGGTGTCTTTGTGAATGAACCATTGGAACAATTACTAGAAATAGCGCAAGCGGCTGCTTTAGATCTAGTACAATTACACGGAGATGAAAGTCCGGAATATTGTGAAGCAGTGCGTGAAAAAGTAGAAACAATAAAAGTATTTAGAGTGGGTGCCGCAGTACCCAATTTTGAATCTTATGAAGCAGTGGTAGATTATTTCTTATTTGATACAGATAGCGCCTTGTATGGTGGAACGGGGCATCATTTTAATTGGGAATTAATCAAAGGATCAACCATAACTAAACCATTTTTTTTAAGTGGAGGGATTGGTCCCAATGATGTACAAGGAGTGCAAGTGATGGAAAAAACGAAAGCGGGCAAAACATTACTTGCTTCGGATATCAATAGTCAATTTGAAATAACACCAGGCGTTAAAAATTTAGAAAAAATAAAAATCTTTATCAATGCATTTATTTAATGAATTAACCAATTATCAGCAGCCAAATGAGGAAGGGTATTATGGGCAATATGGCGGAGCGTATATTCCAGAAATGCTTTACAGCAATGTAGAGACATTGAAAACACAGTATTTGCAGATCATGGATGATCCAGCTTTTAAAGCCGAAGTGGCTGCCTTATTGAAGGATTATGTAGGTCGACCAACACCATTATTTTATGCAGAAAGATTGAGTGCAGAAATTGGTGCTAAGATTTATTTAAAACGCGAAGACCTATGTCATACTGGTGCACATAAAATCAATAACACCGTTGGGCAAATTATTTTAGCGCAAAGATTGGGTAAAAAGAAAATCATTGCAGAAACTGGTGCTGGTCAACATGGTGTGGCTACAGCCACTGTTTGTGCATTAAAAGGAATGGAATGTGTGGTGTATATGGGTGAAAAAGATATTGAGCGACAAGCGCCCAACGTGGCCAGAATGAAAATGCTTGGAGCAACTGTGGTACCTGCTAAAAGTGGCAGTAAAACCTTGAAAGATGCCACTAATGAAGCCATTCGTGCTTGGATCAATGAGCCAGATACTACCCATTATATTATTGGAAGTGTGGTAGGGCCGCATCCTTATCCAGATATGGTTGCTCGTTTTCAAAGTGTGATTAGTGCAGAAATGCGCACGCAATTAGAAGCAGTCACCGGATCAGCATTACCAACCCATGTGGTGGCTTGTGTAGGTGGAGGCAGCAATGCCGCTGGCGCTTTTTATCATTATCTAAACGAACCCACTGTGGAGCTAGTCGCTGTTGAAGCTGCTGGACATGGAGTGCATTCTGGCATGAGTGCAGCCACTACGCAATTAGGTAGCACTGGAATTTTGCATGGTAGTAAAAGTATTGTCATGCAAACCAAGGATGGACAGGTAGTAGAACCACATAGTATTTCTGCGGGATTAGATTATCCAGGCATTGGGCCATTGCATGCTTTTTTATACGCATCTAAAAGAGGCACATTCATGAGTGCTACAGATGAAGCGGCACTTAAATGGGCTTTTCATTTATCGGAAATAGAAGGGATTATTCCAGCATTAGAAACAGCGCATGCATTTGCAGTTTTACCCGAAATGAATTTAAAGCCAACAGATGTGGTGATTGTTTGTTTGAGTGGAAGAGGAGATAAAGACCTGGCAACCTATATGCAAGCAATGGATATGAAATAAAATCATCAATATGGATGCATTTGAATGATGCGTCTTTAAAATAAAATTTATGTCAAGGTTATCGGAATTATTTGAACAAAAAAATGAGCGTGTTTTAAATGTGTATTGCACTGCAGGTTATCCTCAATTGAATAGCACAATGGAAGTGATGGAAAGCTTACAAAAAAATGGAGCCAATATCATTGAATTAGGCATGCCCTATAGTGATCCACTAGCCGACGGAGAAGTAATTCAAAATAGCAGCCTTATTGCATTGAGTAATGGTATGACCATTGATACATTATTTGAGCAGTTGGAAAAGATGCGCTCATCCATTCATATTCCAGTGGTCTTGATGGGCTATATGAATCCAATTTTACAATATGGATTAGAGGCTTTTTGTAAAAAGGCAAAATCAGTAGGTGTGGATGGATTGATCTTACCCGATTTACCTTTGTATGAATTTGAACAAATGTATGGTGCAACAATTAAAGCAAATGATTTAGATTTTATCTTTCTAGTCACGCCTGAAACACCAGAAACAAGATTAAGAAAACTGGATAGTTTAAGTTCTGGATTTTTATATGCAGTGAGTTCATCTGCAACCACAGGAACGGATAAAGATTTTACTAAGGTAGCTATGTACTTAGAAAGATTAAAATCAATGCAATTAAAAAATCCATTCTTAGTAGGATTTGGAATAAAAGACAAAGCAAGTTTTGATGCGGTGAATGTTTTTGCAAATGGCGCCATCATTGGTTCTGCATACATACAAGCATTGTCTAAGGGAAAGGATGTGGAAATTACTACAAAAACTTTTTTAGAAGGGGTATTAAGCAACTAAAGTATTTATATAAAATGAACCTAACGATCTTACAATACAATGCAGGCAATATTCAATCAGTACTTTATGCTCTGGAGCGTTTAGGTGTGGTAGCAACAGTGACAGATGACCCAGCGATGATTCAAGTTGCAGACAAAGTTATTTTTCCTGGAGTAGGAGAAGCGAGCTCAGCCATGGCTTATTTGAAGGAAAGAAATTTAGACCAATTGATTGTTGCGTTGAAACAACCCGTCTTGGGAATATGTTTAGGCATGCAATTGATGTGCAAGCATTCTGCAGAAAATGACACCAAATGTTTAGGCATTTTTGAAGAGCAGGTTTTGGCATTCAATACAAATGAAGCAGGTATTAAAGTACCACAGATTGGCTGGAACAATATTGCGAATTTCAAAACTGAGTTATTCAATGGGGTGCCAGAAAACAGCTATACTTATTTTGTACATGGTTTTTATGCTGGACTAGGGGACAATACGATAGCGACCACGGATTATATCCAGCCTTATAGCAGTGCATTGCAAAAAAATAATTTTTATGGGGTACAGTTTCATCCAGAAAAATCTGCAGCAGTTGGGGAACAAATCATTCAAAATTTTCTATCCCTAAAATCTTAAAGCATATGCAAATTATTCCAGCAATCGATATCATAGAAGGTAAATGCGTTAGGTTAACAGAAGGGGATTATGCCCAAAAGAAAATCTACAACGAAGATCCATTAGAAGTAGCAAAGCAATTCGAAGGAGTTGGTTTAATGCGTTTACATTTAGTGGATTTAGATGGCGCTAAAGCAGGCAAGGTTATCAATTGGAAAGTGCTTGAAAAAATTGCCAATAAAACTGGTTTAGTCATTGATTTTGGAGGCGGTATCAAAACAGAAGTGACATTAAAAACAGTGTTAGATACTGGAGCAACTTATGCCACCATAGGCAGCTTAGCTGTAAAGGAAAGCGCCATTTTTGAGGAGTGGATTGAACGTTTTGGAGCCGCGGTGTTTATGTTGGGTGCAGATGTGCATGCCGAAAAAATTGCTGTAGGTGGATGGCTTGAAAAAACTGAAATAGATGTGTATGATTTTATAGGTTCTTATATGAATAAAGGGGTGACACAAATCTTTTGTACAGATATTCAAAAAGATGGAAAATTAGAAGGCCCATCAATTGAACTCTATCAAAAAATCCTACAACTGTATCCAAGTTTACAATTGATTGCAAGTGGAGGGGTTAGTCAGTTAAAAGATTTAGAGGAGCTAAGAACCATTGGATGTTCCGCTGCCATTGTAGGGAAAGCGATTTATGAAAATAAAATAAGTTTATTGGAACTTTCTTCATTTTAAAAAATATGTTAACAAAACGAATCATACCTTGTTTGGATATTAAAGACGGACGCACTGTGAAAGGCGTGAACTTTGAGCAAATCAAAGATGCCGGTGACCCAATTGAGTTGGCCGCAATGTATGCAAGTCAAGGTGCGGATGAATTGGTTTTTTTAGATATCACTGCAACTGTTGAAAAAAGAAAAACTTTGAGTGCACTGGTGCATCAAATTGCCCACCATATTAATATACCATTCACGGTGGGAGGAGGGATTAAAACAGAAGCCGATGTGCGCGTATTATTACAAAATGGAGCAGATAAAATTGCGATCAATACGGCTGCATTTTTAGATCCTACTACAATCAGTCGATTTGCAAAACAGTTTGGAAGTCAATGTATCGTCTTGGCTATTGACGCAAAATGTGAAGCTGACAATAACTGGTATGTTTATTTAAATGGAGGCAGGACCAAGACAGACAAATTAGTAATTGATTGGGCAAGAGAGGCAGTGGATTTGGGTGCGGGCGAAATTTTATTAACTTCTATGAACCATGATGGAACAAAGCAAGGTTTTGCTTTAGACATCACAGCACAACTCTCCGAAAATTTACCAGTTCCAATCATTGCCTCAGGTGGTGGTGGAACGGAAGCGCATTTTTTAGACGTATATACAAAGGGTAAAGCGGATGCAGCGTTGGCTGCAAGCGTTTTTCACTATAAAGAAATTGCAATTCCTGATTTAAAAGCATATCTACATCAAAATGGGGTGCCAGTTAGAATTTAAATCATCTATACAATTCAACAATTGATTCATTAAATAATCATATAAGCAATACAATATTCAATCATAAATATTTATCAATACTAATTCACATTCTATGAATATCGATTTTACAAAATACGCAGATGGATTGGTGCCAGCCGTTGTGCAAGACGCATCCACAAAAAACGTCTTGATGTTAGGCTTTATGAATCAGGCTGCAGTGGACGCGACCATCTCCCTGCAAAAAGTTACTTTCTTTAGTCGTTCAAAAAATAGAATATGGACCAAGGGTGAGGAGAGTGGCAATTACTTAAACTACTTAAGCATGGCATTGGATTGCGATCAGGATACCTTATTGATACAAGCCAACCCAGTTGGTCCAGTTTGTCATACAGGTGCAGATACTTGCTGGGGCACTGAGAATAAAGTTGAATCCCATGATTTTTTAGTTCAATTAGAGCAAGTCATTGAACAAAGAAAAGCAGCTGATCCAGATAGCTCTTACGTAGCTAGTTTATTTGCCAAGGGTATCAATAAGATTGCGCAAAAAGTAGGGGAGGAAGCAGTAGAACTAGTGATTGAAGCTAAGGATCAAAACAATGAATTATTTCTAGAAGAATCGGCTGACCTTCTTTTCCATTACTTAATGCTGCTGCAGGCCAAGGGGTTTAAATTGACTGATGTTGTTAAAATATTGGAAAAGAGACATAAGGCCTAGTGCCTAACGAGATTAAATTTATATATTTGATTATTAATAAAAAACTATGAGAAAAAATATGATCGCAATTGCTTTGATTTTGGTTAGTCCATTTGTACAAGCCCAATCATTGAATTTGCAAGGTAAGTTGACCAATGTGAAAGACGCTGCAACTGTAACCCTAATTGATGGTGTAACAAGTAAAGAATTGGTGACTGGTAAATCCACTTCAGGTAATTTTACGCTTCAAACACAATTAGAATATCCAAGTTTATTGATCCTTAGTATTGATGGAGTAGCTCAAAAAATGCCTGTTTTTGTGGGCAATGAAAATGTAATGATTGAAGGAGATGTGCAGAATACGGCATCTATTAATGTCACTGGTTCTGTGAGCCATGATGTATACAATGTCTATATGAATTCTTTGAATCCAAAGATGATGCCTTATATCACGAATATGCAAGCTGCGAGTATAGAAAAAAATACCGCAAAAAAAGATTCATTGAACAGCGCAGCTGCGACTCAATCCAAAGAGATCATTGCTACATTTAACACATTGTCTAAAGCAAATGCTGCCTCTCCAGTAACGACTTTAATGTTATTGCAGTTTTCGAATATTTTTCCAGAAATTAAAGATAATCTTGCAACTATTTATGAAACCTTAGCGCCATCTGCAAAGAAAGGCCCATTTGCTGAATTCATTGATAAAACAATTGCTTCTTCCGCTTTTGGACAAATTGGCTCAGCGCTTCCTGATTTTACACAAAATGATGTCAACGGAAAGCCTTTTACATTGTCTTCTTTAAGAGGTAAGTATGTATTGGTTGACTTTTGGGCTAGCTGGTGTGGTCCATGCAGAGCAGAAAATCCTAACATTGTAAAAGCTTTCAATAAATTTAAAACAAAAAATTTCACTGTTTTGGGTGTTTCATTAGACCAGGATAAACCAAAATGGTTAGAGGCAATCAAAAAAGATGGCCTTGCTTGGAATCATGTAAGTGATTTGAAATACTGGAACAATGCTGTGGCGGCTCAGTTTGGTATCCAAAGCATCCCTGCTAGTTTTTTAATTGACCCAACTGGTAAAATTGTTGCAAGAGATTTAAGAGGGGCTGATTTAGATAAATTTTTAGCAACGAATTTGAAATAGACTTCTTGAAACAGAATAAATAATTAGTTTTCTTAGGATAGTAAAAAAGCCCCAAAATTAATTTGGGGCTTTTTTACTGTATTGCAATCAGGGATGGCTTAAATAACAGGTATGCTCATATTATTGCACTTTAATTGTTTGAGCGAGCCAACTCATTGAAATAGGTTGTAGCCAATTTTTTTCTAGCGTTGCTTTGGTATGGACTAGATTATTAAAATAGAGTGTATCCATAGATAACAAACCATTTTCAAGTGCATAGTTCAATTGGGCCTGTGGAATAGTCTGCACTTTATCTTTAATAAAAAAGGCTAAAAGTGTTCGATTGAACATTTGAACGCCTGTCATTTCTTCTATTGCTTTAATCACATGCACAGAACTATCCGTACTACAGCCACCAACGGTGGTAGCGGTTTCGTCGGCCATGATGAGGATAAATTGACCATACAATACCGTGGCATAGCCTTTTACTTTTGCACCATGACTTTTCCAGTCGGCAACAAAATTTTCAAGCAATGGCTCTAGTTCAAAAATTTCACCCATGGTAAAAGTCCTATTGGCTTGGTATACCCAAACCCTAGACTGAGGATCGAAATTTTTTGGGAGTATTGTAGGTAAGTCTACCATATATGATTTATTGTGTTGCTTTCGCAATGATTTATTGTATTGCCTTCGCAATGATTTCTGCAATATCTAATACCTCTGTTTTCACTTCTTCATCTCTGTTCTTAATGCCATCGGTCATCATGGTATTGCAAAATGGACAGGCACTTGCCACAAAATCTGCTTTTGTTTCAATGGCTTCGTCTGCTCTTTCCATATTCACCCTTTTATCTCCTTTTTCTTCCTCTTTAAACATCTGAGCACCGCCTGCGCCACAACAAAGCCCTTTTGATTTACACCTGCGCATTTCTTTTAGTTCAACATCCAATGACTCCAATACTTTTCTTGGTGCTTCATAAATATCATTGGCTCTTCCTAAATAACAACTGTCATGGTAGGTGATAGTTTTTCCCTTCCATTCATTGCTATCTGAAATTTTAATCTTTCCACTTTCAATTAACTCCTGTAAAAACTGCGTGTGGTGGATGACGTCGTAGTTGCCACCCAATGCTGGGTATTCATTCTTTAAAGTATTGAAACAATGTGGACAAGTGGTGACGATCTTCTTAATGTCATAAGCATTCATGACTTGTATATTTTGATAGGCCATCATCTGAAACATGAATTCGTTGCCAGCTCTTCGCGCAGGATCGCCAGTACATGCTTCTTCCTTTCCTAATATCGCATAGACCACACCAGCTTTGTCTAAGATGGTCGCAAATGCTTTTGTAATTTTTTGTGCTCTTTGATCAAAACTTCCTGCACAGCCTACCCAAAATAAAACTTCTGGTTTTGTTCCGGCAGCCATCATTTCTGCCATTGTAGATACTTTCATAATTATTTATTTTAAGATTGCTTTGTCCATGCGTCTCTATCGTCTGGAGCGAATTTCCAAGGAGCAAAATTGTTTTCTATATTGCTAAACATGCCATTCCACTCTGATGGGGCATTACTATCTTCCATAATCAATGACCTTCTTAATTCAATGATGATATCCATTGGAGAAATACTCACCGGACATTCTTCTACACAGGCATTACAAGTGGTACAAGCCCTTAGTTCTTCTATGGTAATATGGTCGTTCAATAAGGATTTTCCGTCGTCTACAAACTGTCCGTTGGCATCTATATTTTTTCCAACAATTTCAAGGCGATCTCTTGTATCCATCATGATTTTTCTCGGACTCAATAATTTTCCAGTACTATTTGCAGGACATGCTGCACTGCATCTTCCACATTCAGTACAACTGTATGCGTCCATTAAATTTTTCCAACTTAAATCCATCACGTCTTTTGCGCCAAATTTTTCTGGAGCTGCAGCATTGGTAGGGGCTAATTCTGGTTGCATAGCATAAAGCACTTCGTTTTGAATGGCAACCATATTGTGCATTTTACCTTTTGGTTCCAAAGAAGCATAGTAGGCATTTGGGAAGGCCAATACAATATGTAAATGTTTGGAATAAGGCAAGTAATTCATAAAGCAATAGATGCCTAAAATATGCATCCACCAGGCGGATTGCTCAATGGTGTGTAATTGATGCTCGTTCAAATTAGATAAAGCGGGCTTTATCCATGAAGAGATGATAAAATTAGCAGACGGATCTGCGGCATTCATTGTTAAAAATAAACCCATCAAGACCATCTCAATGGCTAAAATTAAGTTCGCGTCTGTTTTTGGCCAGCCTGTTAAATCCTTACTGATTAATCTTTTCACACGAATTATATTTCTTCTTGACAAGAAGAAAATACAGGCTACAAAAACCAACAAAGCCAACATTTCAAAACTATTGATCAAAATTGGGTATAATGCCCCAAGAAATGGTTTGAAAAAACGATGGGTGCCAACAATGCCATCAATGATGATTTCAAGTAACTCAATATTGATAATAATGAATCCAACATAAAGGATTAAGTGCAATAATGCGACTGGAATATTTTGAAACATTTTCTTTTGTCCTAAAGCCAACATAAAAACATTCTTCCATCTAGCAAGTGGTTGATCATTGAGTTCAATGGGTCTTCCAAGATGTATATTTCTTTTTATGGTGCCTAGCTTTTTTGCAAAAATGTAAAAAGCAATGACCGTTAAAATTAGAAAAATAATACTGCTGATGAATTCCATGTTGAATAGCAATTTGACTGAAACACAAATTTAATCCATTTACTTTAGTCTCCTACTTAAAATACCCTCAAATAATACACAGATTACTACGAAACTAATACTGATTTTATCGGCTTTTTTAAGCAGAATTATTTAATTTGCCGCTATTCTAAGTATTTCAATCCATTCCATTATGAGTCAAGCGATCCATCAAAAAATTGCAAGCTGGTTAGAAGGTAATTTCGATACTGCCACAAAGGAGGAGATCAGGACATTACAGGCCAATCATCCCGACCAATTAGAAGATGCATTTTACAGAAATCTTGAGTTTGGAACAGGAGGATTGAGGGGTCTAATGGGTGTGGGCACCAACAGGGTCAATAAGTATACGATTGGGATGGCAACACAGGGGTTTTCTAATTATTTATTAAAAACCTATCCCAACGAATCTATATCCGTTGTGGTGGGGCATGATAGTCGAAACAATTCCAGGTTCTTTGCAGAAACAACTTCTCAAGTTTTTGCCGCAAATGGCATTAAAGTGTATTTATTTGAGGCATTAAGACCTACGCCAGAATTAAGTTATGCTATAAGAACACTACAATGCAAAGCCGGGGTAGTTTGTACTGCTTCGCACAATCCAAAAGAATACAACGGCTATAAAGCTTACTGGAATGATGGAGGACAATTGGTGCCACCACATGATAAAAATGTGATTACAGAAGTAGAAGCCATTCAATCTTTAGAAGAAGTTAAATGGAACGGTGGAGATGCATTGATTGAAATCATTGGGGCCTCCATGGATGATGCCTATATTAAAATGCTGCAATCTTTAAGTGTGTATCCAGAAGTGATTGCGACACAAAGTGATTTGAAAATTGTGTACACGCCAATTCACGGGACTGGCATTACCTTGGTTCCAAAAGTATTAGAAGCCTATGGTTTCAAGAATGTACATATAGTAGAGGAGCAGGCTACACCAGATGGTAATTTTCCGACTGTGGCGTATCCCAATCCAGAAGAAAGTGAAACAATGCGGATTGGCCTAGAAAAAGCAAAGGCGTTGGATGCAGATATTCTTTTAGGAACCGACCCAGATGCAGATAGAGTAGGTATTGGTGTAAAAAATCATAAGGGAGAATGGGTCTTAATGAATGGCAATCAAACTGCGGTCTTGGCATTTGCCTATATGATGGAAGCCAGAAGAGCAAAAGGTATTGCAGCGCCAAACGACATGGTAATTACAACCATTGTGACCACAGAGATGATTAATGAAGTGGCTAAACAAAATGAAGTGAATTGCTACAATGTGTTGACAGGCTTTAAGTGGATCGCTGAATTGGTTAAAGAAAAAGAAGGCAAAGAAAATTATATCATTGGAGGAGAAGAGAGTTTTGGCTTAATGATTGGAGATCAAATTAGAGATAAGGACGCGGTGAGTGCAGTGGCTTTATTGTGCGAGATGGCAGCTTATGAAAAAAGTAAGGGCAAGTCTTTGTTTGATAAAATGATTGAATTGTACATGCAATATGGTTGCTATTATGAACAGTTAATTAGTATTACTAAAAAAGGCATGAATGGGCAGCAAGAAATTGCAGCTATGATGGAAGGCTTTAGAAAACAACCGCCAACTGAAATTGCTGGAAAGAAAGTGGTGACAATATTGGATTATCAACTACAAGTAAATACCAATTTGATCACTGGTGTTCAAGCTAATATAGCATTGCCAAAAAGTAATGTATTGCAATTTATAACCGAAGATGGGACAAAAATTTCTGCTAGACCGAGTGGTACGGAGCCGAAGATTAAATTTTATTTCAGTGTCAATGCGGTTTTACCAAATAGGGATTCATTCGATGAGGTCTATGCCCATTTGCAAAACAAAATTAACAACATTATTGCAGCTATGCAGTTAAACTAAATCAAGCATGCGAAAATTAGAAGATGCTTACCTGCATAAAGGATTGCGCAAGCAATTAGTAGACCTATTAAGAACCAAGGGGATCACTGACGAGCAGGTCTTGGAAGCCATTGGTTCCATCCCGAGACATTTCTTTTTAGACTCTGCATTTGATAGAATCGCCTATGAGGATCGTGCATTTCCTATTGCTGCAAATCAAACCATTTCGCAGCCCTATACGGTAGCTTATCAAACACAGTTATTGCAAATCAAACCAGGCGAAAAAGTGTTAGAAATTGGCACTGGAAGCATGTATCAAACCACGGTACTAGCCGCAATGGGTGCTAAAGTTTTCTCCATTGAGCGACAAAAACAATTGTTTGAGCTAACGCCTTTTTATATTTTTAAGCAACAATATTCGGACATTCATTTTAGTTTCGGTGATGGCTTTGAAGGATTACCTGAGTTCGCACCTTTTGATAAAATTTTGATTACCGCCGCTGCACCTATCGTACCTGAAAAACTATGGGCACAATTGAAAGTGAATGGAAAAATGATCATTCCATTGGATGAGGAAGGTGCCGAGCAAAGGATGATGCGATTAACCAAGAAAAAGGATGGAAAAGAAAAAAGAGAATCCTTTGAGGCATGCTCTTTTGTTCCTATGTTAGAAGGTAAGACTTCTAAATAAATATTATTTTTCCTATTGTTGCATCTGATCCATTCCACCACTTCCTTCTTGCATCTTCGTACTTTTTCTTCTTAATAAATTCACATCGAATTTACCAAATCGGTAAGAGAAGTTCAATCTAAACAATTGCTGATCTCTTATTCTTGTTACATTTTGAGTGAAGTATAAACTCTCTGAATAAGTTTGATTGACCCTTGTCTTAAATACGTCACTTGCACTCAAAGTTAGAGATGCAGTTGTACCACCCTTAAAAGTCCAATCTTTTCTAATGCCTAAATCAAAATCATAGTTAGGTAAATTGTATCCTTGTGCAGTAGACTGTGGACCACCAAATCCACCACCTCCACCACCTCCTCCACCGAAACCTCCACCTCCTCTTCCTCCACCACCACCAGAGTTGCCTCCTGGAGGCAGGATTGTTTTAGCTTGGTATTGCCCACTAAATTGAAGCGATAAACCTTTTACCAATTTAAAATTATGGTTCATTTTGCTAAACCAGCTCGTCAGGTTATTGTTGACATCCTGTCCAATAATGGTTGAATTGATTTCTGATTTAAACAAGTTAAAGCTTAGGTTAACATCCCACCATTTTGTAACCGTTGTTTTATTACTAATTTCTAGTCCAAATACTTTCGAAGTATTGGCGTTAATGTAAGAACTAAAGAAGGTACTATCCTTGTTAATAGGGTTGATGTCCTTGTAGATATAGTTGGTGATTAAATCCGTACTGTATTTATAGTAAGCAGTGACCAATAAATTTGATCCTTTTTTATAGACATTATTATACGCTACTTCAAATGAATGCGTGAATTGTGGTTTCAATTTAGGGTTACCTACAGAGATATTCAATGGGTCACTATAATCTGCAAATGGTTGTAATTGGAATGGATTAGGCGGATTGATACGCTTGGAATAGTTAAATTGAACATCGTTTTTATCATCCAATTTGTAACTTAAGAAAGCACTAGGAAATAAGGAAATGGGTAGTTTGATGATTGATTCTAATGAGTCCTTCCCTTGTTTATTCAATACATTCACCGTGTAAGATCTATTTTCTACCCTGAATCCAAGTTGATAACTAAGATTGTCTTTCTTTCCACCCAAGTTGGTATAAGCAGCTAAAATTTGCTCATTATATTTTAATTGATTACTAATACTATTCACTAAAAACCCATTTCTATATTGGTCTCTAGAATTGAATTCATCGCGATTATTTAATCTAACCCCTGCTTCAAATTTGGTATTGTTTTTGAATAATCTTTCATAATCAATATTAGAAGTATAGTTTTTATTATAACCTGAACCCTTTGTTTCTTGGTTGATAATGGTGGATTTGATCAATGAATTGTTATCGCTATTACTTTCATTGTAATTGAAATCAGCACTTAATTCATGGCCAGTTTCTGCAAATAAGTGTTTGAAACTTGCTTGAGCTCCTTTATTTAAGAACGAAAAAATAGAGGTGTTGTCTAATTTTATATTATTATCTCTGTTGACACCATTAAAAATTGAATCAATATATTGTGTAGATGTATTTCCAAAATCTCCTTTTACAATATTTCCAAAAAGGGAGAAAGTATTTCGATTGTCAATTAAATAATCAAATCCTGCTCTATAAAAAGCAAATTCACTTAAACCAATATTATCCGTAAAAGTACTGATACTAGTTGGCTTTGGAATTAAAAGCAAGTTTCTGTAGTTGTCGGTGGTACTGATTGATTTACTATTTCTAAGATTCGCACTTGCTGAAAAATTAATTTTACTTGTTCTTAAATTCAAATCGCCACCTGCATTGATTTTTCCACGCATATCCACACCACCTCTTAAACCTCCATTATAACCATTCTTTTTATTCTTCTTTAATACGATGTTTAAAATACCAGCATTACCACCTGATGCATCGTATTTAGCAGAAGGATTGGTAATGATCTCAACTCTGTCAATGATATCAGAAGGGATCTGATCTAATGTCAATGTGGTTGGACGATTGTCAATTAATAAAGTAGGTGTTGCATTTCTTAATGTAACATTGCCATCAATGTCTACATTTAAGTTGGGTATATTTTTCATTACCTCCACTGCTGTTTGCCCCGTACTCGCTAAGTTTTTATCAACGTTAAAAATTTTTCTATCAATCCCCATTTCAAATTGCGGCTTTGCAGAGCTTGTTACCGTAACACTTTGTAATTGATTGGGGTCTTCCTCTAATCTAATATTTCCTAAATCTTTGTCAACCAAAGCCATCATGTCTTGAGGGTTGCCACCTGGCTTCATGTTGAAGCTAATTTGCTTTTCATATTTCTTATATCCAATACCAGTGATGATTAATTTAAAATTACCCATCACAGATAATTGATCAAAACTAAAATCACCATTATTTGCCGTGATCATAGTCGCTAAAGTGACTTCACTTGCTTTTTTGGTGGCAGGATCGAATTTGTTACCTTTTAACTGTACGGTTGCCCCATCGATGCCTTTTTTGTTGGCATCTATTACTTTCCCATAAAAGTGACCCATATTCATGCCGCCGCCACCAGCGCCACCGGAGGGACGTCCGGTTGGGATTTGAGCCAATAATGTAACTTGAATCAATAGAGCGCTAAAAATTATCGTGATTTTTTTCATATATGTATTTGTGGTCAATTAGACCTTGTATCTTGCTTTCTGTTTAAACAATAACACAAAATTCGTGCTAATGTTTAAAGAAAGGTACCTGTAAAGTATAAACGGTTAAATAAGAGGAAGAATCAATGCAATCACGGCGCCCCAAATTGCTCCTAATGCAAATGCGACCCATCTTATAGGCCTACTTGCCTTGTTGATTTTCTGCTGTACTATTTTACTAAATTTTTGCTCCCATTGTGCATGTAAGTCCTTATTTAAGTGGGCACTAAACTCACTTATTAGCATGGGGAAGAGTAGGGCCAATTCCTCCATGAAGACTTCTTTTAATTCCTCAATTGTCTTTTCTCCAATGAACATGGAGATCATAGGTAGCTTGGCACTTATTTTATGTCTAAAAAAATCATCCAATTTGTCATTGATCACAGGTTTTAAATTGTCAAAAGTGTCGTTTTTTGTCAATTCCGGTATCAGTTTTGCAATATCGATTTGCCCAACCCATTTATCAGCTAAATAGGGCCATTTAAATGGCAGCATCCCCAGGGCCCATATCAAACACCAGCCAAATGCACCTACTAAAATTGGAATCAAAAAAAATGTCATAATAAGTGTTTAAACTAAAAAACCCATCCCAAAAATCGGGACAGGTTTTTAATGGGAGAACGATGGGTCTCGAACCCACGGCCTACAGTGCCACAAACTGTCGCTCTAACCTACTGAGCTACGCCCTCCATTTGGGCTGCAAAAATACGTTAATTCAGTAATCAATAATATTAGTTGAGCATGTTTTTATAAAATAATGGTAAAAAAGAGTAGAAATACATAAATAGCTCAGTTAGATTCCCATTTTACGCTATTTTTGAAATCCTAGATGCACAAGATTATGACATACGTACAACAAAACAAGTGGAAAGTTTTTGCCACAGTGTTCCTTTTTGGGGCTTTATTTTTTGCCTTCAATACTTTTAAAACAGCAGATCAAGAGTCACCTGAATTAAGACAAAGGAAATTACTGTCGACTATTGGGCAATTATTGGAATCAGAACATTATAGCCCAAGAAATATTGACGATGCATTTTCTAAAGAAGTGTTTACAGCTTATTTTAAAGCATTGGATCCAGAAAAAAATACATTTTTTCAATCAGATCTAGATAGTTTATCTAATTATAGTGCAACAATTGATGATGAAATTCATGGCGCGACAATTGCGTTTCAACCAGCAGTGAGTCGCATTTATGCGCTTCGTATTATAGAGACTAAAGCCATCTTCAATCAAATCATGGATCAACCTTTTAATTTTAATGTAGATGATTCGGTGCTATTGAATACGGATAAAATGGCTTATCCTAAAGATGCAGCAGAAAGAGCCAAGCGTTGGGAGATGTTGTTAAAGTATAGAACCATCGAACGTTATGCAAGTTTAATAGACGAGCGAGAAAAAAACAAAGGCAAAGAAAAATTTGTATTTAAAAATGATTCTACCCTAGAATCAGAATCAAGGGCATATATAAAAAAGTCTTACAAAAAGAGAATTGAATCTTTTGAAAAAACATTCACTAAAGAAAAACAATTCGAACTTTTCTTAAATGCGATTACAGGCTTGATGGATCCACATACAGATTATTTAGCACCAGTAGAAAAGCGTTCTTTTACAGAGCAAATGAGTGGGGTGATCTATGGCATAGGCGCACAGTTGACACAGGATGATTTTGGCATTCGTATCGCTAGTATCCAACCAGGAGGCCCAGCATGGAAGTCTGGACAGATTGTAGTGAACGACGTGATTGTGAAAATTGCACAAGGCGCAGATGAACCAGTAGATGTGTCTGGTTATGAAACAACGGATGCGGTTAAATTGATTAGAGGTAATTTAGGAACCGAAGTAAGGTTGACTTTTAGAAAGCCAGATGGTACTTTTAAAGTGGTTTCATTGATAAGAGAAAAAATTGTCTTGGACGAAGGCTATGCAAGAAGTGTAGTGATACAAAATGGAATAGACAAATACGGATATATTTTATTACCTGATTTTTATGCTGATTTTGAAAGAGAAGACGGGCATAGATGTTCTGAAGACGTGGCTGCAGAAATTAAAAAATTGAAAGCAGAAAACGTGAAAGGCATCATCATAGATGTAAGATTCAATGGTGGTGGGTCTTTATACGAAGTGGTGCAAATGGCTGGATTATTTATTGACAAAGGCCCTGTTGTACAAATCAGAAATAAAGAAGGCAGATCTCAAACCTTATATGACGAAACACCAGGCATCCTATACGATGGCCCATTGGTGGTGATGGCCAATGAGTTTAGCGCATCTGCAAGCGAAATCTTTGCAGGGGCCATACAAGATTATAAACGTGGTATTGTGATTGGAAGTAGCTCTACCTATGGAAAGGGAACAGTGCAAAGAAATGTACCTTTTGGCAAGCCTTTGGATTCATTGGGAATACAAACAGAATATGGTGCAGTGAAGTTAACCTTCCAAAAATTCTATCGTATTACTGGGAGTTCTACACAAAAGAAGGGTGTAGTACCTGATATTGTTTTGCCAGACGAATACGAGTACCTAAAGTATAGAGAAAAAGACAATGTATCTGCATTAAGTTGGGATGAAATGGAGCGTGCTAAATATTTGGTATGGCCTAATAATGCGCAATTGTCTCAAGTAGTGCAATCAACGAATTTGCATATTCAAAACGACACCGCTTTAAATAAATTCAAGAAAAATTTACTTTGGGTATCGAATCAAATTGAAACCCCAGTGTATTTGAGATTAGACAAGTATCAGTCTTTTAAAAAGCGTGTACAAGAAGTTTCTAAACAGAATGAGCAGGCCTTAAAATTAAAGACGCCAATGACTTTGGCTCCGTTAAAAGTGGACTATAATAAATTTTACAATAATCCAGATAAATCAAAACAAGATCGTTACCAAGCATGGATTAAAGATTTAGCCAAAGATTTTCAGTTAAATGAGTCTAGTAAAATTTTAGCTGCATTGAATAAAAAAATAACAGCAGTTGTAAAAAAATAATTGAGTACATGGAGCAATCGAGAAAATGGCTTGTGGTGTATACAAAGCCAAAATGGGAGAAAAAAGTAGATTTAAATTTTGCACAAAAAGGTATTGAAAGCTGGTGCCCTACTCAAAAAAAAGAACGTCAATGGTCTGACAGAAAAAAGATCATCGAAGAGCCTTTGTTTAAATCATATGTTTTTGTAAAAGCAACAAAAGAAGAATATACCAATGTACTAAGTACGATGGGGGTGGTACGCTTTTTATATTTTGAAAAAAAGCCTGCCATCATTAGAGACAATGAAATAGAATTGATCAGAAAATACCTTGGATTATCCTATTCCAATATCCAAGTGTTGGACATAGGAGCAATCATGCCACAAACAAAGGTAGCCGTAAACAATGGCTTATTCATGGGTCAAAGAGGGGAAGTGGTCAAAGCAGATAAGAAATCTGTCTATGTTAGATTAGACAGCATCAATATGATGATGATTGTTGAGTTTAAGCTAGAAGAAGTTTCAGTTCTTTAGTGAATTTAATTCCTTTTATTCAATGAATTAGATTGACTAGATGGTCCAGTCTACTATTTGATTACTCCATTCTGATCTGTATGGTGTAGTGACCCTGATATAATTATCAGAATATCCTTCTAGCATTTCCATCCCACCGTCGGTTGTTTTCTTAACGGATTCAAATAAGACTTTTCTATGCTCACCTCGATGTGCTTCTGTGAAATATTGTAATTTCTGATAAGAAAGATTGCGTAAAATTTTATTGCGTTCATTGCGAATTCCAATGGGTACAATTGGTTTAATATCTAAGGCCTTGGTAGCAGCTCTTTCAGAATAAGTGAATACATGTAAATAGGAAATGTCTAAACTATGAATAAAAGCAAAGCTTTCTTGAAAAAAGGCTTCTGTTTCACCAGGTGAGCCAACAATCACATCCACCCCAATAGCTGCATGGGGGATTAATTTTTTAACCAATTCAATTCGTTCTCTATAAAATTGACTATTGTACCTGCGTTGCATCAATTTCAAGACTGCATCTGATCCACTTTGTAAAGGAATATGAAAATGCGGCATGAATTTTTTACTCTTTGCAACCCATGCAATGATTTCATCTGTTAATAAATTGGGTTCTATAGAGGAGATGCGGTAACGTTCAATGGCAGTTTCCTTATCTAATGCTTTGATGAGTTCAAAAAAGTTTTCTTCATGATGCTTGCCACCATCGCCCCCTTTCCCAAAATCTCCAAGATTGATCCCTGTTAATACTATTTCCTTCACTCCTTTTTCAGCCAATTCCTTTGCTTGTTTTACCACACCTGCCACTGTATCACTTCTACTTTTACCTCTGGCCATTGGGATGGTACAAAATGAACAACTATAATCACATCCGTCCTGCACTTTTAAAAAAGTCCTGGTCCTGTCATTCACAGAAAAAGAGCTATGGAATCCGGTTAATGTTTCAATATCACAGCTACAAATTTTGGTTGCATCTCCCTTTGTTAAAGTGGCAAGGTGTTGAACTAAGTTAAATTTTTCAGCTGCACCAAGTACTAAGTCCACTCCAGGAATGGTAGCAATTTCTTGAGGCTTTAATTGGGCATAGCAGCCAGTGATGACAATAAAACTTTCTGGCGCCAATCTTTGGACTCTTCTAACGAGTTGTCGACATTCTTTATCTGCATTTTCAGTCACCGAACAGGTATTGATTACATAGACGTCTGCTTGCTCGGTAAACTGCTTCTTTTCAAAGCCTTCCAATTCTAATTGCCTAGACATGGTGGAGGTTTCTGAAAAATTTAGTTTACAACCTAATGTATGGAAAGCGACTGATCGATTTTGACTCATGAGGCACAAAGATAAAAAACCCAACCTACTAATAGGCGAGGGGAAGCATAAAATCTTAAAATAACCTTAAAAATGGCTCAAATTTCCCTTTTTGCTCAGTTTCAGTTAAGTTTGCAACTACTAAAATGGATAAAATGGATTTCAAGAAAATCAACAATCTAACAGGCTGGGCAGTTACTTTAATTGCATGTACTGTTTACTTATTAACGATGGAAGCTTCTGGTAGCTTTTGGGACTGTGGTGAGTTTATCAGTAGTGCCTATAAATTACAAATTCCACATCCTCCTGGAGCGCCTATGTTTGTGCTTTTAGGTAGGGTGTTTATCATCTTCTTTGGAGACAATCCTCAAACGGCAGCATTGGCTGTGAATAGCATGAGTGCTATTGCAAGTGGGTTCACCATTCTATTTTTATTTTGGACCATTACGCATTTTGCAAAACGTATTTTAGTTGCCAAGTCTGGAACTGAATTGACCAATCAGCAAATCTTTTTGGTGATGGGTGCAGGCGTAGTAGGTGCATTAGCATATACTTTCAGTGATTCATTTTGGTATAGTGCTGTTGAAGGTGAAGTGTATGCATTGAGTTCCTTCTTTACTGCATTGGTATTTTGGGCAATCTTAAAATGGGAGGACAAAGCAGATCAGCCAGGTGCGGACAAGTGGATTATTTTCATTTTCTACATCATGGGTATTTCAATAGGCGTCCATTTATTGAACTTATTGACTATTCCTGCAATTGTGATGGTGTATTATTTTAGATTGTACAAACCAAGTGTGAAAGGGGCTTTATTTGCATTCTTAGTGGGTGTCATCATTACTGGATTGGTACAAGTGTTTTTAATTCAATACACAATCAAGTGGGCAGCTGCTTTCGATATTCAATTTGTAAATAGTTTTGGCTTACCTTTTTATAGCGGTTTCATAAGTTTCTTCTTATTACTATCTGCTTTATTTGTGGTGGGCATTCGATACGCCAATAAAAAAGGATTCTATTTTTTAAAGTTGGGTATTTGGTCAACGGTATTTGTTTTAATTGGGTATTCAACCTACTTGACAACCATGATTCGTTCTAATGCAGACCCTTCTGTGGATATGTACAATGTAGACAATCCAGTGACCTTAGTGGGTTATTTAGGAAGAGAGCAATATGGAGATTGGCCTATTTTATATGGTCCTGATTTTGTAGACAAAGCAGAAACAGTGGAAGGAAGCGATCAATATGTAAAAACAGCAACCAACTATGAGTTCTCAGGAAAGAGTGTAAAAAGAGATTGGGGTTCGGCACCTTCTGCGCATTTATTCCCAAGAATGTGGGATGGGGACAATGATCGTGGTCAATTAGACAGTTACCGTGCATTTGCTGGAGTGCAAGAAGGGGATGTACCAACATTAAGAGATAATATTAAGTACTTTACAAATTATCAATTTGGTTTTATGTACCTGCGTTATTTCTTATGGAATTTCGCTGGAAAGCAAAACGATTTACAAGGATTTGGCAATGTCCGTGATGGTAATTTTAAGACAGGTATTGCTATTGTGGATAATTTCTTCTTTGGAGAACAATCCAAATTACCTGATAGTATTAACAAAGACAATAAGGCAAATAATAATTTATTTATGTTGCCATTTTTCTTAGGCATCATGGGATTATTATATCAATACCAACAGAATAAAAAAGATTTCGTGGTGACAGGCCTGTTGTTTTTCTTCACTGGTTTTGCGATTGTGATTTATTTGAATCAAGTGACTTTGCAACCACGTGAACGTGATTATGCTTATGTAGGTTCTTTCTATGCATTTGCAATTTGGATAGGACTAGGTGTTTTACAAGTAGCAGAATGGTTGGGCAAAGTGGTAAATAAAAATATGGCGACGACGATTGCTACTGTACTATGTTTATTGGCAGTGCCAACCTTGATGGCGCAGCAGGAGTGGGATGACCATGATCGTGGTCAAAAGACTTTGGCTCGTGACATGGCAAGATCTTATTTAGAAAGCTGTCCTCCTAATGCCATCTTATTTTCATTCGGTGATAACGATACGTATCCATTATGGTATGCACAGGAAGTAGAAGGTATCAGACCAGATGTACGTGTAGTGGTGAATAGTTTATTGGGATCGGATTGGTATATGCGTGAATTAAGGTATAAAGTAAATAAGAGTGATCAATTTGATGTTATTTTTACAGAAGAACAAGTTGCTGGCAATAAATTAAATGTGGCTTATTACAATCCATTACCAGAATTTGGTGAAACGACTTACCATAATTTGGATTCTATGTTAAGGTATGTGATTGGAGATCAAACAGGTAAATATCAAGCTTCAACGCAGGAAGGTCCAGTGAATATCTTCCCAACGCATAAATTCAAATTACCTATCAATAGGGAGTTTGCATTGGCTTCTGGTATTGCTAAGCCAACAGACAATATTGAGTCTGAGATGTTGATCGATTTCAATCCAAATAGACAATACATGATCAAAAATGAGTTGGCTATTTACGCCATCATTGCAACAACTCAGTTTAAGCGTCCAATTTGTTTTACATCTACACAGGAGTTAAAAGACTTAGGACTGGATCAATATGTACGTCAAACTGGATTAGCGTATCAATTGGTTCCTGTAAAAGGGGCATCGGTAGATACAGACGCTGCTTATAAAAATATCATGACTAAGTTTGATTTCAAGAATTCAAGTAAGTCAAATGTATACTATGACGAAGAAAACAGAAGGCATTTGAATTCATTAAGATTGAATATAGCTCAGATTGCACAAGCTTTAGTTGCAGCGGGCAAAAATGACAGCGCAGTTCAAGTATTAAGAAAATTAGACAAAGAGATCAGTACTAAAAACTTCCCTTATGGCATGTCCTCTAATAGAGGCAATCAACATAATTACTTCTCTTATTTATATTTACAAGCTGCATATGCTGCAGGAGATACTGAATTAGGAAAAAGAGTAGGCTCGGCTGTTGTGAAAGATTTAAAACAACAATTGGCATATTATAAATCATTGGGTTCGCCTATGTCAGAAGCGCAGTTTATGCAAAATGCAGAGAATGCGTATCAAAATAAAGCCACTGAATTTAACAATAAACAATCCGCTTTTGTACAAGATATTTTAACTTGTTATCAGCTGATCAATGTGATTGAAAGTTTAGAAAAAGGAGTTCCAGTAGTAACGCAACCTTAATTTAAATAGAGTTATTAAAAAAGGCGCTTCGTTTGAAGCGCCTTTTTTTGTATATCATTATTGATTTAGTTGAATTTATTTATTCTAAAGCTGATTATTATTTAAAGTGCTTAATTTAATTAATTTAACATTGTTAATAAGGCTGTCACAACTTGATCAATTTCTGCTGTAGTATTGTGTTTTGAGAAAGAAAAACGAACAGTGACTATCTCGGAACCTTTGTTGAGTGCATTAATTACATGCGAACCTTGTTGCGCACCACTTGAACAGGCACTGCCTCCACTGGCACAAATATGATGCATGTCTAAATTAAATAAAATCATTTCTGTTTTATCATTTTTTGGAAAGTTGACACTTAATAAATTGTACAAACTATTCCCAAATGGATCTCCATTAAAATGCACACTAGGAATTTTCGCAACCAATTGATCATGCAAATACTGCTTCAATGATTGGATGTATTGACGATCTTCTTGGTGTTTTTCGTTAGCCAATTCAAGTGCTTTCGCAAAGCCAACTATTCCATATAAGTTTTCAGTACCAGCACGCATATTTCGCTCTTGAGATCCGCCATGCACTAAGGGACTAATTTTTATATTTTCATTGATATATAAAATACCAACCCCTTTAGGTCCATGAAATTTATGTCCAGCCCCAGTGATAAAATCAACTGGTAGTTGGCTTAGTTCAAAAGGGAAATGACCTACCGTCTGCACAGTATCACTATGAAAATAAGCCTTATGTTGTTTACAAAGTTGACCTACAGCATTCATATCAATCATGTTCCCAATTTCATTATTGGCGTGCATAATGGAAACAATTGTTTTTTCAGTTGAATCTGCAAGCAATCCTGCTAAATGATCCATATCAATATGACCATTAGGTAAAATCTGCACAAAGCTTAATTTCAGGTTGTGCATTTTAGCCAAATGTGTCACCGTATGTAAAGTGGCATGGTGTTCGATTGGAGAACTAATAATATGTTTACAACCTAAATCGGTTATAGCAGCATTTAAGACAGTATTGCTACTTTCAGTACCACCACTTGTAAAAAATATTTCAGCTGGCTTGGCGCCTAAGTTTTTTGCTACTGATTTTCTGGCTTGTTCAATAGCTAATCTTGTTTCTCTTCCATAACTATAAATCGAAGAAGGGTTACCAAATTTTTCGGTCAAATAAGGCATCATCGTTTCAAGCACTTCAGGTGCAAGCGAGGTCGTAGCTGCATTATCAAAATAAATTCTCTGCATGATTGCTAAATTACTGAATTTTATGGATCAGCTGAATAATTTTATCCGCTAATGCATCTGCTGCTGCTTGTGTTTTTGCCTCAGTATAAATGCGCATAATTGGTTCTGTATTGCTAGATCTTAAGTGGACCCATTCGTTTTCAAAGTCTATCTTCAATCCATCCACATCATTCATTGGATATGCCGAAAATTCATTTTTCAATTGTTCGAATATTGTTACCAATGAAAGGTTTGCATTCAGATCCATCTTTTTCTTACTCATAAAATAAGCAGGATAGCTAGCTCTCAAACTAGAACAGCTTGTTCCTGCTTTTGCAAGATGCGACAAGAATAGCGCAATCCCAATTAATGCATCTCTGCCATAATGTAAATCCGGCACAATGATACCGCCATTGCCTTCTCCACCTATCACTGCTTTTTCTGCTTTCATTTTTGTCACCACATTCACTTCTCCAACAGCACTTGCAAAATAAGTGCAACCATGTTGCTCTGTTACATCTTTTAGTGCCCTAGTAGAAGATAAATTACTTACGGTAGCGCCTCTGTTATATTGTAAGATATAATCAGCAACGGCTACCAATGTATATTCTTCACCAAATAAGTTGCCGTCTTCACTTACAAAACATAAACGATCCACATCCGGATCCACAGCAATACCTAGATGTGCTTTTTCTTTTACAACTATATCACAAAGTTCGGTTAAGTGTTCTTTGAGTGGCTCTGGATTGTGAGCAAAATCTCCAGTTATTGCTGCATTCAATACTACGATATCTTCAACCCCTATTGCCTTTAACAATGCTGGCACCGTGAATGCACCAGAACTATTGATGGCGTCTACCACCACTTTGAAACCGGCTTTCTTGATGGCGTAAATATCCACCAACGGATGGTCCAATATTGCTTGAATATGTTTTGATAAACTATTGTCATCCCCAATTAATTCTCCCATGGCTTCTACAGGGGCGTAAATAAAATCTTCTTGTTCAGCTAATGCTAAAATGGTTTTCCCTTCATCGCCACTAACAAATTCACCCTTTTCATTTAATAATTTTAGGGCATTCCATTCTTTTGGATTATGACTTGCTGTTATAATAATTCCACCATCCGCATTTTCAAATACCACAGCCATCTCTACAGTAGGAGTGGTACTTAATCCTAAATGCACCACATCAATCCCAAGGGCCAATAAACTTTGCTCCACCAAGGTTTCTACCATTGGGCCACTCATCCTTCCATCACGACCCACAATCACTTTCTTTTTGCCTGCTGATTTTCTGATCAGCCAGGTACCATATGCAGAAGCAAATTTTACAATATCAATAGGCGTTAGGTTATCGTTTGGACGACCTCCAATGGTACCTCTAAAACCTGAAATGCTCTTGATTAATGACATAGCTAAATATTAAAATAAATCGGTCAGCAAATTTACTTTAAATTTTTCCATTCCATGTATCTTTACGGCATGGGGCTAAGTATTTTTCAACAAATTAAGGACATCGATCAGGCATTGTTTCACCAAATCAATGGGATCTGGCACCATCCTCTATTAGACACTGTACTGCCATGGACCAGGCATTCTAATAATTGGATACCCTTGTATATTGGGTTATTGATCTGGTTGGTCTACAAAATAGGCTGGAAAACACTTAAATGGCTTTTGTTTGCCTTGATCAATGTTGCGTTGACAGATCAAATAAGTAGCAGTATTTTTAAACCATTTTTTCATCGTTTAAGACCTTGTAATGATCCTGCATTACTCGGAAAAACTAGATTATTATTAGAGCAATGTGCTGGTGGATTTAGTTTTACTTCCTCACATGCTGCCAATCATTTTGGACTCGCTATGTTCATTTTCATTACTTGGGGGATGACAAAACAACGGTACACAAAATTCTTTTTTGTATGGGCTGGTATCATCTCTTTTGCTCAAATATATGTAGGTGTGCATTATCCATTGGATATTATTGGAGGCACTATGATAGGATTGGTTTCAGGATATGGCATGGCAAAAGCCTATTTAAAATGGGCAGGTCCAATGGAATTGAAGTAAAAATCTAAGATACTAATAAAAAAAAGGGGGGCTCTGTTAAGCTAATTTATAAAAATGAATAAAAATACTTTCTGGCTTTTTTTAATTGCTATTTTAGGTGTTCATTTAATCGGAGTATTGAATATTCCATTAATGGATATTGATGCAGCACAATATGCATCTATTAGTAGAGAAATGCTAGAACGAAATAGCTTTCTACAAATTTATGATTTAGGTAAAGATTATTTAGACAAACCCCCAATGCTTTTTTGGTTATCTGCCTTATCTATGAAAATTTTTGGCATCTATGATTGGGCCTATAGATTACCTTCTTTTATTTTTTTGATCCTTGCTTTGTATGCTACTTTTAAATTTGCACAATTAAAGTACAATCAAAGGGTTGCCTATTTAGCAGTATTAATTTTAGCAAGCTGTCAAGCTTTTTTCCTAATCGCACATGATGTAAGAACGGATACCATGTTGATGGGCTGGGTGGCATTGAGTATTTGGTTAATTGCAAAATGGGAGTCCTCGAATGCATGGCCAGACTTTCTTTGGGCCATGGTGGCGATTGCTGGGGGCATGATGACCAAGGGACCAATCGCACTGGTAGTGCCTGTATTGGCTTTTGCACCACAATGGTTTTTTGAAAAAAAATGGGCTTATTTTTTCAAACCAATTTATCTATTAGGCATATTAATCATAGGCATTTTATTGGCACCCATGAGTTGGGGCTTGTACCAACAATTCGATTTACAACCAGGTAAGTTAATTAATAATATACCCATTCAATCTGGGTTGAGATTTTATTATTGGACCCAAAGTTTTGGTAGGTATACAGGTGAAAATTACTACCATGAGATGAGCTATCCAAGTTTCCTTTTGGAGAATATGTTATGGAGTTTTTTACCTTGGATTTTTATTTTTATGTGGGCTTTTCT
>Ga0209598_10000425_pt1 | contig 33466 bp, 21 predicted proteins | sample M_140807_EF_Meta_FD_187317 | JGI IMG/M metagenome (GOLD analysis project Ga0209598, IMG submission 187317) | Freshwater microbial communities from Lake Montjoie, Canada to study carbon cycling - M_140807_EF_MetaG (SPAdes) (version 2) | ecosystem: Environmental > Aquatic > Freshwater > Lake...
CACTGGTGCCACAACGACACCGATCACGCCGCCGACCACAACGCCAACGACGCCGGGCGTCGATCTGTGGAAGGAGCAGTTTTTCGCCCCCTACGTCGATATGGGGCAGTATCCTGTCCCAGACCTCGACGGCCTGGCTCGGCAATACGGCGTCGGGCTCCTGACGCTGGGATTCATGCAGGCCACGCCCACCGGCAAGCTGGGGTGGGCCGGGTACGACGTGCTCACGCCCGGGAGCACGAACGAGCAGGCGCTGGCCATCCAAGGGGAGATCAACGCGCTGCGGGCAGCCGGCGGCGACGTGATGGTGTCGTTGGGGGGTGCGGCAGGGCAGAGCCTGGCGCAGTCGTACGCCCAACGTGGCCTCGGTTCCCAGGGCTTGGCGACGGCCTACGGCGACATGGTCGATACCTTGAAGCTCAAGAAACTCGACTTTGATATCGAGGGAGCCGCCGTCGCCGAAACCCAGACAATCAAGCTCCAGATGGACGCTATCGCCCTGGTGCAAAAGACCCGTCCTGAGCTCGGGGTGTGGCTGACGCTGCCGGTGCTGCCCCAGGGGCTCACGCAGGATGGCCTGAACGTCGTGAAGGCCGCCCTGGTGGCCGGCGTGAAGGTCGACGGGGTGAACGTGATGGCGATGGACTACGGCGACAGCGCCGCGCCTCCGAAGCTCAAGTCGATGGGGGAGTATGCCATCGACGCGGCCAACGCCACCTTCGCGCAGATGACGAGCCTGTTCGCCGGCCAGGGCCAGTCTTTTGGCTGGAACCAGCTCGGCGTGACGCCGATGCTGGGCGTCAACGACATCACGACGGAGGTGTTTACCCTGGCCGACGCGGATCGCCTCGAGACATTTGCCCGCGCCAAGGGGCTGGGCATGCTCTCCATGTGGTCGCTCAACCGCGATAACCCGGGGGCCGCGGGCCAGTTGTCCAACTTCCATACCGGCATCCCGACGATGACCAAGGGTGGCTTCAGCACCACGTGGGGCGACTACGGCAGTGATCCCGTGATCGCGGGCGCAGCGGTCGTCACTCCGCCCGTCACTCCGCCCGTCATCCCCCCCGTCACCACGCTCCCCGGGATCAGCATCGGCGACGTCTCCGTCACCGAGGGCAATCCGCAGGCCGCCGTGGCCTCGGGCTACCTCCACACCTCCGGCAGCCAGATCCTCGATGCCAACAACAACCCGGTGCGGATCGCCGGCGTGAATTGGTTTGGATTTGAGACGACGAACTTCGCCCCCCACGGCCTGTGGACCCGCGGCTACCAGGAGATGATGGATCAGATGAAGTCGCTCGGCTTCAACACGATCCGCCTGCCGTACTGCGACCAGCTCTTCGACGCTGGCAGCAAGCCCAACAGCATCGACTTCTTCAAGAATCCCGATCTCCAGGGGCTCACTGGCCAGCAGCTGATGGACAAGATCGTCGGCTATGCCGGCCAGATCGGCATGAAGATCATCCTCGATCATCACCGCTCCGACGCCGGCAACAGCGCCAACGCCTCCGGCCTGTGGTCGACGACGGCCTATCCCGAAAGCACGTGGATCAAGAATCTCTCGATGCTCGCTTCGCGCTACGCTGGCAATGCGACGGTGATCGGCATCGACCTCCACAACGAGCCGCACGGCCCGGCCACCTGGGGCGACGGCAGCGCCAACGACTGGCGGCTGGCCGCGGAGCGCGGCGGGAACGCCGTGCTCGCTGCCAATCCTGCCTTGCTTGTGATCGTGGAGGGGATCGAGAACGCCTCGTCGGGAAGCTACTGGTGGGGTGGGAATCTCTCCAATGCCGGCGCGGCCCCAGTGCGGCTGACCACGCCCGGCCGGCTCGTCTATTCAGCGCACGACTACCCGGCGAGCGTCTTCGCACAGACCTACTTCAGCGACCCGACCTATCCTGCCAACCTGCCGGCGGTGTGGGACAAGAACTGGGGATATCTCTTCCGCACCGGCACGGCGCCCGTGCTCCTCGGCGAGTTCGGCAGCACCCTCGCCACGGCAAGCGATCAGGCCTGGTACACGAAGATGGTGAGCTATCTCAAGGGGGATCTCGACGGCAACGGCACCAATGATGTGGCCGCGGGCCAGCAGGGAATCAGCTGGACCTATTGGTCGTGGAATCCCGACTCGGGCGACACCGGCGGCATCCTCGCGGACGACTGGAAGACCGTGAACACGGCCAAGGTCGATCCGCTCAAAGCCGTGCAGTTTCAATTCCCGGCCGTGGCAGCCACGGGGGGCACAATCGCCACGACGCCGCTGACGTTCACCGCCTCGCTCTCGGCGGCGAGCACGCAGTCGGTCACCGTCTCCTACGCCACGGCCGACGGCACGGCGCTGGTGGGGAGCGACTACACAGCCTCTTCCGGCACGCTCACCTTCGCCCCCGGCGAAACGCAGAAGACCGTGACGGTGTTCGTCACCCGCGACACGACGGCCGAAGCGAACGAGACGCTGTCACTGAAATTGAGCGCCCCGACGAATGCCACGCTCGTGAAGTCCACAGCCACAGGCACGATTCTCAACGACGACACGGCGCCAGTCACCCCAACGACACCAACGACACCAACGACACCAACGACACCAACGACACCAACGACACCAACGACACCAACGACACCAACGACTCCAACGACTCCAACGACTCCCACGACTCCCACGACTCCCACGCCCGCGCTCCCGACCCTGACGATCTCCAGCAGTCGGGTGAACGAGGGAAACACCGGCACGGCGCTGCTGCCGTTCACGGTGCGCCTCTCCGCCGCCTCTACCCAGCCGGTCACGGTGCAGTATTCGACCGCTGATGGCACCGCGACCGCCGGCACGGATTACACCGCCACCAGCGGCACGCTCACGTTCGCCCCCGGCGAGCTGACGAAGACGATCTCCGTTGTCGTCACCAGCGACACGACGGTCGAGTCGGATGAGACGCTGATCGTGAGGCTCGGCACGGCCCTGGCCGCCACGATCCTCGCCGGCAGCGACACCGGCACCGGCACGATCGTCAATGACGATGCCGCCAAGGCCGGCACCTACAACTACGCCGACGTGCTCCAGAAGTCGCTGCTGTTCTACGATGCCCAGCGCTCGGGCGATCTGCCCGCCAACTTCCCGCTCAACTGGCGGGGCGACTCGGCGCTCACCGACGGCGCGGATGTGGGGGTCGATCTCAGCGGCGGCTATTACGACGCCGGCGACCATGTGAAGTTTGCCCTCCCGATGGCGTCGTCGATGACACTCCTCGGCCTCGGCGTCGTGCAGTACCGCGACGCCTACGCCACCAGCGGCCTGCTGCCGCAAATGCTCGACGCGCTCAAGTGGGGCACCGACTGGCTCGTCAAGGCGCACCCGTCGCCGAATGTGTTCTACGCCCAGGTCGGCAACGGGAGCGCCGACCATGCCTTCTGGGGGGCGCCCGAAGTAATGACGATGGGACGGCCGGCCTCCAAGCTCGACGCCACCCACCCCGGCTCCGATGTGGCAGGCGAGGCGGCAGCTGCGCTGGCTGCGGCCTCGATCGTGTTCCGGCCGACCGACACCGTCTATGCCGACCTGCTCCTCAAGCACGCCCGCGAGCTCCATACCTTCGCCGACACCTATCGGGGGAAATATTCCGACAGCATTCCCGACGCTGCGGCCTATTACAACTCCTTCAGCGGCTACAACGACGAGCTCGCCTGGGGGGCGACGTGGCTCTACAAGGCGACCGGCGAGCAGGCCTACCTCGCCAAAGCGGAGTCGATCTATGCCGCCAGTCTCGCCGGCCAGCAGATGCAATGGACGCAGTCGTGGGACGACAAGACCTACGGCACTGCCGTGCTCCTCGCGCAGGTGACGGGCAAGGCAGTCTACAAGGCCGACGCCGAGCGCTGGCTCGACTACTGGACGGTCGGCAACTCGAGCGGACGCGTCAAGTACACTCCCGGCGGCTTGGCCTTCCTCGACACGTGGGGGTCGCTGCGCTATTCCGCCGACACGTCGTTCCTGGCGCTCGTCTACAGCGACACCGTCGGCGACAAGGCCGGCCGCTATCACGACTTCGCGGTCCGGCAGATCAACTACATGCTCGGCGACAATCCGCAGGGGCGGAGCTACGTCGTCGGCTTCGGCACCAATCCGCCGCTCAATCCGCATCATCGCGGGGCCAGCGGCGTGTTCGACGGCAACGTCAACGCTCCGGCCAACAACCGCCACATCCTCTACGGCGCGCTCGTCGGCGGCCCGCAGTCCGCCAGCGACAGCGACTACGTCGACTCGCGGAGCAACTACATCGGCAACGAGGTCGCCCTCGACTACAACGCCGCCTTCCAGGGGGCCGTGGCCCGGCTCTACACGGAGTTCGGCGGGAAGATCGTGGCCACGATGCCGCCGGCAGAGACGCCGACCGACGAGTTTTTCGTCCAGGCGGCAGTGAACACGGCAGGGAGCGGCTTCACCGAGATCCGGGCGATCCTCAACAACCAGTCGGCCTGGCCGGCGCGGATGTCGTCGAATCTCTCGTTCCGGTATTTCCTCGACATCTCCGAGGTGAAGGCCGCGGGCTTCACGGCCGCCGATGTGCAGGTGACGAGCAACTTCGCGCAGGGTGCCACCGTCAGCAGCCTTCAGGCGTGGGATGCCGCCAAGGGGATCTATGTCGTCACGGTCGACTTCACCGGCACGGCGATCGGCCCGGGGACGGGAAGCTCCTTCTGGCGGGAGGCACAGTTCCGCGTCGGCCTCCGGCCCGGCCTGCCCGCCTCCGCCTGGAGCGCCCTCAATGATTGGTCGTACCAGGGGATCGGCACCGATCGGAACGCCCCAGCGAAGACGGCCTTCATGCCGGTCTACGAGGTCGGCAAACTGGTCTTCGGCCAGATTCCGACCGGCTCGTTGACGCCTGTCACGCCTGTCACGCCTGTCACGCCTGTCACGCCCGCGCCCACCGGCGGCATCGCTGTGGCATACACCCAGACCAGTGCCTGGGGAACCGGCTTCAACGGCGACCTGAAGATCAAGAACACCGGCACGGCGGCGATCAACGGCTGGACGATGGAGTTCGACATGAAGGCGAACATCGTCAACCTCTGGAACGCGGTGATCGTCAGCCACGTCGGCACGCGCTACGTGATCCGCAACGCCACCTGGAACGGGACGATTGCCGCCGGCGCCGAGATCTCATTCGGCTTCCAGGCCGACGGCATCGCCGGCGAATTGCCGTCGAACAAGAAGGTCAACGGCGTGCTCGTCGCGTAGCCGACGCAAGCCACGGCCATGGGCTGAGAAAGGATCGACCTAACAGCGGAGCGCCGCGGGGTCTGCCGAGGAGCAGATCCCGCGGCTTCCTTTCGCCCCGGCAAGCTGCAAAAGCTGGGGCAGATGGAATGGCGCCTGCCGCGCTCCCCCGCGCGGCTCCACTGGACGCCGATCCTCTGCCGATCCTACAAGACACCTCGTTCCCCGACGGGACAGGGTTCTTACCAGGAGGGTGTCATGAGCAAGAAGCAGACAATGGCCCAGCGCGCCGTGGGGCTCGCCTCGCCGGTGCTGCCAGCACCGGTCGCCAAGGTCATCGGCACGCGCTGGGGCTCGCGGCTGTTCATCCTCCTCGTGCCGTTCCTCCTGGCGACGGGCGTCCTCACGATCAGCTGGAACAATGGCATCCCGTCGGTGAACTTCGACCGCGCCCGGGCGATGGTCGTCGGCCAGCAGGTGGGCCAGCAGGTCGAGGACCAAGCGCTCCGCGCGGCGCAGGAGTTCAAAAACCGGCAGCAGGACGGGACCTCCCAGCAGCCGGCCTACGAGCAGCGGCCGCAGTCGTGGCAGCAGGCGCCGCAGCAACAGTACCAGCCGCAATACCAACCGCAGCCGCAGTACCAGCCCCAATACCAGCCCCAGGCCCAGGGTTATCAACAGCCGGCCCCTCCGCAGCAGGCCGCCCAGCCCTACGGCCCGCGGGCCTATCGCTAGGGCAGGACTGGCAGAGAAGCTGTTGATCTCTCCACCCCGCCAAACGCTCAAACGCTGACAAGCGAGGGGGCGCCGGTGCTCCGAGAGCCGGCCTCGCCGGCAAGCGAAGCCCGGAGGGCGAAAGCGCAGGCGGCGCGGAGAGAGCCGAGGCCATGGATGGCCGAGACGAACGTCCGGCGACGGGGCACCGGCGACCCCGAAGCGTACGCTGGACTCGTCGGATGGTCGACCCTGGGTCGCGTGCCTGTGGGTGGTTCGTTCGAGCAGGCCGGCGACAGACACCCGCTCCGGCGGGTACGATTTTCTTCCCCCGCGCCGAGTCCGGTGCGGGCGTGACACGCCCCAGGGAAAAGCCATGCGGCACGCACCGATCGACAATGCGCTGTTCGTCTCCCACCGCCGTCAACTCGTGGCCCAACTCCCGCCGCGCTCGATCGCAATCGTCCACGCCGCCGATATCCTCCCGCAGACCGGCGACGGCACCTTCCCGATCTATCCGGCCGCCGATCTCTTCCATCTGACCGGGATCGAGCAGGAGGAGAGCGTGCTCGTCCTCGCGCCGCAGGCGACCGATCCGGCCCAGCGCGAGATCCTCTTTCTGCGTCAGCCGAACGAGCATCTCGCCACCTGGGAAGGGGAGAAGCTCACGAAGGAACGGGCCGAGCAGATCTCCGGGATCCCGCGTGTCCGCTGGCTCTCCGAGCTGCCGAGCGTGCTCCATATCCTGATGTGCGAGAGCGAGCGGGTCTATCTCAACTCGAACGAACACGAGCGCAACGCCACCGAGACCGATCCCCGCGATGTGCGCTACGCGCGGCAACTCATGGCCTGCTATCCGCTCCACCGCTACGAGCGGCTGGCGCCGATCATGCGGAGCTTGCGCGCGGTGAAGGATGCGACCGAGATCGAGCTCCTCCGCCGCGCGATCGACATCACCGACGTCGGCCTGCGGCGGATGCTCTCCTGCCTCAAGCCGGGGGTGATGGAGTACGAGCTCGAGGCGGAGCTGATCTACGAGTTCACGAGAAACCGGGCAAAGATGGCCTACGAGCCGATCATCGCCTCGGGCAAAAGTGCCTGTGTCCTGCACTACAACACCAACGACCGGGTGTGCCACGACGGCGACCTGCTCCTCGTCGACGTCGGCGCCTGCTACGCCAACTACAACGCCGACCTGACCCGCACCTATCCGGTCAATGGCCGCTTCACCCCGCGGCAGCGGGCCGTGTACGACGCCGTCCACCGCGTTCTCGAGGCCTCGATCAGTCGGGCGACCGTCGGCACGACGCCCCGCGACTGGCGCCGGGCGGCCCAGCTCCAGATGAACGACGAGCTTCTCGGGCTCGGCCTGATCACGCCGGAGCAGGTCGCCAAGGACGCGCCTGAGGAGCCGGCCTGCCGGAAGTATTTCATGCACGGCCTGGGGCATTCGCTCGGCTTGGGTGTCCACGACCTCGCGCCGCTCAATGGCCCCTTCCAACCCGGCTGGGTGATCACCGTCGAGCCGGGGATCTACATTCCGGAGGAGGGGATCGGGGTGCGCCTCGAGAATGACATCCTCGTCACCACGGGTGGCCCGGTCGATCTCTCCGCCCACGTGCCGATCCGCGCCGACGACGTGGAGCAGGTCGTCGGCCGGAGCATGAGCGCGCGGAGCTGACGGCCCCTGCCGTGACTGACGCAGCTCCCCTTACTCCACTCCGCGCAGCTCCCGGAGCTTGGCGGCCGCGGCGCGCCCGACCGGGAGGCGCTCGTCGCTGCCGCTGAACGAGAGGACCGTCTCCTCCCGCGACTTCCAGGTCACGAGCGAGAGCCTGGCGAGGCGGACAATCTGCGAGCGGCCGAGCCGAGGGAACAGGTCCACCGGGAGGACCTCGGCCCATTCGGCAAGACTGCGCCGGACGGTCGCGGGCTTCCGTTCCCCCGCGAGACAGACGCGCGAATATTTGCCGAGCCCCTCGATCCAGAGGATGTCGTCCCGGCGGAGGATCGCCTTCTTCCCCCCCCGGAGCGTGACCGCGATGGTTGACTCCCCCTCCCCGTTCCACTCCAGAGGCGACGTCGAATCGCCAGCCGGGCCCGTCGCGGGCAGCAGTTGGGCCACCCGGATCGCCCGCAGCAGACGCCCCACAGCCACGCCCAGGCGCATCCGATCGATCGGCTTCAGAAGGTAATCGACGGCCCCGACCTCGAATGCGGTGACGGCGTATTGCGGATGGGCCGTGATGAAGCAGACGTGCGTCCGTTCGGTGAGCTCGGCGAGGAGCTTGAGCCCCGAGCCTCCGGGCAACTCGACATCGAGGAAGAGGATGTCGGGGGCACGGTCCTGGAGGAGTTTGCTTGCCTGCGCGACGCTCCGCGCGGCGCCGAGCAACTCGATCTCGCCGTGGGCGGCGAGGAGGTCGGTGAGGCGCAGGCTCGAAGAGGGCTCGTCGTCGACGAGGAGGGCCGTGGGCATCGCGGAAATCTCTCGGGACGGGACGACCAAGGATACCTTCGGGTTCGGGCCGTCCGACCACCGGCGAGGCGTTCAGCGTCGACTCCCCGCCGGGCCACAACACCGGGAGGCGGCCAAACCAAGTGTTCCACACGCCCGGGCGCCTGTCGGGCCACCATTGAGGTTTGCCCGGCGCTGCGGGGTGTGGCAGAATTAGGGAAGTTTACTGGCTGCACAGGCGGCTCGGGGGGAGGTGCACGATCTGCCCGCCCGTCCCTGCGCGGCCCCGCTGATCGACCCCCGTGAACATCGAGGGTCCGCGATCCTGGGCCTTCCGGCGGGATCGGCGACGCGGATCAATCCGCAGGAGACCTGTTTCATGCTTGGTTTCATGGTCGGTCGCCGTGGGATGTCGAAGTCGTGGCCCGGCCTCGGCATGATTTTGGCCGTGGGGATCCTCCCGGCGACCGTGACGAAGGGGGCCGAGAAGCCGATCCGTTTCGACCGTGACATCCGGCCGCTGCTCTCCGAGCATTGCTTCGCCTGCCATGGTCCCGGCAAGCAGGAATCCGGCTTGAGGCTCGACGACGGCCCGGCGGCGCTGGCGCCCTTGGGGAGCGGTGACCGGGCGATCGTCCCGGGCGACACAGCCGCAAGCGCCTTGATCGCCCGGATCGCTGCCACCGATCCCGACACGGTCATGCCCCCGCCCCACTTCCATAAGGAGCTTTCGGAGGCCCAGAAGGACCTGCTCACGCGCTGGATCGCGGCCGGGGCCCCCTACGAACAGCACTGGTCGTTTCGGAAGATCGTCCGCCCCGAGGTGCCGGCCGCACCGGGCGACCCCGCCAACCAGATCGATCGTTTCCTCGAGGCGCGCGTGGCGGCCGAGGGGCTGCCGCTCAACGCCGAGGCCGACCGGCCGACGCTCATCCGCCGCGTCACCTTCGCGCTGACGGGCCTGCCGCCGACCCCGGAAGAGGTGGGGGCGTTCGTCGCCGATCCCGCCCCGGATGCCTATGGGAAGGTTGTCGATCGGCTGCTGTCGAGCCCGCACCATGGCGAGGAGATGGCCCGCCATTGGCTCGACGTCGCGCGCTATGCCGACACCCACGGCCTTCACCTCGACAACGAGCGCCACATGTGGGCCTACCGCGACTGGGTCGTGAAGGCCTTCAACGACAACCTCCCCTTCGACCAATTCACGATTCTTCAACTCGCCGGCGATCTCCTTCCGGGCGCCACGCGCGAGCAGCAGACGGCGACCGGTTTCTCGCGCTGCAACGTGACAACGAGCGAGGGGGGATCGATCAACGAGGAGCTCCTCTTCCGCTACGCCGTCGACCGCACGGCGACGACGCTCAACGCCTGGATGGGGCTCACCGGGCAGTGCGCCGTCTGCCACGATCACAAGTTCGACCCGATCTCGGCCAAGGATTTCTACTCGCTCTACGCGTTCTTCAATTCGGCAGCCGACCCCGGCTTCGATGGCAACATCGAGCAGACGGCGCCGGTCATCAAGCTCCCCACCCCCGAGCAGGAGACGGAACTGGCGGCGCTCGACGCGAAGCTACCGGAGCTCGAGAAGCGGATCGAGGAGGCGGTCGCGAACATCGTCTATGTCGACCCGGCCACGGCCGACCCGAAGCCGGCACCGGTGACGAGCGAAACGGTCTGGCTCGACGACGATCTCCCCGCCGGCGCCGCCGCGCAGAGCAGCCCCGGCGGGCCGACCTGGTTCACGGGAAGCGAGCCCGGCGCGGTAGTTTCCGGGGCGCGCTGCCTCGACCGCACCGCCACCGGCATCGGCCAGGATGTCTTCATGCCCGGCGGTGAAATCCAGGCCGGCCCCGCCGGCGGCGAGCTGTTTGCCCATGTGTGGATCGACCCGGCAGCGCCGCCGAGGGCCGTCATGATTCAGCTCCACACCGACGGCTGGGAACACCGGGCCGTGTGGGGCGAAGGGGGCGTGATCCCGTGGGGGGCGGTCGGCCAGGCGTCGCAGCTGGTGCTCGGGCCCCTCCCCGAAGCGGGGAAGTGGGTGCGCGTGGCGTTCAAGCCGGAGAGCATCGGCGTGCCCCCCGGCACGAAGATCGGCGGCTTCGCGCTGACGCAATTCGACGGCCATGTCCGTTGGGACAAGGTCGGTCTGTCGAGCACCGACGATCCGACCAGCGATCCGGCCCGCTCATTCGCTGCTTGGTGGAAGGCGCGCGTGGGAGTCGAAAAGCTCGACGACGTCCCGGAGCCGCTCCGCGGCCCGGTTCGGGAGGGCCCCGAGAAAACCACCACCGCCGATGACGTGACGCGGATCCGCCGCCACTGGCTGCGGAACGTGTGGCGCGAGAAGCCGGAAGAGATCGCGGTGCCCGACCGCGAGCTCGTCGAGACGCGGCGCAAGCGCGACGACCTTGAGAAGGCGCTCGTGCGGACGTTCGTGTTCAACGACCTCCCACAGATGCGGGACAGCTTCATCATGCTGCGCGGGGCCTACAACAAGCCGGGGGAGAAGGTGACGCGGGCCACACCCGCCTTCCTGCCACCGCTGGCGACCCCTGAGGGGGCGACCCCCAATCGGCTCGATCTTGCCAAGTGGATTCTCCTTCCGGAGCAGCCGCTCGTGGCGCGCGTCGCCGCCAACCGGCTCTGGCAGCAGTTCTTCGGGACGGGGCTGGTGAAAACGAGCGAAGACTTCGGTCAGCAGGGGGAGTCGCCGAGCCATCCGGAGCTTCTCGATTGGCTCGCCGTCGAATACCGCGAGAGCGGCTGGAACACGCGCCACCTCGTCAAGCTCCTCGTCACGAGCCGGGCGTTTTGCCGTCAGGCCTCGCTGGCGCCGGAGCACCTCGCGGGCGATCCGGAAAACAGGCTCCTCGCCCGTGGCCCGCGGATCCGCCTCGACGCCGAACAGATCCGGGACAACGCCCTGGCCGTCTCGGGGCTCCTCGTCCCCACGCTCGGTGGCCGGGGTGTCCGCCCCTACCAGCCGGACAACATCTGGGAGCCGGTCGGCTTCGCCGGCTCGAACACCCAGCGCTACGCCCGCGACACGGGCCCCGCCCTCTGGCGGCGGAGCCTCTATACGTTCGTGAAGCGGACGGCGCCGCCGCCGTTCATGGTCAACTTCGATGCCCCTAATCGGGAGCAGTTCTGCGGCCGCCGCGAGCGGAGCAACACCCCGCTCCAGGCGCTCCAGCTCATGAACGACGTTCAGCATGTCGAGGCGGCCCGGGCCCTCGCCACGCGGGCCCTCGCCTCCGGCCCCGCCGATGACGCGGCCCGGATCGACTGGCTGTTCCGCACGGTGATCGCGCGGGCTGCCGACTCGGCAGAGATGGCGGTGGTGGCCGAAGAGCTCGCCACCCACCGCGGCCGCTACGCCGCCGACCCCGACGCCGCCAAACGGCTCGTGGCGGTGGGTGAATCGAAGGCCCCGGAAACCATCCCAGCGGAGGAATTGGCCGCCTGGACGCTGCTTTCGAACATGCTCCTCAATCTGGACGAGACCCTCTCGAGGAACTGAAGCCATGGCCCATCATCTCCCCTCCGGCCAAGACCTGCAGCTCCAGGCCTGCCGCCGCGCGTTTCTCCGCCGCTCCGGCGTCGGTGCTGGTGCTGCGGCGCTGGCGCTCCTCGAGAGCCGCCGTGGCGGCGGGCTGTTTGCCAAAGCCGGCGCCGCGGCTATCGATCCGGCGGCGGTCCGCTCCCCTGCTACCCGAGTCCATCCCCCTCTCCCGGGCTTGCCCCACCACGCGCCGCGGGCGCGGAGCGTGATCTACATCCATCCCAACGGCGGGCCGTCGCAGATTGACCTCTGGGACCACAAGCCGAAGCTCCAGGAATACTTCGACAAGGATCTCCCTCCGAGCGTCCGCGGCGACCAGCGACTCTCGACGATGACCAGCGGCCAGCAGCGCTTCCCAGTGGCGCCGTCGAAGTTCAAGTTCGAGCAGCGCGGCGCCTGCGGCCGCTGGATCAACGCCGAACTGCTGCCGCACACGGCGGGGATCGTCGACGACCTGGCGCTCGTCAAGAGCGTGTTCACCAACGCCATCAACCACGACCCGGCTTGCACCTACGTGATGACCGGCAGCGAAGTGCCGGGAAAGGGGAGCCTGGGGAGCTGGCTCGCCTACGGCCTAGGGAGCGAGAACGACGATCTTCCGGCGTTCGTCGTGTTCACGCCGCAGCCCGACATCAATCCTTCGCAGGCGCTGTTCACGCGGATGTGGTCGAGCGGATTCCTCCCCACGCGTTTCACCGGTGTCGCGATGCGGGGCTCGGGGGATCCGGTCCTCTATCTCCCCAACCCCGACGGCGTCACCCGGGCCGACCGGCGCGTGATGCTCGATGCCCTCAGCACGCTCAACGCCCGCGGCCACGACCGCTTCCACGATCCCGAAACCCAAACCCGCATCGCCCAGTATGAGATGGCCTTCCGGATGCAGGCGAGCGTGCCCGATCTGGTCGACCTCAGCGGTGAAACGGCCCAGACGCTCGCCATGTACGGCGACGACGTCACCAAGCCCGGCTCCTTCACCCACAGCCTGATCCTCGCCCGGCGGCTCGTCGAGCGCGGCGTTCGCGTCGTGCAGATCCTCCACCGCGGCTGGGACCACCACGGCAATCTCCCCAACGATCTCAAGGCCCAGTGCCTCGACACCGATCAGGCCACGGCGGCACTCGTCAAGGACCTGAAGGCCCGCGGGATGCTCGACGACACCCTCGTCGTCTGGGGGGGGGAGTTCGGCCGCACCGTCTACTCGCAGGGGACGCTCACCGCCGACACCTACGGCCGCGACCACCATCCGCGCAACTTCTGCATGTGGATGGCCGGCGGCGGCACCAAGGGGGGGACGGTCCTCGGGGAGACCGACGACTTCAGCTACAACATCGTCGAGAACCCCGTCGACGTGAACTCGTTCAACGCCACGCTCCTCCATCTGATGGGGATCGACCACGAACGGTTCACGTTCAAGTTCCAGGGGCTCGACCAGCGGCTCACGGGCGTTGAAGAGCAGCACGTCCTCAAGTCGCTGCTGGCGTAAGCGCTCGCCGCGAACTACCGAGGTTACCGAGCGACTCTGAAGCCACGTTGGAGCCAGAGCAGGGGCGGCCCTCTGGATGCGCACCGGGGACTCGCAGCAGGGGGATCAAAAATGGCGAGAGTCTTGATGGGGCCCGTGGCTGGGATCGTCGCGGCGTGGGCGCTGCTCGTGGGAGTGTGCGGCGCAGATCCGGGAGGGACTCGGTTCTCTCCGGGCGACAAGGTGGAGCTCGAGTGGGCCGGCCGGCGTTTGGAAGCCGATGTCGTCGAATGTACCGACGACCGTTGGGTCACGGTCAAGTTCTTCCTCAACGGGATCGAACTCTCGCCGAAAGTACCGATTCAAAATGTTCGGGCCCTCGGCGGAGGAAAGAACGCGAAAGGGCCGAAGCGCCCGCTCCGCACCTGGACCGACACGACGGGGACGTTCAAGACGAAGGCCCGCTTCGTGGCGCTCGAGGGGGACGAGCTCACACTCGAGACGGAAGATGGCGAACAGATCACCTTGGCGCTCGAGAAGTTGAGCGCGGCCGATCAGGCGATGGCGCGGAAGATCGCCGCGAAGGTGGGCCCCGCAGCCTCCAAGGCGGACGCGAAAGGAGACAATCCGTTCGCCACCAAGCCCGCGCCTCCCATGCGGCCGCGCAGCCAGCCTGAGCCTGCCGACGAGCCCAATGATGAGCCTGCCGACGAGCCCAATGATGAGCCAGCCGACGACGCGCCGGAGCCTGTCGAAGTTGCCATGGGCGAGTGGCGCCGTTGCCGGACAATCACCGTCGATCCTCCTGCCGACTGGTCGGTGCCGCTCGACGGGGGCGTGTTTCCGGAAAAACTGGCCTCGGCACCGATCCCCCTCCCTGGCCCACCGCAGGGCTCGGATGGTTTCTTCGAGAAGATCGATGGGCTTCACATGGCGCGGGGCGGGGCGAAGGCCTGTGCCGTGATCCGCAACAGCCCCCCCACGCGGGCGGTCACGACGACGCTCTCCTTCATCGATCTCGTCGGTGGAAAGGTGGAGGCTCCGGTGCGACTGCCGTCGAGAGCGAGGCTCATCGACGTCGATCGGACCGGCGAGCTCGTCCTCACCGTCCCGGACACCACCTTGGTCCTCGGAACGACGGGGCCGCCGCCGCCCCCACTCGGCGTCTGGAAGGTGGCCGGTGACTCGCTTGAGCCAGTCCGGGTGTGGGATCCGCAGGATCCCAACAACATCCACAAGGATACCCCGTCGTTCGCCAGGTTCATCGACGCCGACCACGTTGTCTGCGTGAACTTCCCCAACAAACTCTCGGTGTGGAACGTGCCCGAGGCGCGGGCGATCTGGACGATCGAGCTCGCCAACGGGAGCGAGCCGGTTGTCAGCCCCGGTGGAAAGTATTTGGCGGCCGCGGTTGGCGACAGGATCTGCCTGTTTGACGCGCTCACCGGGAAGACGGCTGGCTGTCTGCAGGACGTGCCGGGGGCGATTGGAACGTTGTCGTTTCGTCCCGACGGCGGTCAATGTGCCGTGGTGTCACCGCAGCGTGTCGTGGTCTGGGATCTCCAGACCGGAAAGGTTTACCGCGACATTGCCTTCTCAAGCTCTATCCCAACCGGCTCGGTCGACTGGCTCTACGGCGGCTACCTCCTCTGTGGCGGGAGCAGCCTGATCGATCTCGAACGGCGGATCGTGATCTGGAAGTATCTCTCCGACTCCGCCGGTGGGGAGCCGGGTGGTTGGGGGGAGTTTGGCGGGCAGTTCTGGTATGCGCTGCAAGCCAAAGGATCGCAGGGGCGGGCACTCTATCCGGCGGGGCTGCCGCACGAGGACGCCCGCCGGGTGGCGGCCGGCCTCGACCCGGAGCAGTTGCTGGCGGTGCGCCCCGGGACGGCGTTCGCGCTCGACGTCCGGGTGCAGGGGGATGCGGCCGAGCAGCAGCAGGTGCAGCAGGCCCTCACCGCCCGTCTCCAAGCGGCCGGGATGACGGTCGGCCAGGGGGCGGCGCTTGTGATTCAGGCGACGACGGAGACGGGGAAGAGCCGGGAGATGTCGTATCGGGCCTTCGGCCGGCCCCTTGGGGAGGCCGAGAAGGTGACGATCACGGAGCAGATCAGCCGTTTGAAGATCCTCGAGCAGGGGAAGCCGGTCTGGGAAGGGGCGCTTTACGGCGGGGGCCCCGCATTCCTCGAGATCAAAAAAGGGCAGACGATCCAGGAGGCGCTCGCTCCCTACCAGAAGCCAAACCTCAAGTACTTCAGCCAAGTGAATCTGCCGCGGTACGTCGCCAGGACCGCCGAGGCCGGGGCCTACGGGTTCAGCCGGTACACGCCGCAGGGGATCGTCAACGTCGAGCCCCCCGTCCCCGCCGTGGGCCAAGCAAGGTAGGACCTCGAGCCTACGCCTGGTCCACCGATCCCTCTGCGCTCACCCGGGCGCTCGAATCCGGTATGCTCGTTGCGACGATTTCACCCAGAGGAATCCCAGAGGAACCCCAGAGGAACCCTTTCCATGCGTCTGTTCGCCTGCTCCCTGATCCTCCTGGCCTTCGCCTTCACCCTTCCGGAGACTTCCGTGTCTGCCGCCGATACCGACGTTCCCCTCCCCACACTCCCCGAGGGCGCGGGCACCCTCGACGCCGATCCCCCCAAGACCTTCATGAAGACCGCTTCCGGTCTCCAGTACCGCGTCCTCCGCACGGGCCAAGGGGTCAACCCCAAGGCGAGCAACACCGTGAAGGTCAACTACCACGGCTGGCTCGACAACGGGAAGGTGTTCGACAGCTCCTACAAGCGTGGCGAGCCGATCGAGTTTGGACTGAATCAGGTGATCGCCGGCTGGACCGAGGGAATGCAGTTGGTGGGGAAGGGGGGCATGATCGAGCTCCTCATCCCCAGCAACCTCGGCTACGGCAAGCGCGGTGCCGGCGGTGCCATCCCCCCCGATGCCACGCTCCACTTCCTCGTCGAGCTCATCGACGTGCGCTGAGCCGGCCTCCGGCACGGTTGTGCCTAACGACTACGGCCCGCGCGGGGCGATCCCGCGCGGGCCGTTTTTTCTGTCGAACGGATCGACAGAGCGGGATTCACTCCGGAGTCGGCACGTTCTCCCCTTGGGCGGCGCTGATCGCCGCCGAGAGGATCGGCATGGAGAGGTCATCGGAGAGGAAACGGACGCTTCCGTCGCAGAACACGGCGCCGCAGGCGCTGGGATGGAACGAGTAGAGCTCGTTGCTGCTGTTGCAATTCATCGCGCACGGGCCCTTCGACGTCACGCCGTCGGTCGTGTAGCCGTCGACCCAGAACTCCGAATCGGGATCGGCCCAGCCGGATCCGCTCGCCCGCTGCCCGGCGATCGGCGTCCGCCGGCGGTAGAGGACCGGCCGCCCCGCATCCTCGACCCAGGCAAACGTCTTCGACATGCCGTCGAGGACGTCCTTCGGCTGCATCCGCTGGCGGCCATTGAAGAACGGCGGGCTCATCCCGGTGGTGAACGACGAGATCGTGCTCATCGGGAGGATTGCGCCGGTGTACTGCTTGGCATCGGTCGCACCACCGGCATTCGGGTCGTAGCCCGGCACCGGCGGGATGAGGTTGTAGGGAGCCAGGCCAATGAGGCCGTTGACGCCGTTGGCGATCGAGTAGTCAGACGGGGCGGCATTCCACTTCGCGGCTGACGTGCTGTTGGGGGCGTTGCCGGTGTCCATCGGGTTGGCGGTGGCAGACGACGGACAGACGAGCCCCGGGATCATCACCGCGATCACCGAGGCATTCGTCGGATCAGACCAGGTGACCTTGAGGTTGTATTGGTTGGCGAGATTCACCTGCTCGATGAAGGGCAGGATGAACACCCCCGGGCCATGCTGGATCGCGCCACTGGCCGGAGCGGGGATAGCAAGCTCCACAACGGGATAGCCGGGGGCCGCATCGGCCCGCGCCGGCGGAAAGAACTTCTTCGCGCTCTCGAAGTTAAGAATCGCCAGGCCGATCTGCTTGAGATTGTTCTGGCAAGAGGAGCGCCGAGCCGCCTCGCGGGCCGCTTGGACGGCAGGAAGGAGGAGCCCGACGAGCGTGCCGATGATGGCGATGACGACGAGGAGCTCGACGAGGGTGAACCCCGCGTCTCGGGAACGAGACCTGACCATGGAGAGACCCCTTATATGAATGGATAGAAGACAGGAACCATCGACAGAGCGGTGATGCCGTGAGTGAGCTTCGTGTCAGCGCGAGGTGAGCTCGAAGGGGGGAAGCTCGGTCGGCTTGGCCTCGACCTTCGCCGCCAGGCCACTGGTCGTAGCGTCACCGTAGCGGGCGGGGATCTTCACCGCGGCTTTCTCACGGCGCACCTGATCGCTCCCCTCTTCCTCGGCCGCCGCGAGGATCGCGATGCCCACCTTGTAATCACCGGCCGGCGCCCCGTCGTTGGCCTCGTAGGTGAAGACGGTGAAACGGCCCTCCGCGTCACTCTTCGCCTGCGGTTGCTCGCGCCACTTGAACTTCGCCGCATCGACCGGCTTGAAGACGATCGTCGCGTTCGCCACCGGCTTGCCATCGAGCATGACCTGCCCCTGGACGGCATGGGTCGGCTGGCGGAGATTCTGGAACTCCTGCTTGGCGCAGCCCGGAAGGACGAGGGCCAGGGGAAGGGCGAGGGCGAGGGCCGAAATGCCGGGGCAGCGGCGGGGCGCGGGAGAGAGCATCGGTCGCTCCAGGGGGGTGGGAGAACCGGGGCAGGAGGTGACCGGGGATGTCACGAGGTGGGCTTTAAGCAAGCATACTATAGCCCTGGTTCATTCAAAAGCCATGTGCCCACGGAAAGCTCACAGTACGAGTCCCGTATGAGCGACCGGATCCGCCCGCTTCCCCGCGACGTTGCTGGCTTGCACGTGGCTCTGACCGATGATCCGCCGCGGCGATGCGGACGCGCTACCGCATCTCCGCCGTCAGCGCCATCACCACCGGCGCTGTCGGGTCGTCTCCTTTGACGAGGTCGATCCGTTCGATACTCGTCTCCTTGCCGGGATGGACGACGAGCTTTCGCATCTGACGGCCGGCGAGGTCGAAGGCAAACTCACTCTCGGGGACGTCGACGCGGCGGATGTAGTCGGCAAAATGGCGGCCATTGACGAGTGGATGATCCTCGGTCGTGCCGTCGGCATAGACCAGCCGCACGATCATCGAGGTCGATTCCTCACGCGTCGCCGGCCAGCCCCAGCCGGAGATCCCGCCGAGGATGTGGATCGCCGCGGCCGGGCTTCCCAGGGGGAGCGACACCGCTTTGGGCATCTGCGGGGCGATCTTCCCCTGCGGCCCGTGGAGCATGACGGCATTGCGGATCGTGTCCCCCTGGGGGTCGACCAGCACGAACGGAACAGCTCCCACCATCTTCGGCTTCCAGTCTGGGAAGACGAGGCGTTCGACCTCCCCCTCCGGCTCGAAGAACATCCCCTTCGTCGTCACGACCGTGGCCGCCTTGTCGAGCGGCAGCGGGACATACTTCCCCTTGGCCGTCAGGAAGGCGAGGAGATCGGCAAACCCCTGCGGCTGGATCTGCTTCTCGAAGCCGAGCGGCATGAGCGAATTGGGGGAGGGCTGGAATTCGTCGATCTCGTCGCGCTGGATCGGATGCCGCTTCCCCTCGGCGTCGACCAGCTCCACGGCCGTCCGGCTCTCGGCGGCGAGGAGCCCCGTAACGACGCGGCCGTCGTCGGTGGTCACCGTCCAGGAGCGGTAATTGCCCTCGACGGAGCGGTTGGGATCGAGGATGTGGATGAGGAGCTCCTGCGGCGGATGGACCGCCATCCCCGTCAGCTCCGGCCCCACTTTCCCCCCTTCGCCGGAATGGGTGTGGCACTTGCCGCACTGCTCCTTGAAGAGCGCCTTGCCGCGCGGCACGTCACCACCGGCAAGGACGACTGGGAGGACTTCGTCGATCACCTTCTGCCGATCGGCGCTCGGCAGCCCACCCCCCTTGGCGATCACCTTCCTGGCCCGCTCACGCACCGCGCGGTCGGGATGCTCGGTGAGCTTTCCCCGTTCGACCAGCGGCACATCGGTGACGGCGACCGAGCCCGCCTCGAGCCGGTCGACGAGCTGGGCGGCCCACTCCCGGTTGGCAAGCACCGCGCGGAGGGCGGCATCACGGACCGACGGCGTGAGCGTGGCGAGCTTGTTGAGGATCAGCCCTGCGGCCTCGGGCGCCGTCGAACGGCCGATCGAGGCAACGATCCCCGCAGAAAGCTGCGGACTCGAGCGGCCGCCGACCCGCTGGAGCAGCTCCCCGACGAGCTCCGCATCGGCCGGGCGAAGCGCGACGAGGCGCTCCGCGGCCTCGATCCTTTGCGGATCCTCACCGTCGGCCCGATCGAGATCGGCCAGGAGCGCTTCACTGATCTTGCCGACATGGGCGTCGAGGGCCCGGCTGCCCGTGTGCTGGACAAGCGTCACCAGTTGCCCCTGCGACGAGGCGGGAAGCCGGTCGACCAGCGCCACGATCGCTTCCTCGGTCGCCTGATCAAAGGCGGCGGCCTTCCCCTTCGGCCAGCCGCGCGAGAGCCCTTCGAGGGCTGCCGCGGCCGTGGCGGCGTCGGCCTTGGCAAGCTCGAGGAGCGTCCGGCCGACGGCGTCGGCATCCCCCCCCCGGGCCACATGCTCGGCGACGCGGCCCACGAGCGCGAGAAGCTGCGGCGACGGCGGAGTGACCTCGGCCACGAGCAGCGCCGGCAGGAGCGCCGCCGGAGTGAGCCCGGCGGCCTTCGCCGGATCGCGGTCGAGCAGCGCCGGGAGAACCCCGGCCGCTTGGACCGCCGCGGCGCTCGTGGCAGCATCGGCAAGGATCGGATCGTTGAGCGTGCGCGGATCCTGGAGAGCGCGCACGACAAGCTCAGCGGCAAGGTCGAGCGGCGGGCACTCGGAGAGCGCCTCGAGAACGGCCAGGCGGACAATCGCCGCGGAATCGTCGAGGAGCTTGGCCCGGTCGATGGCGGCGACCGTCGCCGCGTCGCGCGGCAGGACCTTGATCGCGTTCATGCGGACGCCGGCCGACGGATGCTTGAGCGCCCCGCGGACGGCGTCGAGGACGGCGATGTCGGTGTCGCCGAGCAGCCCCATTTGGAAGAGCGTCCAGAGGGCATGGATCGCGCCGGGATCGAGGCCTATGGAATCGACCGTGCGGTTTTTCACGAGGGCCAGAAGCCCGGGGACGACGTCGAGGTCGGGCCCCAAAGTCCGCGACGCCCGATCGACGAGCGTCCGCTGGGCACGCATCCGCCAGAAGAGGTTGTCGTCGGCGAGCATCGCCACGAGCGCTTTCGAAGTGGCGGCAGCGAGGTCGCGCGTCGGGGAGGCTGCGGGAGTGGCCGCAGCGCTTTCGTGGACAACGCGGAGGATTCGGCCGTGGCTCTTGTCGCGCAAGGGGGTTTCGTAGGCGTTCCCCTTGCCGTTTTCGAAGCCGGCCGGCGTGGGATTGTGCTGGACGATGTAGTTGTACCAATCGACCACCCACACTTGGCCGTCCGGGCCCACCTCGGCGGCGATCGGCGCCGTCCATTCGTCGTCGCTGGCGAGCAGATCCCAGGCCATCCGGCTCGAGAATCCGGCGCCGCGGGGCGTGAGCTCGAAGGTGGAGACAATGTGGCCGGTCGGCTCGCAGACGAAGGCGGTGCGATTCCAATATTCGCGCGGATAGGCCCGGGCGGTGTAGAGCCGGTGGCCGGCGGCAGCGGTGAACTTCCCGAAATGGTCAACCTGCCGCACCGGGGCATCGCTGCCGTCGAGACGCTTGGCGATCTCCATCAACGGGCTGCCGGCGATCCCGCCGAGGGTCGTGGCGCTCCAGCCGCGGACGCGCTCGTAGACCCGATTGGCCAGCGGCATGTGCTCGCTGGGGTTGCCGTTGGCGGTCGAGCCGAAGACGAGGCCCTCTTCCGAGAAACCAAAGCCCCAGGAGTTGTTGTTCGTGCTGCGGAGGAACTCGAGCTTCGAGCCGTCTGGCAAAAAGCGGAAGAAGCCGGCCCCGAAGCGGATCGGCTCACCGCCGACCTCGCCATTGAAGCCGGAATAGCCGACCATCCCGTACACCCAGCCGTCGAAACCCCAGGCGAGGTTGCTGGGGCCGGAGTGGGTGTCGCTCGTCCCCCAGCCGGAGAAGAGGATCTCGCACTGCTCACACACCCCGTCGCCGTCGGCGTCGGAAAGGAAGAGCATCGAGGGGGCCTGGGCCACGATCCAGCCGTTGCCGTGATGGAGGAGGCTCGTGGGAATCGAGAGCCCCTCGGCGACGATGGTCCGCGCGTCGGAGACGCCATCGGCGTCGGTATCGTCCAGGCGGACGATCCGGTCGTGCCCCTCTCCGTCTCCGGGGAGGACGATCTCGTTGGGGTAGTCGACGCTCTCGGCAATGAACAGCTTGCCTTGCGCATCAAAGGCCATCGCCAGCGGCTTGGCTTCGATGACCGGCTCGGATGCCACGAGCCCGACATGGAAGCCCTCCGGCACGAGGGCATGCTTCAGCGATTCTTCCGGCGACAGGGGCGCTTGCATCTGGGCGATCGGCTCGAGCTGCACCCCCCACTGCTTGCCACCGGGGTCGTAGGCGGGGACCTTCGCCGGGACAAACTCAAAGGCCGCGAGCCCCTCGGGGAGGACGTTCATCTTCGGGTGATCGACGTACGGGCCAGCCTCGGCCGGGTCGCGGCCGGCTGCCCAGCGGATGCCGCGCTCGACGAGATTGTGAAAGCCGGGATGGCCCCAGGTGCGCTGGTCGTGCCCCCAGGCGGTGTAGAAGACGCGCCCCTGTCCTTCGCTGCGGACCCACGTCCACGGCTCGTGGAGATCCCCCTCGACGCGTTCCTCGAGAACGGTCCGGCCGCGGGAATTGTGGCGGGTGTGGACATAGGTCTCGTCCCAGCTTTGAAAGCCCTGAAAATCCTTCATGATCGGATGGTCGGGGGCGAGATTCGTCGTCCGAAACTCGCCGCCGTCGTGGCGCTGGAACTGGGCGCCGACGATGTCGACCCAGACGGGAGAATTGCGAAAACAAAAACTCGCGCAGTGGAGCGGCACGAGGCCGTGCCCAGAGCGGACAAAATCGACGATCGCCGCTTCGCGCTCGGCAGGGAGCTCGTCGATGTTGGCGTAGACGGCCAAGGCGTCGTACTTCGAGAGCGTCTGCGGGTTCAAATCCTCGAGCCGCTCGGTGTAGACAAGTTCGATGCCGCGCTCGGCGAAGACCGGCTGGAGCTGGGCGAAGCGGTCGGCGGGGCGATGGTGCCCCTGATCGCCGAGGAAGAGGACCTTGAGCTGTTTTTCAGCGGCCAGATCGGCGGCTGCGGCCGACCGGGGGGACACAAGCCCCCCGCAGGCGACGAGCCCCACGAGCCAACACCCGACCACACGAACGGAAATCTGCTGCAGACGCCACATACCAAAAGCCTCCTCGGCGCCCCGTCGACCGACGGGGCGGACGAACCATCATACCCGACCCGCCACACCCATCCGCCGCTGAAATCGCCCTGGAATCCCCTTGAAACCGTCCCGCTGGGAGAGGGATAAAGAACCTGCAGTTTCTTCCGCAGAGCCGAGGGTGTTCCCGATGGATGCCGCCACCAGCCGAACACTCGCCGACCTCGTCCTCGCCCTCCATGTCGGCTTCGCGGCGTTTGTCGTCTGCGGGCTCGTGGCGGTGCTCGTCGGAGGCCTGCGGGGCTGGAGGTGGGTGCGGAATCCCTGGCTGCGGGCGATCCATCTGGCCGCGATCGGCTTGGTGGTCGCGGAGGCGTGGGGGGGAATCGCCTGCCCGCTGACGACGCTCGAGACGGCGCTTCGCGACCATGCCGGCGACGCCACCTACGACGGCACGTTCATGGCCCACTGGCTGCGGCGGCTCCTCTACCACGACCTCCCGCCATCGGTCTTCGTGGCGGCCTACACGATCTTCGGCACGGCCGTGGCAGCGAGCTGGTGGCTCGTCCGCCCCCGGGCGTTCCGCACGTCGCCTTGAGGCCAGCGCTATCGCCGGAAACGACACGGCCCGCCCGGCGCGGACGCCGGACGGGCCGTGAGGTTTTTTAACTCTGGGCTTGCGATTCAGGAGCTCATCGACCATTCGGGGAGCTTCTTGATCACGCCCCCTTCAAGGGCCGACTCGTGCGCAAGCAGGCCCGTGCAGGTCCAGTTGGCACTCTGCCGGGCGTTGGGGTAGGGGTCGCGTCCCTCGACGAGCGCCGAGACAAACTCGTGAACGAGGTGCGGATGGCTGCCGCCGTGGCCGCCGCCTTGTGTGAACGAGAGGTGCTGGTGCTCGTCGGCGTCGTACACGCCCCCGGTCGTGAACCGCTGGATCGGCTCCGGGAGGAGGTGGGCGAAGTCGGGCACCGGGACTCGCTTGGGGATCTCCGGCTCCGGCACCTTGGCGGTGTGGAGGACCGGCTCCTCCCCGTCGCAGAGCTGCCACTCGAAGCTCTTCTTCGAGCCATAGACATCGAAGCTCTCGCGGTATTGCCGGGCGGTGTCGAACAGCGAGCGGATCACCCGGGCCACGACATCGCTGTCGCGGAGCTTGACATGCGCGCTTTCGATGGCAAATGGCGAGCCGTACTTTCCGATCAGCTCCTCACGGATCCGCCCGGAGCCGAAGCAGCTCACCTCCGTGGCATCCTTCCGCTCGAGCGCCAGGCACGGCCCCACGCAGTGCGTGGCGTAGTGCATCGGCGGCAGGCCGGGCCAGTAATTGGGCCAGCCGTCCATGTCCTGCTGATGGCTCGCCTGGACGAACTGGATCTTGCCGAGCTCGCCCCGGTCGTGCATTTGCTTGATGAAGAGGAACTCGCGGGCGTAGACGACGGTCTCGGCCATCATGTACTTGAGCCCCGTCTTGGCGGTGAGCTCGACGATCTTCCGGCAGTCGTCGACGCTCGTCGCCATCGGCACGGTGCACATCACATGCTTGCCCGCCTCGAGGGCGGCCAGCGTCATCGGGGCATGGTCGGGGATCGGCGAATTGATGTGGACCGCGTCGACATCCTTGTCTTTGAGAAGATCGGCGTAGCTCGTGGAGCGGCGCTCGACGCCGTACTGCTTCCCGACCTGATCGAGCTTGTCCTGCGACCGCTGGCAGATCGCCACGAGCTCGACATGCGGGTGGCGCTGGTGGATGGGGATGAACTCCGCCCCGAACCCGAGCCCCACGACCGCAATCCGGACCTTCCGGCCCGATGTCCCTGTCCCGCCTGCCATACAAACCCCTTCGGTGCGTGTGAATCGTGCCAGCTGTGGATGGAGGGGCCGGACGGCTGCCGGATCGCCTCCCCCGCCACCGCTCGATAGTCCCCGCCGTTGAACGGCAGGTCAGAAAGCATTCTGACCGCTGAACGGCGTTTTTGCACGGCACGCATCCGGCGCCGGGATTCAGGCCGGCGCTGGTGGTGGAAATGACCAATGACCGCGGGACGATCACCTCGCTAGGTCGAGATCGACCCCGACACCTGACGCGCCGACGGCAACCTCGAGCGGCGAGGTGGCGATCGTGCCATATCGCCCGGGGAGCGGACGCCCGGCAAGCTTGCCGAGCCAGGCCGCGACCTTCCCCTGATCGTCACGGATCTCGTCCGGCACCCCCCCCTCCGAGACCGTCACCCGGTGGGTGCCCACTACCGCCCCCGGCCCCATCGGCGAGACGAGCTCGTAACGCCCCAAGTCGTCGGTCGTCCCCTCCGAGATCCACGCGGCGGAGATGCCCCGCTCGGTGGGGCTGAAGCGGACGAGCGCATGGCCGAGCGGCTTGCCGTCGAGCTTCACCACCCCCGACGCCGGCACGAGCACCGGATCGGGCTTGCGGGCGCATCCACCGATCACCACGGCGAGAAGGACGATCGCCGTCAGGCCGGGCCCGGGATGGTTTGACGGCCCGCTCAATCGACCCCTCCCGGCTGACCGTCGTTCGGCCGCATGATCTTTTGGAGCACCGGAAGATCGGCCGTGTCGACGAGCGTCACGAGGCGGACGGAGCCATCGGCAAACACCATGTTGGCCCCGCCGGGGTGTTGGCTGCCGAAGGCATTCTGTCGGTCATCGGTGGCGGCGGTGGACGAAGCGGTGACCATGCTCGGCACGCGGTAATTCACCGGCACCCAGGCGCTGCCGAGGACGTCTTGGATGGCGTTGAAGTTCGACCACGCCCAACCGCGCATGTTCGGCAGTTTCTGCTCCCCCGCCACGACCCAGTTCGGCTCGAAGCTGTTCCGCTCCCCCACGAGCACCGTCTGGCTTGTGCCGTCAAGGAGATCCTTGAGCTTGACGTTACTGTTGACCTGGAAGACGCCGTCGCAGGTGGCATTGGGGTAATACCACGATCGCGAGCCAGCATTGGCGATGTAGCTGTTGATGCCGAGGTAGTAGGTGGTGCCGCCGGTCACGTAGGTGATCGGATTCTTGGGGACATAGTCACTGGGGCAGACGAACACCGACACGTTCGTGGCCCCGAGGGAGGTCGGGCCGTTGCAGTTGCCATACTCGCGAGTCGTGAAATTGAGCTGCGCGGCGAGGTTGCCCTCTTCGAGCATCGCGAAGGTGTACATGAGCCAGGAGCCCCACTGCCCGGGAAAGGGAGGCTGCCCCATCTTCCCGCTGGTGTAGAGCGCGTTGCTTGGGAACAGCATGCCGCTGGAGGTGCCGACGGGGAGATTGACCCCCGGGGGAAACCGCTTCTTCGCGTCATGGAAGTTGAGGAGCGCGAGGCCAACCTGCTTGAGGTTGTTGGAGCACTGCATCCGGCGGGCCGCCTCGCGCGCGGCCTGGACAGCCGGGAGGAGGAGGCCGACGAGCGTGCCGATGATCGCGATCACGACCAAGAGCTCGACGAGCGTGAAGGCCCGGGCGATCCGAGTTTGGTCGTGCCAGCGGAGCCTGGCCGTGGGGGCCGAGAAGCGGAACGATGCGGTAGCCATGCGTGGGGATTCCGGCCTGCGGCGGACCAACGGTATGCCGGAAACCCTATCCCCAAAAAACGAGCGGCCCACGAGCGTAGCGTGTGTTTTCCGTGAGGCCGCGCCAGCCGCCGGCACCCCAATCCCTTCAGTTCCGCCCTGGGATCCCCGGCATCTGCTCCGGGAGGATCGTGCGAGGGGGAATCTTGATCTCCGGCACCGAGTTCTCCCCCTCGACGACGGTGAGGTTGAGAGGGCTGTGGGCCGCGTCATACCAGCCGAGGAGCTTGTCGATCTTGTTCTCCTCGTCCGACTCGTCCTCCTTCGAGACCATCCAGTTGAGCACGATCTGGTATCGGCCGACGCACGCCCCGTCCTCGGGCTGGATCGTGCCGATCGTGAAGGCCCCATCGGGCCCGGTGATCGCCGTCGGGTTGGCGGGGATCGCCGGCGGCATCGGGGCATCGATCGGGATCAGCCCCACGAGCACCCCTTCCGCCGGCTTGCCGTCATACAACACCCTCCCCTTCACCGGATGGGGGGTGAGGTTCCAGACTGGCCCATCAGGCTGCGCGCAGCCGACGACGACAAGCAGGGCAAGCAGACCGTAGCCCAGCGACGTCAGCGTCCGATTCCTGGCGATTCGCATCGTGTCACTCCGTCGTGGGGGCAAGATCGCCGCCGGCATAGGTGATGAGCTTCACGAACACGCGGATGTCCTGATCGGCACTGATAAACCGCACCGAGCCGTCGGCGAAGACGTGGTTGGCCATGCCGGCATGGAGCGAATAGACCTCGTTGTTGTTGGTGCAGTTGGTGTGGCAGGGGCCGTTGACCGTCAGGCCATCGGTCGTGTAGCCGTGCGTGATGTACTCGTTGTCGGGATCGCACCATCCGCCGTCGGTCTGCCCCATGACCAGCGTCTGCTTCTTCCCACGCCAAGCATTGGGCCGGCCGGCGTCTTCGGAGATCAGGAGCGTGGTCGACGTCCCGTCGGTGATCTCCGCGACCTGTCGGAGGACGTTGACATCCATGACGCCGTTGCGATTGGCACAGACGTCAACGAGTCCCTTCGTCTCGAGGACCGTGTCGTAGCCGTCGTCCGGAGCGTAGTCGCCGGGACCGACGGTGATCGACACGCCACTGACCGTCTTCGTCGTCAGCCCCTGTCCATCGCGGCTCACCGTCGGGCAGAGGAACGCCGGCACGATCGACTCACGGACCGCCTTGTTGGCGGCCGACGACCAGTCACTCTTGAGGTCGTATTGGCCGTACAGGTTCGATTCCTCCATGTACGGGAGGAGAAACACCCCCCAGCCATGGCGCTGCCCCTTGACGGTGACACCGAGCCGCTTGCAGAGCTCGAGTTGCTGGGCGCTGGTGGTGGTCGTATTCGCTGCGGCCGGCGGGAAGAACCGCTTCGTGCCGGCGAAGTTGTGGAGACCGAGGCCGATCTGCTTGAGGTTGTTGGTGCACTGCGACCGTCGGGCGGCCTCGCGGGCGGCTTGGACGGCCGGGAGGAGGAGCCCGACGAGCGTGCCGATGATCGCGATCACGACGAGCAGTTCGACGAGCGTGAACGCCCGCCTGGGGGAACGGTGTGGCATGGGTGTATTTCTAGGTGCCATGAGGGGGGGAAGTTGGAGCGATAACACGAAACGATCGAGTTATTCGACCGAGACGGTGTTGCCATCGGCGATCAGCGTCATGTTCAGCCAGGTGGTGGCATCGACGTCGAACGACACGGGACGGACGCTGCCGTCGGTGAACACCATTTGCGAGCCGCCGGGATGCTGGCCGCCGAACCGCTCCGACCAGAACGTCGCCGAGAGGGCGGTGGGATGCTTGCTGTCGGGCTGAGGGAGGGAGGTCCCGAAGCGAACGTGGTCCTGATCCCAGCCGGAGTTGTTCCAGGCCTCGTTGTCCCCACCGGCCGTTCCCTGCACGCTCGAGTGGAGCTGCTTCTCCCCCACCAGGACGGTCGTCGTCAGACCATCGACGAAGTCCTTGATCTGGCGACCGGTCCGCGGAGCCGTGGTGATCGGCAGCGTGGTCGCCGGTGCGGCCCATTGCCGCAACACCGGCCCCTCGTCACCGTTGCCTGTAAGCGACCGGCCGCCGTTGGCGGCATAGTCGCTCCGCGAGGTGAGCGTCGTGCCGCCGTACGCCCGGGGCACCCGGCGCGACGGGCAGAAGTAGGTCTTGATCGGCGTGGCCGCGACGATCGCGTTGTTGGTCGCGTCGTCGGGAAGATTGAAAGTGTTCGATTCCTCGATGTACGGCAGGATCCAGTACATCCACGTCCAACCCGCCCGAACCGTCGCATTGCAGCAGCTCTGATTGGGGCCGTCGGATCCAGCGTAGGGATAGATCTTCCGGGCATCGTTGTGGAGCTGGAAGGCCAGGCCGATCTGCCTGAGATTGTTGGAACAGGCGGAACGGTTGGCGGAATCCCGCGCCGACTGCACGGCGGGGAGCAGAAGGCCGACGAGCGTGCCGATGATCGCGATCACGACCAGAAGCTCGACGAGCGTGAACCCGGCCGGGAGCGAGGAAGCAACGGCGCCTCGCCGGCCTCGGGGAAGGAAGACGTTCATGGTGCAAAGTCCGAAAGGTGAGGGAGCGGCCGGGTCGTCACCCGCAAGGCATGCAACGCCGCCACACGCTAGGTCGCATCCATGAGGCCTTCATAACGACGCCGTGAGCTTTGCAAGAGCGAGATCCGCCGCATCGTCCTCCGTCACCCCGCCGCGCAAGACTTTCATGTGGCCCCACAGCCACACGAAACCCTCATCCCGGCATGCTCAGCTGCCGTCCGATTCAACTTCATGCCCGGACAGGAGCCTTGCCAGCCATGCGACCCACGACAGGCCAGCTCTCCCCCGATTTGCTCCTCGGCAACGACACGATCCGTGAGGTGTTGACGATTGTCGCCTCCGACGCGCGCCCCGAAGCGATCGGGCTCCACGCCACCGTCCGCGGGGTGCTCGCCCGCCGGCTCGGGGTCCCCCCGAGCGAGGAAATCGTCTCGGTCGTCGCCGATGCCTTCTGGGATGCCTGCGAGGAATGCCTCGGCGACGCCTGATCCGGCCCGACTCCCTCACGGAATCCGAACACAAATCTCATCAAACTCTGGTTGTCGGCTCACGAACCACTGAACGATTGGCTCTAAAACGAAGGTAGGAGTCGTCCGTCGCACGATGCGTCGCCGTTTCCAGTCCGTTTTCGGTCTCTGTCTATCCCTTTATGAGGATTCTCTCCATGCGTCAATTTTCCCCGTCAATCCGGCGCGGGTTCACGCTCGTCGAGCTTCTGGTCGTGATCGCGATCATTGGCACGCTCGTCGGCCTGCTCCTTCCCGCCGTCCAGGCTGCCCGCGAGGCCGCCCGCAGGAGCCAGTGCTCCAACAACGTCAAGCAGATCTCGCTTGGCAATCTCAACTACGAATCGGCCACTCGGCGCTACGCCACCAGCGGTGAGGGGAAGGTCGGTGCCGGACTCGACGCGATGAACGTCAACTCGTTCTTCACGCAGATCCTCGCCTACATTGAGCAGGGGAACATCGCCAACCAGATGAACCTCAAGCAGCCCTACTGGGCTCCCGCGAACCAGTTGGCCGCTGCCTCGAACATCAACACGTTCCAGTGCCCCTCCAACGGCCTCACCAAAGACGAGTACGGCGGTACCAACTCGGCCGCCGTGGCTGCCGGAGCCGCGTTCAAGTTCTACGGCCAGACCCACTACATGCCGGTTGCCTACACCGACTTGAGCCCGGTTGACGGGACGCGCAAGAAGTGGTCGGGCACGAACATGGGGTCCTACAAGCAGGGGCTCCTCTCCTACGACCAGTCGACGAAGCAGTCCTCCGCCCTGGACGGCACCAGCAAGACCGTGATCTTCTTCGAGGATGCCGGTCGTAACGTCCAGAACGGTGGCAAGCGCCAACCGCTCCTCGGCGCGAATACCATCTGGGTCCGGACCAGCGGTGGCACGTCGACGCCGATCGTCTCTGGCGATGCCAACTGGGTCGACGGCATGACCCCCGACATGCCGGTCGGTGACGGCGTTGCGATGGGCACCTGCCCCAACCGCTGGGCCGATCCCGACTGTGCCAGCGGCGTCTCCGGCGCTCCTTGGCAGGAGTCGGCAGTCCCGCGGACGACGTCGATCATCAACAACACCAAGACGCCGATGGGTGGATCGGCCGCCACCTGCCTCTGGACGCAGAACAACTGCGGCCCCAACGACGAGCCCTTCAGCATGCACAGCGGTGGCGGATGCTGGGGTGGACTCGCCGACGGCAGCGTCTCGTTTTTCGGAGATGACCTCGATGTCCAAGTCCTTCGTCAGCTCTCCGATCCCGCCGACGGCGAGGCTCCCCTCAACTACGGCGGTTGATCGTACGCGAACCCTCAAAAGGGTGGTCGGCATTCCGCGAGGAACGCCCTCCACCAACCCTGACAAGAGCCCCCCTGGCCGCAAGGCCAGGGGGGCTTTTTTCTTTCATCGGCGGAGCGCGTCTGGAAAACTCGCCCTGCGCCCCGCACCATCATGAGGGCGAGATGCGGATTGTGTTTCTTTTTGATCAGTTGTGCCAACTGCTTTTCGATGCGATCGATTGAGAAAACATGGCTTTTTCGATGACGTTCCAGGCTTATTGTTTTCGGGCGCAGACCATTGTTCGCGACCGCTCTCATTCGTCATCCAGGAAACCGTCATGGGAATCAACTCTCCGCGTCAGCGGCATGCCTTCACGCTCGTCGAGCTCCTCGTCGTGATCGCGATCATCGGCACGCTCGTCGGCCTCCTCCTTCCCGCCGTCCAGGCTGCCCGCGAGGCCGCCCGGCGCAGTCAGTGTCAAAACAACATGAAGCAACTGGGCTTGGGTGTCCTCAACTTCGAGTCGGCGTCTCGAAAGCTGCCCTCCCCGGGCCAGTGCGACTCCACTGGCTCCAGCTCCACGACCTACAACATCCACTCCATCGCCACGGTGATCCTCCCCTACATCGAGCAGACGAACCTCTACAACCAGTTCGACGTCACGAGCAACCCCTTCACGCTCTACGGCGCCACGGTGAACTCCACCGGCAACTACACCACGGCCTCTGGCGGACTGCTGCACAAGAAGGCCAAGGGGCGGTCCTACGACGATCCCGCCTTTCCGTCCGGTCAGGTAGCGGCCAAGACGAAAGTCGAAACCTTCATCTGCCCGTCGACGCCGGTCGGCGACCGTGACCCGGTCCACGGCTACGGTGGGGTCGACTACATGGTCTTCGCCCTCTCCGACGTCGACACCGCCGTGGGCTCTGCCACCTATGGCATGAGAACGCCATCGGCCGGTTCGGCAGCGTGGCTCGCGCAGGTCGTCGCGCCGATGCTGTCGTGTGACGGTGTCGGCATGGGCCAGATCACCGACGGCTCGAGCAAGACGCTCCTGTGGATCGAGGACGCCAGCCGCAGCCATCCTTCCGTGGCGAAGTTCGGTGCCTTGTCGTCGCGCGTCAGCCCGGTCTCGAGCCCGGCCGATCCCGTCCCCTACGGCACGGCGCTGCCCGGCACGATGGGCGGCCGACGCGTGTTCGCTTGGGCTGATCCCGATGCCGTGGCCAACGGTTACTCCGGCCCCAGCAACTCCCTCGGATCGCGGCTGGCGAAGATCAACAACAACAAGACGCCGATCGGCGGGCCTGCCGAGTGCCTCTGGTCGATCAACAACTGCGGCCCGAACGACGAGCCGTTCGCGTTTCATCCCGGCGGTGTCAATTCAACCTTCGGCGACGGCTCCACCCGGTACCTCAGCGACGACATCGATGGGGTCGTCGTCAAATGGCTGGTCGGCGCCAGCGACGGCCAGAACGTGAACATCGACTGACTTCGCTCGCGGTCTGGATCAACACCGGCGGGGGCGAACAACCGTTCGCTCCCGCCGGTTGCTTTTCATCTCTCTCTCCCGTTATCCCGAGGATTCCCTGCCATGTTTTCACCTCGTCTGTTGTGCTTTCTGGCCCTTACCATGCTGGTCGGCTGTTCCGCCGGCGCTACCAAACTGCCCCAGGCCGGCCCCGTGAGCGGCACGCTTGCCCGAGCCGATGGATCACCCGTCGGTGACGTCCTGCTCATGCTCCAGCCGACGTCCACCGGCCACATGACGTCGTTTGAGGTCGATGCCGAAGGAAAGTTCTCCGGCGAAGCGATTGCTGGCCCCTACGCCTGGTTCGTTGCCAAGTCGGCCAAGGCCGCTGACGCCGACAAGGCACTGGCCAAGGTCCCCGAGGCGTTTCAGCAGGGCAGCCTCGACCGGCGAGTGACGGTGGGGTCGAGCCCACTGGCGATCACGCTCCCGTAGCCGGCAACGGCTCCGATCGAACGCCGCCCGCGGGCGGAACAACCGCCGGCCACAAGTCCGGCGGTTTTTTTGCGGAGGGTACCGAGGCCCCGCTCATCAGAGGTTCACACATCGGCGCCATGATGGCCGCTTGGGCCCCGCCGGTACCCGGCCGCGCCGTGCCACGCTCCCCGGAAGAATGGCCCAGAGATGACCGATCGCCGACTCTATCCCGCCGTGATCAGCCTGCTCTGGGCGGCAACGGGTCTCACATTCCCGATGGCCGGACCGATCCGAACTGTGATTGCGTCGCCGCCAGGCGATGCCAGCCCGGCCGTGGCCACGATCGAGTCGATGTACGTCCTCGAAGATGCCCCTCTCCCGCTCCCTTCCGACACGCCCTCGGCCTCACGCGCCCTCGATTTCCGACTCGGTGGCATCAGCGACCTCTCCCTTGCCGAGCCGGCGGCCGATGGCACGCGCCAGCTGTGGGGAATCACCGACCGTGGCCCGAACGGCTTTGTCGAGAAGCCTTCCAGCGACGGCAGTCCCGCCAAGCCCTTGCGCACGCTCCCCGTCCCGGGATTCCAACCGCTCCTGGTGAAGCTCGCCCTCGAAGCGCCGGCCGCCGCCGGAAAGCCCGGCACGCTCCGCGTCGTGGAGGTGAAACCGATCACCACCGCCGGCGGCGGCCCCACGTCCGGCCGCCCGGCCGTCGCCCCCCCCCGGTCGAAGCCGATGGTCGATCCCGCCACGGCCCTGCCACTGCCGGTCGATCCCAACGGCCTCGACACCGAAGGGC
>Ga0209598_10000427_pt1 | contig 33456 bp, 30 predicted proteins | sample M_140807_EF_Meta_FD_187317 | JGI IMG/M metagenome (GOLD analysis project Ga0209598, IMG submission 187317) | Freshwater microbial communities from Lake Montjoie, Canada to study carbon cycling - M_140807_EF_MetaG (SPAdes) (version 2) | ecosystem: Environmental > Aquatic > Freshwater > Lake...
TGGACGCCGCCTGCGCCCAGGGCGCCGTCAAGCTTCCCAAGGGAATGATCCTCAGGGCCTGTGCCGGGGGTGGCTCGCCCCGCTGACCCCGGGGGCTAGGCCTTGAGCGGCAGGGCCGTGCGGATGTGAAGTTCCTTGAGCTGACGCTCATCCACCACCGACGGCGCGCTCATCAGCAGGTCCTGGCCCTGCTGGTTCATCGGGAAGGCAATGACCTCGCGGATGGCGGTCTGGCCGGCCAGCAGCATGACGATCCGGTCGATGCCGGGCGCCAGGCCCCCGTGCGGCGGCGCGCCGTAGCGGAAGGCGTTGAGCATGCCACCGAAGGCGCTTTCCACATCCTCAGCGCCCATGCCGACGATCTCGAAGGCCCGCAGCATGACGTCCGCCCGGTGGTTCCGGATGGCACCCGAGCACAGCTCATAACCGTTGCAGACGATGTCGTACTGGTAGGCCAGGATCTCCAGCGGATCGCGCGTGTTCAGCGCCTCCAGCTCGCCCTGGGGCATGGAGAAGGGGTTGTGGGAGAAGTCCACCAGCCCCGTCTCCTCGTTCAGCTCGAACATCGGGAAGTCGACGATCCAGACGAACTCGAAGCGGTTCTCGTCCACCAGGCCCAGCTCGGTCCCGACCCGGGTGCGGGCGAGGCCCGCGAACTTGGTGAAGACCTTGGGATCGCCGCCGACGAAGAAGGCGGCGTCGCCGACCTTCAGGCCCAGCTGTTCGCGAATGGCTTCGGTGCGCTCGGGGCCGAGGTTCTTGGCGATCGGCCCTGCCCCGCCCTCCTCGCCCTCACGCCAGAAGATGTAGCCCAGGCCCGGCTGGCCCTCGGACTGGGCCCAGCTGTTCATGCGGTCGCAGAAGGCCCGGCTGCCGCCGCCCGGCGCCGGGATGGCCCAGATGGCGGTCTTCGGGCTCTCCAGCATGCGGGCGAAGACGCCGAAGCCGCCACCCCGGAAGGGCTCGGAGACGTCCTGCATGACCAGGGGGTTGCGCAGGTCCGGCTTGTCGGAGCCGTACTTCTGCATGGCCTCCCGGTAGGGGATGCGCGGGAAGGGATAGGGGGTGACCGGCTTGCCCTCGGCGAACTCCTCGAAGACCCCATGCATGACGGGCTCGATGGCGGCGAAGACGTCCTCCTGGGTGACGAAGCTCATCTCGACGTCGAGCTGGTAGAACTCCAGGCTGCGGTCGGCCCGCAGGTCCTCGTCCCGGAAACAGGGGGCGATCTGGAAATAGCGGTCAAAGCCCGACACCATCAGCAGCTGCTTGAACTGCTGGGGCGCCTGGGGAAGGGCGTAGAAGGTCCCGGGATGTACCCGCGAGGGCACCAGGAAGTCCCGCGCGCCTTCCGGCGACGAGGCCGTCAGGATCGGGGTCTGGTACTCCAGGAAGCCCTGGCCAATCATCCGGTTGCGGATCGAGTGGATGACCTTGGAGCGCAGGACGATGTTCCGGTGCAGGGTCTCGCGCCGCAGGTCCAGGTACCGGTGCTTGAGCCGGATCTCTTCCGGATAGTCGGGCTCGCCGAACACCGGCAGGGGCAGTTCAGCGGCCTCGGACAGGACATCGACGGCGCGCACCCGCACCTCGACGTCACCCGTCCCAAGGTTGGGGTTCACGGTCTCGGGGGTGCGGGCCACCACCTCGCCGTCGATCCGGATGACGCTCTCCGCGCGCAGCCGCTCGATGGCGGCGAAGCCGGGGGTGTCCGGCGCGAAGACAAGTTGGGTCAGGCCGTAATGGTCGCGCAGGTCCACGAAGACCAGGCCGCCATGGTCGCGCTTGCGATGGATCCACCCCGACAGACGGACGGACTGACCGGTGTCGCCGGCGCGCAGGGCGCCGCAGGTGTGGGTGCGATAGGCGTGCATGGGGTCGCAAGGGCTCCGGAATCCAAGGCGCGGAAGGGCGCACGCAAGGGGCGGAAAGTCAAGGTTTCCGCCCCCCGCGAACGTCCGGAAGGACCCGTTGCGAACCTACTTCGCCGGGTCGACCAGGGCCTGGTAGGTCAGGGTCCGGGCGGCCGTGCCCAGGTCTTCACCGCCGGTGCCGCCGAGGCGCTGGACCATGCCGATGAAGTAGAGGTCATTGGTCGGATCGACCCAGAACCAGGTCCCGGCGGCGCCGCCCCAGCTCATGGTATTCTTGCCTTCGAGGTTGCCCGCGGCCCGGGGGTCGACATCGACCATGAAGTCCAGGCCAAAGCCCACGGCCTCATTGAAGCGCGAACCGGAGGTGCCGTTGGTGGTGACCAGGACGCTCTTCGGAATGACGTTGGTTCCCATCAGTTCCACCGAAGCCGGGGAGAGGACCCGAACGCCGTCCAGCTCGCCGCCGTTCAGCAGCATCTGCGAGAAGCGGCCGTAATCGCTGGTGGTCGAGACCAGGCCGCCACCGCCGGACTCCATGACCGGAGCCTTGGTGTAATCCGGGGGCGAATTGCCGAACAGGGCCGTCGCCGGGACGTTTTTGTAGGTCTTGGGGTCCGTCATGTAGAGGGCCGCGAGACGGTCAATCTTGGTGGCCGGGACATAGAAGCCTGTGTCCACCATCTTCAAGGGCTTGAAGATCCGCTCGTCCATGAAGGCGCCCAGGGTCTTGCCGGTGAGCCGCTCGACGATGGCGCCCTGGATGTCCACGGACACCGAATAGGACCAGGCCGTGCCGGGCTGGAACATGAGCGGGATATCGGCCACCCGGGTGACCATCTCGTTCAGCCCGTTGGAGGCCAGGACGCGGCGGTCGCGGAACATCCGGTCCACCGGGTGCTTGTCGCCCAGTCCGTAGCCGAAGCCAGCGGTGTGGCTCATGATCTCGCGCATGGTGGGCGGCCGTTCGGCCGGCACGGTGATCATGTTGCCCTTGTCGTCGACCCCGGTCATGACCTTCAGGTTCTTGAATTCCGGGATGAACTTGGTCACCGGGTCATCCAGCTTCCACCTGCCCTCTTCAAAGAGGATCATCATGGCCACGCCGGTGATCGGCTTGGTCATGGAATAGATGCGGAAGATGGTGTCCTTCTCCATCGGCGCGCCGGTGGCGAGGTCTTTCTTGCCGTAGGTCTTGAAGTCGACCACCTGGCCGTGGCGGACCAGGAGAGTGGTCATGCCGGACACGCGTCCGTCGGCTACGACCTTGGCCATGGCATCGTCCAGGCGCTTCAGGCGCGCGGCGTCAAAGCCGACGGCCTCTGGCGCCCCAGCGACGGCCTTTCGTGGCGCCGCCTGGGCGGCGGGAGCAGACAGTACAGCGGCGACGGCGACGGCCGAGGCCAGGCTGCGGAAAAACTGAGTCAATGGAATCCCCCCCAAAAGAATGAGGCGCACACTACCTGCCGCCTGCAACAGGCGCAAAGCCGGGAATTGGGTTTAGGCCTCAGGCCGGTCGGAAACGGCGGCTGGCGGGGAACCCCCTCGGTGCGGCGCGGCCGGAGCTCGCCCGGCGTCCCGCCCAGTCCCGCCACTCCGGCCAGGCGCGGGTGCGGCCCGCAGCGTCGATCCAGGCGGCACCGTCCTCGGCGCGGAACACCAGGGCGTCACGCAGGCCGCCCTCCCGGTAGCCCTGCAGCCTGACACCCTTGCCGCGGGGCATCTCCGGCAGTTCCTCAAGCGGAAAGACCAGGATCTTGCCGTTGTCGCCGATGACGGCGAGATGGTCGCCCTCAACAGGAAGGGCGAAGGCGGCCTTGCCCTTGCCGACGGTCAGGACCTGCTTGCCCGCCTTGCGCATGGCGACGGCCTCGGCCTCTGGCAGGAGGAAGCCGTAGCCCTCGGTCGAGGCAATCAGCCGACGCGTGCCGGGGCGATGCGGGAAGACCGCGATAATCTCCGTCCGGTCGTCCAGTTCGAGCATGAGCCGGAGGGGTTCGCCATGGCCCCGCCCTCCCGGAAGCTTGTCGCAGGCAAGGGTGAAAAACCGCCCGTCAGAGGCAAAAAGCAGAATTTTATCCGTGGTTTCCGCCGGTATGATGAAGCCTTGGGCGTCGCCTTCCTTGTACTTGATCTCCGAGGGGTCCTCGACCCGGCCCTTGATGGTGCGGATCCAGCCCCGCTCTGACAGGATGACCGTCACCGGCTCGCGGACGACAAGAGCCTCCAGGGCGGCGCCGGGGTCCACCAGGGGCACCGTCTCGAAGTTCGAGCGGCGGCGGGTCAGGGCACCGTTCTTCTCGAGGAGGTCCCGGACATCCCTCAGGCCCAGGCCAACCAGCTTCCACTGGGCCTTTTCCGACCCCAGGAGGGCGGTCAGCCCATCCCGCTCCTCGGCCAGTTCGGCATGTTCGCGCCGGAGCTCCATCTCCTCGAGCCGGGCCAGCTGGCGAAGCCGGGTGTTCAGGATCGCCTCGGCCTGCAGGTCCGAGAGCTCAAGGATCTCGATCAGCCGGGCCTTGGGCTCGTCCTCCTGCCGGACAATGCGGATCACCTCGTCAAGGTTGAGGAAGGCGATGATCAGGCCGTCGAGGATATGGAGCCGGGACTCGATGCGGGCGAGCCGGTGGCGGGCCCGGCGGGCGATCACCTCCCGCCGGTGATTCAGGAAGGCCTGCAGGAGCGCCTTCAGTCCCATCACCCCGGGCGTGCCCCGGGCGTCCAGGACATTCATGTTGACCGGAATCCGCGCCTCGAGGGCGGAAAGCCGGAACAGGCTCTCCATCAGCACTTCGGGTTCGACATTCCGCGACTTGGGCTCCAGCACCAGCCGGACGTCCTCGGCGCTCTCGTCCAGGATGTCGCCCAGCAAGGGCGCCTTCCGCGTCTCGATGAGGTCGGCCAACTGCTCGACCAGGTCGGCCTTCTTCACCTGGTAGGGAATCTCGGTGACGACAATGCGCCAGAGGCCGCGCCCCATATCCTCGCGTTCCCAGCGGGCACGCACTCTCACGCCGCCCCGTCCAGTCTCGTAGGCCTCAAGCAGGCTTTCAGAGGACTCGACAATCACGCCCCCGGTCGGGAAGTCAGGTCCAGGGACCAGGGCGAGGAGTTCCGCCGTCGAGATGTCCGGTTGCTCGAGAATCCGCAGGCAGGCCTCGATCAGCTCGGAGACATTGTGCGGCGGGATGGAGGTGGCCATGCCCACCGCAATACCGCTCGAACCGTTGGCCAGGAGGTTCGGGAAGCCTGCCGGCAGGACGACGGGCTCTTCTTCCTCGCCGTCATAGGTTTCGCGGAAGTCGACCGCGTCCTCGTCGATCCCCTCCAGCAGGAGCTGGGCGGCCAGGGTCAGCCGGCACTCCGTGTACCGCATGGCGGCCGCGTTATCGCCGTCGATATTGCCGAAGTTCCCCTGCCCGTCCACGAGGGGATAGCGCTGGGCGAAGTTCTGGGCGAGGCGGACCAGGGCTTCGTAGACGGCGGAATCCCCATGGGGATGATACTTGCCGATCACGTCGCCGACGACGCGGGCGCACTTCTTGGTGGTCGAGGTCGGGTCCAGCCTCAGCTGGCGCATGGCGAAGAGCAGCCGCCGATGGACGGGCTTCAGGCCGTCGCGCACATCCGGCAGGGCCCGGCCCGTGATGGTCGACAAAGCATAGGCCAGGTATCGGCGCGACAGGGCCTCGGTCAGTGGCTCATCAATGGTGCGGTCGCCCTCGGGGGGCGGAGCCAGGGTGTCGGTCATTGAGCGGTCGGTAAGCGAATCGCAGGAGCCAGCATCTGGTCCTGCTTAGGGTGCCGGCGCCCCCGCGTCACCCGGCGTGCAGCCGCTAGAGCCGGTTCGCCTCCGCGAGTCGGTCATAGAGCCAGACCCGGGCCGGCGGCAGGGGGCGATTCAGAGGCGCGAACAGGCAGGTGTCTAGGAAGTGGCCCGTCAGTCGAAGCCCCGCCCCGATGTCGCCGGCAGAGAGCCCCCCCTGCGCCGACAGGAGGAAGGGCGGCAGGACAAGTAGCCGATCCCGGTAGGGTTCACCCGCGGCGCGGGACACCGCACGCCCGGTGCGGGGCGAGACCCAGACCAGGTCATCCGTCGATCCCGTCGCCGCGCACCTGGAAAGATCCAGGCCGAATCCGAGGGCCTGGAGAATGCCCGCCTCGAACCGGACATAGACCGCCGGCCAGACGTCCGGATGGCGCAGGGCACCGCTGAGGTACTCAAAGGCAGCAAAGGCACCGGGCTGGGGTTCGCGCTCCGGGAGGGCGCCTGCGGCGACAGAGGCGGCGGAGGCCAGGCCCGCCAGGGCCAGGGAATCGTCGAACAGGTCGGAGGGATCACCCCCTCCCCCCTCCAGGCTCGCCGATCCCAGCTGTTCGCTCGTCCTGGACCGGAAACGGGCGCGGACCCGGGTCCCCGGCTGCAGGAGCGGCCGCACGCGCCGGGAGCCACCGCCCGCAATGAAGGCGGGGTAGCGGCCGTGGTCAGCGGTCAGCAGTTCAGCGATGGCGCCATTCTCTCCGTGGGACCGGGCCGACAAAACAAAGGCGTCGTCCTCGAACTCCACGCCCTGCCCCTAGGCCTCGAAATCGAGCCCGACGTCGCCGTAGAATTCCCGGCGGTCGGCCCAGCGCTCGTCGACCTTAACGGTCAGGAAGAGGTGTACCGGGCGGTCCAGGAGTTCGGTCAGTTCCTCCCGCGACTTCTGGCCGATCCACTTCAGCGTCTGGCCATTGCGGCCCAGGACGATGGGGCGCTGGCTGTCGCGCTCGACATAGAGGGTCTGCTCGATGCGGACGGAGCCGTCCTGCCGCTCGCTGAAGGCGGTGGTCTCCACCGCGGCGGCGTAGGGAAGCTCTTCGTGGACCCGCAGGTAGACCTTCTCCCGGGTGATCTCGGCGGCCAGCAGGCGCACAGGCAGGTCGGCCGTCTGGTCGGCGGGATAGAGCCAGGGGCTCTCCGGCATGAGCTCGGCCAGCCGCTGCAGGAGGTCGTCGACGCCGGAGCCATCCGCCGCGGAGATCATGAAGACCTCGGAATAGACGCCGGTGTCGAAGAGCCGGGCAGAGAGGGCCAGAAGGCGCTCACGCTTGACCCCGTCGATCTTGTTCAGGGCCAGGATCGTTTTACGGCCAGACCGATTCAGGCCCGCGATGATGGTCTCGACGTCCTCGTGGGCCTTGCGGTCCGCGCCACGGGCCTCGCCGGCGTCCATAGCCAGCTCCGCCTGGACATCCACGAGATGGACCACCGTGTCGGCTTCGTCCGCCCCGCCCCAGGCCGAACGCACCATGGCCCGGTCCAGACGCCGCCGGGGCGTGAAGATCCCGGGGGTATCGACAAGCACGATCTGGCTCTCGCCAGACAGGGCAACCCCTCGGACGGGGAAACGCGTCGTCTGCACCTTGCGGGTCACGATGGAGACCTTGGCGCCCACCAGGCGGTTCGTCAGGGTGGACTTGCCCGCATTGGGCGCGCCGATGATGGCGGCGAAACCGGCGCGGGTCATGGCTGGATCTTCTCCCTTTCGAGGAACAGTGCGGCGGCGGCCTTCTCGGCCTCGCGCTTGGAACGGCCGGCGCCAGAGGCCGGCTCAAGGCCCGGTAGGCGGGCCTCGATGGTGAATCTGGGATCGTGCGGCGGGCCTTCGGCAGACACCACCACGTAGGCCGGCGGCGGCAGGCCCAGGCCCATGGCCCATTCCTGAAGGCGGGTCTTGGAGTCGCGGTCCGGCCCAGCGTCCAGGCTGGCGGCGAGGTCGCCCCAGCCGATCCGGAAGAAGCTCCGCGCCGCTTCCGGCCCGCCGTCCAGGTAGAGGGCCGCCATCAGGGCTTCGCAGGCGTCGCCGAGGACCCGCTCGCTGTCCCGGGCGCCGATCCGGGCGGCGCTGGCGTCCAGCCTGAGGGCGTCGGGAAGGCCGATGCTGCGTGCGACTTCGGCGCAGGCGCCGGAATTGACCAGGCGGTTGATCCAGCGGGCGAGTTCGCCCTCCCGCGCCGCCGGGAAGGCCTGGCAGAGGTGCTCTGCGGCCATAAGATTCAGAACACGGTCACCGAGGAACTCCAGGCGTTCGTTATCTCGCCCCGGGGTGCCGCCATTGCCCACACTGGCGTGGGTCAGGGCGCGCTCGAGGAGATCGCGATCTGTGAAGACCCTGCCGACCCGCACCTCGAGCGCGGCGACAGCTAACTTGCGCCTGTCCGGCCGTGTCAGTGCAGCACCTTGCCGAAACGGCTCAGCCGCAGATTCAGGACCCAGGTCCAGGGCTTGAAGAGCGAGGCACCCGGCGACCAGGACAGCAGCACAAGACGGGCCCGGCCGACCAGGTTCTCCCGAGGCACGAGGCCCACACCGATCTCCGAGGGAAGGCGGCTGTCCGCCGAGTTGTCGCGGTTGTCGCCCATGAAGAAGTAGTGGCCGTCAGGAACGGTGACTTCCGGCGTGTCGTCCAGATCGCCGTCGGTCCCGAAGTCGTTGGTCATGAACTTTCGGCCGCCCGGCAGGGTCTCCTCGATCCGGGCCACGGGGCGCACGATTCCACTGCCACCCGTCTCGGTGACCAGGGCCTTCTGCTCGCGCGGTACCGGCTCGCCATTGAGGTAGAGCAGGCCCTGCCGGACCTGGACACGGTCGCCCGGAACGCCGATCAGCCGCTTGATGTAGTCGGTGCGGTTATCCCGGGGCAGCTTGAAGACGATGATGTCCCCGCGCTTGGGCTCCTGGGCAAGCACCCGGCCGTCGAAGAACGACGGGCTGAAGGGAATGGAGTGCCTGGACCAGCCATAGTCGTACTTGGTGACGATGACATAGTCGCCCTCATAGAGGTTGGGTTCCTCGGAAGCCGAGGGAATGGTGAAGGGCTGGAACAGCAGCACCCTCAGAAGGAGGGCGATCAACAGGGCGACGGCGACGGTCTTGACGATCTCGATCGTCTCGTTGCGTTCGTCCTCGGGCGGTGAAATCGTCTCTGTCATGGGCCTTCCGGATAAGCGTTCGGTCCGGACATACCGCAAACCGACAGACCCGCACGTGAAAACTTGGAAACGCCTAGGCCTCCGGGACGGCCTCGATGATCACGAAGGCCTGGGCGTAGGGGGCGTCGTCGGTCATGGACAGATGGATCACAGCCGTGTGCCCGGGCGGCGTCATCTCGGTCAGCCGGGTGGCCGCCCCGCGGGTCAGGGCCAGGGTCGGCTGGCCCGAGCGCAGGTTCACCACCCCCATGTCGCGCCAGAAGACGCCCCGCCTTAGGCCGGTACCCAGGGCCTTGGCGCAGGCCTCCTTGGCGGCGAAACGCTTGGCGTAGCTGGCCGCGGCGTCGGGCTTGGCCTCCGAACGACGGCGTTCAATCTCGGTGAAGCACCGGTGGCGGAAACGGTCGCCGAACCGGTCCAGGCTGGCCTGGATGCGCCGGATATCGGTCAGGTCCGAGCCTATGCCCAGGATCATGCCACAGCCGTAGCCCGGGCTGCATCCATGCGCTCGCGCATGCCGCGGATCGCGGCGGGCAGGCCCAGGAAGACCGCCTCACCGATAAGAAAGTGGCCGATGTTCAGCTCGCGCATCTCAGGGATGACGGCCACGGGGCCGACAGTGGCATAGTCGATGCCATGACCCGCATGGACCTCCAGGCCAGCGTCCGCCGCCCTGCGGGCCGCCCGGGCCAGCAGGGCCAGGTACGCGTCTGCCTCTGGATCACCGGCCCGGACCGCGTCGCAGAAGGGCCCCGTGGTGAACTCCACAATCTGGGCACCGGCCGCTGCGGCGGCGTCCACCTGGTCGTCCCGGGCGTCGATGAAGCATGAGACCCGGATGCCTGCGCCCGCCAGACGGCGCACGGCCGGAGCTATGCGGTCGAAGCCCCCGGCAAGGTCCAGTCCGCCCTCCGTCGTGACCTCCTCGCGCCGCTCCGGCACGAGGCAGGCGGCGTGGGGCGCCAGCTTCAGGGCCAGGGCCTCCATCTCGGCGGTGATCGCCATCTCGAAGTTCAAGGGCCGCCCAAGCCGCTGGCACAGGGCTGCCAGGGCGGCGATGTCGGCATCGCGGATGTGGCGGCGGTCCTCACGGAGGTGGGCGGTGATTCCATCCGCCCCAGCCACGATGGCGACCTCGGCGGCCCTCAGGGGGTCGGGATAGGTGTCACCACGGGCGTTCCTCAGGGTCGCCACATGGTCGATGTTCACGCCAAGCCGGAGCGGGGTCACTTGGACAGCCGCCGGCTGCCCGGGTCCTCGATCGGGATGGCCGCAAGCTCGGGCGGCAACTCGTCAGCCGGATAGGCAGGGACGTCGAGCTGGGCCAGGGAGACCAGGCGCGCGCCAGGGTCCGCCCGGCCGCCAGAGCGATCGACGATGCAGGCGGCGACCACGACATTCCCCCCGGCCTTGCGGATGGCCTCGACGCACTCCCGGGATGACAGGCCCGTGGTGACGATGTCCTCGACCATGGCGACCCGGGCACCCTCGGGGATCTCGAAGGCGCGGCGCAGGCGGAACTCGCCCCCTTCCCGCTCGACATAGACCGAGGGAACGCCCAGATGCCGGGCCGTCTCATACCCGGGGATGATCCCGCCAACGGCCGGCGAGACGCAGATATCGACCTCGCCGACCGCTGCGCGGATCTTCTCCGCCAGGGCCAGGCAGAGCCGTTCGGTTCGATGGGGATGCTGGAAGACCAGGTTCTTCTGGAGGAAGACGCCGGAATGTAGCCCGCTGGACAGGACGAAATGGCCCTCCCGCAGGGCACCGGCGGCGCGGAATTCGTCGAGGACCTGTTCGGTGTTCATGGCAGCGCTCCTTGCCCGTGGGATTAGCCGACCGCGCCGCCCCTGTCACGCCGGAGGCCGAGACCCGGAAGGCTGTTCATGGCTAGGCCGGCGATCACCAGGGCGGCGGCGGCCAACTTCCACGGCGGAAGCGGCTCGCCCAGGGCCAGGGCCGACGCCGTCAGGCCGAAAACCGGCACCAGTAGGGCCCAGGGTGAGACCACCGACGCCGGGTTTCGCGCCAGGAGCCAGCCCCAGACGGCATAGCCGAAAAGGGTATTGCCAAAGGACTGGTAGAGCAGTTCGGCCCAGAGGGTCGGGGTCATGGTCGCCACCGCGCTGATCATCGCCGGTGCGCCCTCGAACACCAGGGCCAGGATCAGCAAGGGGGGAATGGAAAACAGGCTCGCCCAAACAACGAAGGCCAGGCTCGGCGCCTCAGGGGTCGCTCTCTGGACCATGTTGCCGAGCGCCCAGCTCATGGCCGCGACGATGACGAGGGCAAGGCCCAGCGAGGTCGTCGTCGCATCCAGGTGCAGCAGGATCACCCCCAGGCCCGCGGCGGCCAGCCCGAGAGCGAGCATCTGGCGCAGGGCCAGGCGCTCCCCACCCAGCCAGATGGAAAGCCCGATGGTGATGAAGACCTGGCTCTGCACCACCAGGGAGGCAAGACCCGGCGAGATGCGCCCGTTCATCGCGAAATAGAGCACACCGAACTGGCCAACGCCGATCAACACCCCATAGGCCGCAAGATTGCGCCAGGGAACCTGCGGGCGCTTCAGGAAGAAGGCGGCCGGGAGGAAGGCGAAGGCAAAGCGCAGGGTCGCGAAGGTAAAGGGCGGGAAGTGCGCGAGGGCCGACTTGATGACGGCGAAATTGGTTCCCCAGACCGTCACCACGGCCAGGGCCAGAAGGGCGTGGCGCCAGGACAGTGCGTTCATCTCGGGGCCCTCCACCTACGCTGTCGCCAGACCACCCTTTGCAGTGCTTTGCAACCGGGCCGCCGCCGGGCATTGTGAGCCACCGCCAGAGGGAGCCCCGCATGAGCCTGACCATTCGCAAGGTCGCCGGAGCCCTGGGCGCCGAGATTTCTGGTGCCGACCTGTCCGCTAACCTGCCCGATGGCGTGATCACCCAGATCCGCGCCGCCCTGGTCGAGCACCAGGTCATCTTCTTCCGCGACCAGTCCCTCTGCCCAGAAGACCAGGTGGCCTTCGGACGGCGGTTCGGGCCGCTGAACATCCATCCTTATGTCCGCGGCATGGACGGGCATCCCGAGGTCATGGAGATCATCAAGGAACCGGCGGACAGGACCAACTTTGGCGGCGGCTGGCACTCGGACACCTCCTTCCTCGAACGGCCCGCCATTGGCTCCATCCTGTATGCGCTGGAACTGCCCGAATGGGGCGGCGACACCCTCTTCTCCAGCCAGGTTGCGGCCTACGACGCCCTCTCGCCGGGCCTGAAGGCGACGCTGGAGGGCCTGAGCGCCGTACACTCCGCTGGCCGGGAGTATTCTCCCCAGGGTCACTCCGCCCAGAAGCGGTCCTCGATGAGCGTGGCCGAGGCCGAGGGCGCAGTGGGTGAGTTCATCCACCCGGTGGTGCTGGTGCATCCGGAATCCGGTCGCAAGGCCCTCTACGTCAACCCCGCCTTCACCCTACGGTTCGAGGGCTGGACGAAGCGGGAGTCCCGCCCCCTCCTCGACTTCCTGTTCGAGCACTGCCGCTACGAGGGCTATACCTGCCGCTTCAACTGGCGACCGGGATCCGTGGCTTTTTGGGACAACCGCCAAGTCTGGCACTTCGCCCTGAACGATTACCCCGGCCAGCGCCGGTACATGCGGCGGGTCACCGTCGATCCGGCCTGAGGTCGTCAGCCTGCGCGCTTGGAGCGCTCGACAGTCTCGATGGCTGGATTGGCCCGCAGGGCCGCAGCAATGTTGGTCAGGTGGCGGGCGTCCTTGACCTCGATGTCAAAGTCGACGTCGAAGAAGTCCGTCATCCGCCGATGCATGCGCAGGTTGACGATGTTGCCCCCCGCCTCGCCGATGGTGGTACAGGCTTGGCCCAGAACGCCGGGCGCATTTCGGATGGTGGCGGTAAGACGAGACTGGGTCAGGGTGCCGCGCTCGGCCTCTCGGGTCCACTGCAGGTCCCGCCAGAGATCCTCCTTCTCCTCGAAGGCAGCCAGTTCGCCGCAATCGATGGTGTGGACAGTCAGACCCTGACCATCACCCTCAAGTATGCCGACGATCCGGTCGCCGGGGACGGGCGTGCAGCAGGCGCCGAAGTGGAGGCTGATCCCCGGGGTCAGGCCCCCGCCCCGGACGTAGAGCCGGGCGCCAGCGCCGCCCTCGATGCGCCGGACTGCCGTGGCCGCCTCACGCGCTGAAGGATCCAGGCGGGGGAAAATGATGTCGAGTACCTGGGCGGGCGTGATCCCGCCCCGGCCCAGACGCCCGAAGAGTTCCTCCTCCGAGGCCACCGCAAGCCGTTCAAGGGCCGGGGTCAGCGAGATGTCGCTCCGCGACTTTCCGGCTCGGCTGAAGGTCTGGTCCAGGGCAGCCCGGCCCAGGCGGATGAACTCTTCCTTCTCGGTCTGCCGGATGTGCCGGCGGATGGCCGAGCGTGCCCGGCCCGTCACGGTGAGCGAGCGCCAGTCTTCGGGCACCACGGGCTTGGGGCCGCGCACCACCTCCACCACATCTCCGTTCTGAAGGGGCGTGCGCAGGGGCCGCGGCTCACCGTTGATCTTCACCCCGATACAGGTGTCGCCAATGTCGGTATGGAGGGCGTAAGCGAAGTCGAGGGGCATGCCGCCCCGCGGCAGACTGACCAGGCGGCCCTTGGGCGTGAAGACGAAGGTCTGGTCGAGGTACATCTCGAGCTTGGCGTGTTCGACAAGCTCCTCGACGTCGCCGCCGTGCTCGAGGACCTGCACGAGGTGGCGGAGGTTGACCAGGGGATCGCGCCCACCCTGCTCGGCCTGGTGTTCGGCATCGAAGCCGTAGGAGGCATCCTTGTAGCGCCAGTGGGCGGCCACGCCCTCCTCGGCGATCCGGTCCATGGCCTCCGTGCGGATCTGCATCTCGATCCGCATGCCCCTGGGACCCACGACCGTCGTGTGCAGGCACCGGTAATTGTTCCGCTTGGGGGTCGAGATATAGTCCTTGAAGCGGTCCGGCAGGGAGGGCCAGGCCCGGTGGGCTACGCCCAGGGCGCGGTAGCAATCCTCTTCGGTATCGACGATCACCCGGAAGGCGTAGATGTCCGAAAGCTGTGAGAAGCCGATCGACTTGCGCTGCAGCTTTCGCCAGATCGCATAGGGGTTTTTCTCCCGGCCGAAAACTCGGCTGGGTATGCCTGAGGCCTGTAGCCGGCTGACGATCTCCTGTGACACCAGGGTCACCGCCCCGCCCTGCTCGTTTCTCAGGGCCGCCAGCCGCCGGATGATGGCGTCCCGGGCGAGCGGGTTCAGGTGGGTAAAAGCCAGCTCCTCCAGCTCGGTACAGATCCGGTGACAGCCGATAGAGCGGGCGAGCGGCGCATAGATGTCCAGGGTCTCCCGGGAGATGCGCTCGCGCTTTGCCGGCGCGGCGATGTGCTGGAGAGTCCGCATGTTGTGCAGACGGTCCGCCAGCTTGACCATCAGGACCCGGACGTCCCGGGAGATGGCGAGGATGAACTTCCGCAGGTTCTCGGCTTGGCGGGTGTGCTCGCTGTTCAGTTCGAGCTTGGTGAGCTTGGTGACCCCCTCCACAAGTCCGGCGATCTCCTCCCCGAACAGGCGCCGGATCTCGGCGGAGGTGGCGTCCGTGTCCTCGACGGTATCATGGAGCAGGGCCGTGATAATTGTCGCCGCATCCATCCGATACTCGGTCAGGATGCCCGCCACCTGGATCGGATGGGCGAAATAGGGGTCCCCGGAAGCCCGCTTCTGCGAGCCATGCATGCGCATGGCGTAGACATAGGCGCGGTTGAGAACCGCCTCTTCGGCGCTGGGATCGTAGGAGAGGACCTGATCGATCAGCTCGTATTGCCGAAGGACAGGGCGGCGGCCTGACAGTTCCGTCGTCGAGGGCGCAAGCGCATTACCCGCCTCTGCGGCCTGTATGCCCTCAGCCGGGGCAAGGGCCTCAGGCGATCCCTGCGCTGTTGCGCCCGGGCTCAGTAGCGCTCTTCCTGTCCGCCGTCGCGGTCACTCTGAAGGGCCCGGACCAGTTCCAGCTCGCTCATCTGCATGTGGGTCGGGTCGGCGAGCAGGGCCAGGGTTTCCGCCTCTTCCTCGGCCTCGGAGCGCTCGTCCACCCGTTGCAGGGTGCTGATCAGGCCTTCCTTCAGCTCTTCGGGATCAACCATGTCTTCGGCCACTTCGCGAAGGGCGACGACAGGATTCTTGTCATTGTCGCGGTCGACAAGAAGGGGAGCTCCAGCCGAAATGCCCCGGGCCCGGTGCGCAGCCAGGAGGACCAGGCTAAAGCGGTTCGGGACCCTCTGGATGCAATCTTCGACGGTGACGCGGGCCATGACTACCTCAGAAGGAGAAAGGAGCCGCCGTTCATAGAGGTTCGGCGCTCCTTGTGCAACGCCACAGGACCCCGGCGCAGCATCAGCCGGCGCCGATCACCGTCCGGGCGATGTCATCCATGGTGGTGAAAAGGAAGGTCGGCCGGTGGGCCTCGAGGATCTCCGGGCGCGCATATCCCCAGGTCACCGCCCCGGAATCGATCCCGGCGCGGGAGGCGGCCTCGATGTCACGGGTCTCGTCGCCGATGGAGAGGACCTGAGCGTGGCGGGCGTTGGCCTTGCGGATCACGCTCCGGAACTTGGGCGTCTTGCCGAACATGGACGCCCCACAGGCATAGTGGGTGATGCAGTCGGCGAGGTCATCGCCGAGGATGCGGCGAACATTGGCCTCGGAGTTTGAACTGACGAGGGCCAAAACGACCCCGGCTTCGTGCAGGCGCCGGATGAGGGCGCGGGACTCGGAGAAGAGCGGGATTTTCGCCGCGTTCTTGGAGACCAGTTTCCGGGTGTGACGCGCGATGAAGGGCATCTTCCAGGCCGGGACGCGCATATAGGCCACGACTTCGCGACTGGAGCGGCCGCGCAGCATGGCAACCTCTTCCTCGCTGATCTGCCGGAAGCGGAACCGCCGGGCGACCTCGTTGGAAATGCTGATGAACCAGTCCGCGCTGTCGGCGAGGGTTCCGTCAAAATCGAAAATGACGAGCCGATAGGTCAAGCCCGTTCCTCCGGCCGACGACGCTTCGTCCACGCCCATTCTCGTTTTCTGATGCTGCACGATTGGCGCGCCGGGCGCCAGTCCCCCGGAAAGACTTCCCGGTGCGCTTCCCTTCACGGCGCTCACCTCGCAGGCCGGGCATCGCGCGCGACGCTCGCCGAAGCCGCGAGTGCAGAAGCCGTCAGGCCGAGGCCGGGATGCCGCCAGTCAGGCGCGATCTCAGACAGGGGACCCATGACGAAGACCCTTTCGTGGGCCCTCGGGTGCGGCAGGGTCAGGCGTGGCGACTGCATCACGAGCCCCGCATGATCGATGAGGTCGAGGTCAAGGGTGCGGTCGGCGTTCCGTACGCCGCGGCTGCGCCCGAACCGGGCCTCGATCTCCAGGAGCCGGCCGATTGTTGCCCCGGCATCCATCCTCGCCTCGACAATAGCGACTCCATTGCGATACTCATTTCCAGACGGGTCGGGCCAGGCGGAGGATCTCCACCAGCACGATCGACGCAAGACCGGCAATCCTGCCCCTGGAAAGAAAGAGAGAGCGGCTTCAAGCAGGTCCACCGGCGAGGCGTAGCCGCCAGACAGATTGGATCCCAGCGCGACAATTGCCCGAACGGGCTGTAACGCGCCGACGCCAGACTCCGGAAACTCCAAACTCAATGACCTTTTATCCTACCGACAGGCTGGCGCTCTTCATCGACGGGGCCAACCTCTACTCCGCCGCCAAGGGCCTTGGCTTCGACATCGACTACCGCAAGCTCCTCGAGGAGTTCCGCAAGCGGGGGGTCCTCGTCAGAGCCTACTATTACACCGCCCTGGTCGAGGATCAGGACTATTCCCCGATCCGCCCCCTGGTCGACTGGCTCGATTACAACGGGTTCCGCCTCGTCACCAAGCCCGCTCGTGAATTCACGGACGCCCAGGGCCGCAAGCGCTGGCGCGGCGACATGGACGTTGAGATCGCCGTCGACATGATGGAGATGAGCGCCCACGCCGACCACATGGTGCTTTTTTCGGGGGATGGCGACTTCCGGGTCCTGCTCGAGGCGGTCCAGCGCCGGGGTGCCCGCGTCACGGTCGTCTCCACCGTCAAGTCGCAGCCCTCCATGGCCTCCGATGACCTCCGGCGCCAGGCCGATGCCTTCATCGACCTGGCGGACCTGGCCGACATCATCGGGCGGCCCTCGCGCCTGCCCCGCTTCCTTCAGGAGAGCCGGGCCGGCGCTGACCCCGACGCACCGGACGACTGACCTTGGCGCCCACGTCGCCCGCCGTCATGGCTGAACCTGCCCGGGACTGCGGCCTCTGCCCGCGCCTGGTCGCCTATCGCCAGGAGAACCAGGCCCGCAATCCCGACTGGTGGAACGGGCCTGCACCGTCCTTTGGCGACCCCGGGGCGCGCCTTCTGGTCCTGGGCCTCGCCCCCGGACGGACCGGTGCGAACCGGACGGGACGCCCCTTTACCGGCGACCATGCCGGCGTATTGCTGTTCGAGACTCTCCTGAAGACCGGTTTCGCCCAAGGCCGCTACGAGGCCCGGCCCGACGATGGGCTGGCCCTGGCCGATTGCATGATCTCGAATGCCGTGCGCTGCGCGCCGCCGGGCAACCGCCCAGAGACCTCCGAGGAAGCCGCCTGCCGGCCCTTCCTCACCGCCCGGCTGGCGGCCCTGCCCCGGTTGGAAGTTGTGGTCACCCTGGGCGACGTGGCCCGGCGCAATTTCCTCAGGGCCCTTGGCCTTCCCGCCTCGGCAGGCATCCCGGGACATGGGGCGGAGTTCACCGCCGGACCCTACCGGGTGATCAACAGCTATCACTGCTCGCGCCTGAACACGAACACCGGCCGCCTGACCCCGGAGATGTTCGAGGCGATCTTCCGGCGCGCCCGAAGCCTGCTGGATGGCTGACAACCGCCCCGGGGAAGGCTAAGCCGGAAGCCCCTTCCCGTCGGTCCCGGAGCCTTACCTTGCGCGTCCTCGCCTTTGCCCTGGCCCTGCTTGCTGCCACACCCGCCTTGGCGGCGGCCCCTGGGCCTGCGGACTCCGCCCGCGCCCTGGAAATCCTGAAGACCAGCATCAGCTACCGGACCACCGCCAGCGCTGGGCAGGAGCCCATTCTCGCCTATGCCGGGTGGATCAAGGGCGTCCTGGTGGCGGCGGGCTATTCGCCCTCCGACATTGTCATCGAGCCGGTCGCCGGCACGGCCACCCTCGTCGCCCGCCTTCCGGGACGGGACCCGGGTCGCAAGCCGATGGTCATCTCCGCGCACATGGATGTGGTCGAGGCCCGCGCCGAGGACTGGACCCGCGACCCCTTCACCCCCGTCGTCGAGAACGGCTACGTGTTCGGCCGAGGGGCCTCGGACAACAAGTTCGATGTCTCCATGGTCGTCGCCACCCTGGCCCGCGTGCGGGCAGAGAACTGGCGCCCCGGACGCGACGTGATCCTCGCCCTGTCGGGGGATGAGGAAACCTTCATGCGCAGCACCGCCGTGCTGGCCGGCAAGCTAAAGGGCGCCGACCTCGTCCTCAACGCCGACGGCGGCGGCGGCGAGCTGGACGGCGCGGGCAAGGCGGTGTCCTACGGCATCCAGGGGGCGGAGAAGACCTATGCCGACTTCACCCTGACCGCGACTGATCCGGGCGGTCACTCCAGCCGGCCCACCCCCGGCAATCCCATCTACCGCCTCGCCCGGTCCCTCGAGCGGGTTGAGGGCCACCGCTTCCCGGTCCAGTCGAACGAGATCACCCGCGCCTCCCTCGCCGCCAGCGGACGCGACCAGCAAGGTCCCGTCGGCGACGCCCTGAGGCGCTTTTCAGCCAATCCGTCGGACGCTGCGGCGGCGGAGATCCTGTCCTCCGACCCGGCCTGGGCGCCCTACCTGCGGACGACCTGCGTGGCCACCATGGTCAGCGGCGGCCACGCCACCAACGCCCTGCCCCAGCGGGCGTCGGCCAACGTCAACTGCCGCATCTTCCCCGGAACACCCTCAGCATCGATCCTGAAGACCCTCGAGGGCGTGATCGCCGACCCGACGATCTCGGTGACCCGGAACGACGACGGGTCCATCGACAGCCCGCCCTCGCCTCTCCGCCCCGACGTGGTCAAGGCCGTGACCCGGGCCGTGCACGCCGTGCATCCCGGACTGCCCATTGTGCCCGCGCAGTCGACGGGAGCGACGGACAGCATGTACTTCCGGGCCGCAGGTGTGGCGAGCTACGGGGTCTCGGGCCTCTTCACCCGCGATGACGACACATTCGCCCATGGCCTCAATGAGCGGGTGCCCCTGGCGGCCATTCCCGGGGCCTTGGTCCACTGGGACTCCCTGATCCGGGATCTCGGCAAGTAGTTGCGGACGGAACCCTCGGTGGTGATGGCGGGATGAGCCAGGGCGTCTGCTGCGGACCGATGAAGACGACCGGCGCCAGGACCGGGGCGGACTTCGCCAGGGCGACCGTGCGCGCCAGAGCCGCCGGGCGCCCCGACCTGCCCGCGGACCTCACCCTGATATCCCTGCCGGGCGGTGAATTCCTCATGGGCAGCGATGCCGGGGAAGGCGAGCCGGCTGATGGTGAGGGACCGGCCCGACCCGTCTGGCTGTCGCCCTTCCGCATGGCGCGCACCGCCGTCACAAACCGCCAGTTCGCCGCCTTCGTGGAGGCCACCGGTTATGTCACCTATGCTGAGGAGGTCGGCTCCAGCTTCGTCTTTGCAGGGCTCCTGCCCGACGACTTCCCACCCACACGCGGCCTCATGGACGCGCCCTGGTGGCGCGAGACCCCGGGGGCGTGCTGGAGCCGGCCCGAGGGGACGGGGTCGGACTGGCGCGGGCGCGAAGACCACCCGGTGGTCCATGTGAGCGGGCACGATGCCATCGCCTTCTGCGACTGGGCCGGCCTGCGCCTGCCGACCGAAGCGCAGTGGGAATACGCAGCCCGCGGGGGTCTCCAGGGCCGACGCTTCCCCTGGGGCGACGAACTCACCCCGGGCGGCGAGCATGTCTGCAATGTCTGGCAGGGGCGCTTTCCCGCCCTCAACGCCTGTGCCGACGGTTACGCCGGCACCGCTCCGGCCGATGCCTTTCCGCCGAATGGCTACGGCCTGCACAATGTCTGCGGCAATGTCTGGGAGTGGTGCGCCGACGGGTTCAGCGCCAGCCATCCGTCCGGACTGCAGCGCGATCCCATCGGCCTTGAGAGCAGCGAGCGGCGGGTGATCCGCGGCGGCAGCTATCTTTGCCACGAAAGCTACTGCTTTCGCTTTCGCGTGGCGGCCAGAAGCGCCAATCTCCCCGAGGCTACTGCCGGGCATATGGGCTTCCGCTGCGCCGCAGAGGCCATTGCTGACGACCTTCCCACGGATCCATCCCGCAAGGAGACCCCATGAGCCAGACGCCCAACCGCAACGGCCTTGGCCTCACCGCCAGCGAGTCCCGGCCGCACTGGCCCGAACCCGCCAAGGCCCCGCCCGGCGCGCCCAATGTGGTCTGTATTGTGTTCGACGACCTCGGCTTCGCCGACCTGGGCTGCTACGGCTCGGAGATCGCTACGCCGAACATTGACGCCCTTGCCGCCGGCGGCCTGCGCTACACCAACTTCCACACCACGGCCCTGTGCTCGCCGACCCGCGCCGCCCTGCTGACGGGTCGCAACCACCATTCGGTGGGCATGGGCGGGCTGGCCGACTGGGACCTGGGCTTCCCGGGGATGCGCGGACGCATAGCCCGCAGCGCCGGCACCCTGGCCGAGATGCTGAGGCCCGCCGGCTACAACACCTTCGCGACCGGCAAGTGGCACCTGACGCCCACCTTCGAGACCTCGCAGGCGGGCCCCTTCGACCAGTGGCCACTCCAGCGCGGCTTCGACCGCTATTATGGATTCCTCGAGGGCGAGACCAGCCAGTGGCACCCCGAACTGGTGCTCGACAACCACCACATCGATGCGCCCGACCGCGAGGGCTATCACCTTTCGGAAGACATCGTTGACCAGTCCATCGGCTTCATCCGCGCCCAGCGGACCATCACGCCCGAAAAGCCCTTCTTCCTCTACATGTGCCTGGGGGCCCAGCATGCACCGCACCACGCGCCAAAGGCCTTTATCGACCGCTACGAGTCCGTCTTCGCCAAGGGCTGGGACGCCACCCGCACCGACCGTCTGGCCCGTCAGAAGGCCCTGGGCATCGTACCCCCCGAGACTGTCCTGCCCGAGCCCAATCCGGGGGTGAAGCCCTGGGACGCCCTGAGCGACGATGAGCGCCGGCTGGCGGTGCGGCTCCAGTCGGCCTTCGCCGGTATGCTCGAGCACGCCGACCTGCAGGTGGGCCGGCTGGTGAACTGGCTAAGCGAGCAGGGCTGCCTCGAGAACACCCTGATCACCCTGATCTCGGACAATGGCGCCAGCCAGGAAGGCTCGCCCTTCGGCACGGTGAACGCCCTTCGGTACTTCAACGGCGTCCGCGACACCCTGGCCGAGAACCTGGAGCACATCGACGCGATCGGCGAGGCCCACCTCAACAACAACTACCCGCTGGGCTGGGCCATGGCCGGCAACACCCCGCTCAAGCGCTACAAGCAGAACACCCACGGCGGAGGCGTGCGCGATCCGCTGATCGTGCACTGGCCGGCGGGAATCCCGCAGGGCGGAGGTATCCGTCACCAGTTCCACCATGTCTGCGACATCACGCCCACCGTGCTCGAGGTGACGGGCGTACAGGCTCCGGCCGAGATCCACGGCGTCACCCAGCAGCCCATTGAGGGCACAAGCTTCGCCTATGCCTTCGATGAGGGTGCCGAGCCCACCCGCAAGCGGACCCAGTACTTCGAGATGCTCGGCCACCGGGGCCTCTGGCACGAGGGCTGGAAGGCGGTCACCTGGCACAGGCCCGGGACCGACTTCGACGCCGACCAATGGGAACTCTACCACCTGGACAGCGACTTCAACGAAATGCACGACCTGGCGGAGCAGGAACCTGCGCGCCTGAAGGCGATGATCGCGCGCTGGTTCTCAGAGGCCGGAGCCTGCAACGTCCTGCCTCTGGACGACACCCTGAACCGCTTCATCAGCTCCAACCCGTACAGCGTGGCGTCCCGCCGGCATTGGGTGCTGCAGCCCGGGGGCGGTCGAATTCCGCAGGCGGCAGCCCCCGACATCCGCAACCGCTCCTACCGGATCACCGCCCATGTGGAGATCCCGGAGGGCGGCGCCGACGGCGTACTGATTGCCCAGGGCGACTGGTGCGGCGGCTACGCCCTCTACCTGAAAGACGGCCACCTCTTCCACGACTACAACTTCGTCAACCGGCACTACGTTGCGCGTTCGATCCTGCCCGTGCCGACGGGGCGCCACACCCTCAGCTGGGTGGTCCGCAAGACCGGGGACTACACCGCCGAGGGTACGCTGCTGATCGACGACGCGCCCTGTGGATCGGTGGCGCTGCCCCAGACCTACCGCGCCCAGGCCTCATTCATCGGCATGGAGGTCGGCCGGGCGCCCAAACCGGCGGTTTCCGACTTCGTTGCGCCCTTCCCTTTCACCGGCGTCCTCCACCGCATCGAGGTGGATCTGGGGGATGACCAGCAGACCGATCCCCAGGCCAGCCTGGAGGCGGCCCTGCGCCGGCAATAGGTCTCTCCAGGTGCCGTTGAGCAAGGGACTGGAAACCGGGTGGGTTTCGGTCCTAAACTGATGTTGAACTGCCGACCGGCGGAATGCTGGCGCGCTAGGGAGAGACAAGCACATGCTGGACCTGATCATCCGGGGCGGAACCCTCGTGGACGGAACGGGCGCGGTGCCCTTCGTCGGGGACATCGGTGTCCAGGGCGACCGCATCGTCGCGGTCGGCAAGGTCGAGGGCCCGGCCCGGCGCGAGATCGATGCCACCGGGCTCCTGATCACGCCCGGCTGGGTCGATATCCATACCCATTACGATGGCCAGGCCACCTGGGATGCCGTCATGGCCCCCTCCAGCTGGCACGGCGTGACCACCGCCATCATGGGCAATTGTGGCGTTGGCTTTGCGCCGGTCCGCCCGGACCAGCATGACTTCCTCATCCAGCTGATGGAGGGGGTAGAGGACATCCCCGGCGCCGCCCTCGCCGAGGGCATCGACTGGAAGTGGGAGACCTTCCCGGAATACCTCGACGCCCTGGAGGCCAAGCCCCGGACCATCGACGTGGGGGTCCACGTCCCCCACGGCTCGGTTCGCGCCTACGTCCTGGGCGACCGCTGCAACACCGACTACCAGCCGGACGCCGGCGAGATCGCCGAGATGGCCGGACTGGTCCGGGAGGGCGTCGCCGCTGGCGCCCTGGGCTTCTCCACCTCCCGGACCCTGCTGCATAAGGACATCCACGGCGTGCACGTTCCGGGTACCTTCGCGGGCTCGGACGAGATGCTGGCCCTGGGCCTGTCCATGAAGGGGCTGACCCACGGCGTGTTCGAGATGGTCTCCGACAACCTCGGCGACGACGACGAGTGGGCCTGGGTCAAGGGCTTCGTGGAGGAGACTGGCCTGCCCGTCACCCTCGTGGCCACCTCGGCGGGTGCCTACCTGGGCAACAAGATGTTCAACATCGCCGAGGAGTCTCGCGAGAAGGGGATGGACATCCGCCCGCAGATCGCCGGCCGTCCCACAGGCATACTGAACGGCCTGACCTCCAACTTCCACATCTTCATGGCCAGCCCGACCTGGAAGTCCGAGCTTGAAGGGCTTTCCCTGGAGGACAAGGTCGCCGCCATGGCCCGGCCAGAGATCCGCGCCGCCCTCTTGTCCGAGGACTCGGCCCTGATCCGCGCCGCCGCCTCCGCGCCGGTGAGCGGCCAGGTCGCCGGCCTGGACGGCCTGCTCTGGCGCATCTTCCCCCTTGGCGAGCGGCCGAACTATGAGCCCGACCGGGAGGGCAGCGTCGCCGGCCTCGCCGAGGCCGCCGGGATCTCCGCCATCGAGATGATGTACGACCTGCTCGTCCGCGACGGCGGGCACGAGCTCTTCTATCAGCCCCTTGGCGGCTACCAGACCTACAACTTCGACTTCTTCCGCAAGAACATGCAGCACCCCAACGTGCTGTTTGGCCTGTCCGACGGCGGCGCCCACTGCGGGGTCATCGCCGACGCCGGCATGCCGACCTTCATCCTCACCCACTGGGCCCGCGACCGGGTAAAGGGCGAGCAGTTTCCCCTGGAGTTCCTGGTCCGTAAGCTGACCAGCGACACCGCCCGCGCCTACGGCCTGAACGACCGCGGGCGGCTCGAGCCGGGCCTCCTGGCCGACCTCAACGTCATCGACTTCAAGGCCCTGCGCCTCTTCCGACCGGAAGCGATCTACGACCTGCCCGCCGGCGGGCGTCGCCTGGTCCAGCGGGCCGAGGGTTACCGCTACACGATCAAGTCCGGCCAGGTGACCTTCGAGGACGGCCAGCATACCGGTGCCCTCCCCGGCGGCCTCGTCCGGGGCGGCCGCGAGGCGGTGATCCTGCCGATGGCGGCGGAGTAATTCCGCGCAGCCCGCATCATCCTGTCACTCTGGGGTGCCAGACTCTGCGCCCCGGGAACGGAGACAGGGCATGATCCAACGTCAGACAGATGGCTGGGGCCTACGTCCTCGCGCCGGGGCCTTGCTGCTGGGACTCCTGTGCCTGATGGGCTCGCAGGTCGGTGCCCATGCCGCCCCTTCACATCCGCCGGCCGCAGCGTCTCCGAGCCAGATCGAGCTCAGCGGGGTGATCACCCACGAGAACCACGAGACCTATGTCGAAGTCCCCTTCTCCGTCCCAGAGGACACCGAGCGGCTGACGGTGACCTTCGAGTACGACCGTGAGAGCAGGACCGTCATCGATCTCGGGATCCGCGACCCGAACGGTTTCCGGGGCTGGAGCGGCGGGAACAGGTCGACCTTCACCCTGGCGACCAGCGACGCGACGTCCGCCTACATCCCGGGGCGGATTCCCCCGGGGGAGTGGCGACTGATCCTCGGCGTCCCCAACATCCGCAAGGGCGTGGAGGCTCGCTGGCGCGCCAGGGTCCAGTTCGATCCAGCAGGCGCGCCCTCGCCGCGATCCGCCTTCCAGGACGGGCCCATCCGGACAGGGCCCGGCTGGTACCGGGGCGATCTTCACACCCATTCCGGCCATAGCGATGGCAGCTGCGCCAGCCTGTCCGGTCGCCGGGTCCCCTGCCCGGTCTTCCGCACCCTGGAGGCCGCGCGTACTGCCGGCCTCGACTTCATTGCCCTGACCGAACACAACACCCCCTCGGTCTATCCCGAGCTCCGGGCCCTTCAGGCCTATTACGACACCCTGCTGGTCCTGCCGGGGCGGGAGGTCACGACCTTCCGGGGCCACGCCAACGTCTTCGGCGTGACCAGCCCCCTGCCCTTCCAGCTGGGATCGCCGCGAGCGCCGACCCTCGACGCTGTGCTGGACGCGGTTGCGTCCGAGGGTGGGATCGTCTCGATCAACCATCCGGGGATGCCCTCCGGCGAACTCTGCATGGGCTGCGGCTGGGTCGCACCCCTCCCCGACTGCAGCCGCATCACCGCCGTCGAGATCGCCAATGGCGGCGGGGTGAAGATGATGGGATCGGCTGAAGGGCCGCTGTCCGGCCTGCCCTTCTGGGAGGCCCTCCTCGACCGGGGCTGCCACGTCACCGGCATCGCCGGAAGCGACAACCATGACCCCGACGCAAAAGACGGCGGCCAGTCCCCCGTCGGCCGGCCCGCCACGGTGGTCTACGCCCCCGAACTCTCACAACCGGCGATCCTGGAGGGCCTGAGACGTGGTCGGGTCTTCGTAGACATCGGCGCCCCCGCCGGCGCCTCGATCGACCTCACGGTCGGGTCCGGTAAGGCCCGGGCGGGCATGGGCGAGTCCCTGAGCACCGGGCCCGCTGCGCGTCTGCGCCTCACCGCAAAAGTCTCCGGACTGCCGGACGGGACCGTCGAGTTCGTCTCAGGAGGCGCAGGAGGGCCGCTGACGCGCACACCCGTCCCGATCCGCGGCCTTGCAGAGGCGACGATCGAGCTCCAGCGGACACCGGGCCTGAAATGGATCCGCGCCGACGTCCGAGCCGCAGACGGCAAGCTCATTCTCATCGGCAATCCGGTCTATCTCCCGGCCGCCTGACCCGTTCCTGGCAGGTCCAGGGGACGCCGCCCCTTTTCCGGGCAAGCACGTCCAGGGGTGTCTCAGTATGGCTGCCGAGGTTGACGGACTGTTGCTGCGCGGGGAGCCTTCGTCGATGCCCTCGCCCCGTCAGCACCCCGCCCTCCGCTTCGAGTTGGATGACCTTTCCCGCCCGCCGGTCCGGGACCTTGTGGCCCGTCACCTCGCCGGCATGCAGGCCCAGAGCCCGCCGGAGAGCGTTCACGCCCTCGCCCTCGACGGGCTCAAGGCACTTTCCATCCGTTTCTGGAGCGTCTGGAGCGGCGAGACGGTCGCAGGCATGGGCGCGCTTCGCCGGATCGACGCCGAGACCGGCGAGATCAAGTCCATGCGGGTGGCAGACGCCTTCCTCGGCCAGGGCGTTGGCCGGGCTATCCTGGATCACATCCTTTCGGAGGCCCGGAGCCTGGGCCTTGAGGTCCTCTGGCTGGAGACCGGCTCGGTTGACGGCTTCATTCCCGCACGCACCCTTTACGAGAGCGTCGGGTTCACGACCTGCGGGCCCTTCGACAGCTATGGCCCCGATCCCTTCAGCGTCTTCATGACCCTGAGGCTCTGAGGCTCAGCGCCAGTACCAGTAGCGCCACAACTCGGTGAAACCGGCAGCGCGGTAGAGGCGGCGGGCCGGGTTTCCGGCCTCGACCTGCAGCACCAGGTCCTCCAGTCCCCAGTCGCCGGCCTGTCGGGCGAAGGCTGCGAGGATGCGGCCCGCGTGACCCTGCCCCCTCTGGTCGGGCGCAGTGCGCATGCCGTGGATCCCGCCTACGCCGCCGGCGCGGGACAGGACACCGACCGCGAGGGTCCGGCCGTCCTCGCGAACGGCCGCAAATCGGGCCCCGGGAGAGCGCGACAACTGGGCCACGCGTCGGGCGCCCTCATCCGCATTGAATCCCGGTCCGCAGAAGGTCGCCACCCAGTCTTCGTCCGGCGCCGCCAGCAGGACCGGCCAGGGTCCCCCGACTCCGGGGTTGGCGAAGCTGGAGACCACCCCGGACCCGGCGGTCATCATCCAGGTCGGCTCTGAGGGACGATAGCCCGCCTCGGCGAGGTGCCGGATCACGGGAGACAGGGGGGCGAGGTCCGGAACCCGGAAGGACGCCGGCAGGCCCTCGCCGGCGTAGGCCTGTGCCAGGGCCGGGGTCACCGGCGGCGGCGGTTCGTGCGCAAGGGGCGCCGCAGAGCGGGCGCGGCCCATGGGTCCGTCGTCGAGGCCCAGAATCCAGCCGTCCCGCTCCACCACCCGGCGCGGCGCAACGCCCGCGACGGTCGCGCGCTCGAGCCGGGCGACGTCGTCGGCCTTCACCTCAGCCCTTGTCCCGAAGCAGGCGGGCCTTGTCCCTTTGCCAGTCCCGTTCGGCCGCGGTCTCGCGCTTGTCGTGCAGCTTCTTGCCCTTGGCCAGGGCCAGCTCCAGCTTGGCCAGGCCCTTGTCGTTCCAGTAGAGCTTGGTCGGGATCAGGGTCCGGCCCTCGCGCTGGACCGAGCCGATCAGGCTGTCCAGCTGCTTGCGGTGCAACAGCAGCTTCCGGTGCCGGCGGGGCTCATGGTTGAAGCGGTTGGCCTGGGCGTAGGGCGGGATGTCGGCGTTGATCAGGTAGATATCCTGGCCCTCTACCGCCGCGTAGGACTCAGCGATATTGGCCCGGCCGTTGCGCAGGGACTTCACCTCCGTCCCGGTCAGGGCGAGGCCAGCCTCGAAGGTTTCCTCAAGGAAATAGTCGAATCGCGCGCGGCGGTTTTCAGCGATGAGATTGACCATGGCGGGGGCGTCAGACGACGCCGACCTCGGCGAGGGCGGCATCAACCTCCCGGCGCGAAGTCTCGGAGGCCGGGGTGATGGGCAGGCGGACGGTTTCCTCGCAGAGGCCCAGCCGCGACAGGGCGTACTTGGTGGGCGACGGCGAGGCGTCGGTGAACAGGGCCCGGTGCAGGCGCAAGAGGCCATCCTGCCAACGGCGGGCGGTCTCCCAGTCGCCCGCCAGGGCGGCCGCGTAGAAGGCGGAAACCTGGACCGGTGCGACATTGGCCGAGACCGAGATGCAGCCGTGGCCGCCATGGGCCATGTAGCCAAGGGCGGTGGGGTCGTCTCCCGACAGCATGACCCAGTCCGGCCCGCAGGTGATGCGCTGCTGGGTGGCCCGCACGAGGTCACCCGTCGCGTCCTTGACCCCGACGATATTGGGCAGGGCGCTCAGCCGGGCCAGGGTGGCGTCCGAGATGTCGACGCTGGTCCGGGTCGGCACGTTGTAAACCAGCACCGGCAGCTGCACGGCGTCGTTGATGGCGGCATAGTGGGCGTAGAGGCCCTCCTGGCTGGGGCGATTGTAATAGGGCGTGACGACCAGGGCGGCGTCGGCGCCGATCTGCTTGGCGTGGCGCACCAGTTCGATGGCCTCGGCGGTAGAGTTGGATCCGGCACCCGCGATCACGGGGACTCGCCCGGCTGCAGTCTGGACGGCGAGTTCGACGACCCTGCGGTGCTCATCATGGCTCAGGGTGGCAGTCTCACCCGTCGTGCCGACCGGCACGAGCCCGTGCACGCCGCCCTCGATCTGCCGCTCGACCAGGCGAATGAAGGCGGCCTCGTCGACCTCGTCGCCCCGGAAGGGGGTCACGAGGGCTGGGAAAACGCCCCTGAACAAGGGATCGGACATGGGATACAGAATACCGTAAGAACGCGGCCGCCGGTTGCGACCTGGGGTCAGGGGCAGACATTATGGCCGACAGCCCCCCCGCCGCAACCGATTGAGTCGGGGTTCGGGCCAGGCCGCTGGCGGAGTGGAATGTTGAAGCGCGTGTTGAAACGGATTGTCGCGACCGGCCTGGTCGTGGGGCTGGGCGCCATCCCGGTCGCCTCGGACGCGCAGGCACCCGCGATTCCCGAAGCACCACCGGTCGGTTCTTCCCTGCCCGCCACCGCCACCGCCATCCCCGCGCCGCCTCGTTCAGCCTACATCAGCAACGCCGACGCGGCCGCCCTGCAGGAGGTCATCGGGGGTGCCCGGCGGGGCGACGTGCGCGGTGCCCAGGACGCCCTTGCCCGTATTTCCGAGCCCGCCGCCCGGCAGCTGGGTCGCTGGGTGCTCCTCGACACCAATGGGCCCAGCCTCGGCTTCGAGGAGGTGAACCGGTCCCTTCGCGAAATGGCGGACTGGCCGCGTCCGGCGCGCCGGCGCCAGGCGGCCGAACGCCTGATCGAGACCTCCGGCCTGCCGCCGCGCCAGGTCATCGCCTGGTTCGGTCGCGACCCGCCGGCCACGCCGCAGGGCGTGATGGCCCTGGCCGCCGCCCAGCGAGCCTCCGGCGACAGTCGGGCCGCAGCTGATCTCATCCGCGGCGCCTGGCGCGGGCGCCCCTTCGAAGTGGACCTCCAGCGCACCATGATGGGCCGGTTCGGCGACGTCCTGACCCAGGACGACCACGTCCGGCGCGCCGACATGCTGCTCTTCGGCGCCCAGGGGCCCGCCGCCCGGGACCTCATCCCCCTCCTCCCCGCCGACCAGCAGGCCCTGGCCCAGGCCCGGATCGCCTTCCGCCAGAAGTCGCCCGCGGCCCTCACCCTTGCCGACGCCCTTCCCCCCTCCGTGGCCGGGGCGCCTGGCCTTGCCTACGAGAAGGCGGCCCACTACCGGCGGACGGGAATGGACACCCTTGCCCGAGCGGAGCTGGCCCGGTTCCCCAAGGAGGTCTGGTCCGACGAGATGGGGGCGCGGATCTGGGATGAGCGCTACCAGATGACGCTGGCGGCCCTTCGCAACGGCGACTCCCGGGGCGCCTACGAGGCCGCCGCCAATACCGGCCTGAAGACCGGCTCCGACGCCGTGGAGGCCGAATTCTATGCCGGCTGGATCGCCCTGACCCGGCTGAAAAATCCCGCCCTGGCCGAGGGGCACTTCAAGCATATCGACCGGGTCGGGACCTCGCCCATCACCCTGGCCCGGGGGCTCTACTGGAGGGGTCGGGCGGTGGAGGCGCTTGCCGGGATCGACGCCGCCGACGTCTTCTACAGGGCCGCAGCGCGCCACCGGACCACCTTCTACGGACAGCTGGCGGCGGAGCGGGCCGGCTACGCCACCCTCGATCTTGGCCGGGACCCGAACATCGGCCCGAAGGAACGGGCCAGGTTCGAGGCGCGCGACACGACAAAGGCCATGCGGATCCTCTACGATATCGGGAACCCGGACCTGTTTCGCAGCTTCGTCCTCGGCATGGATGACATCTATGACGACGAGGCCGACCAGGCCATGCTCGTGGACCTGGTGCGGGGATACGGCGACCAGGACACCTCCATGAAGGTGGTTCGCCAGGCCGCCCAGCGGGGCTTCATCCTGCCGGACCGGGGCTATCCCATGCGCACGCCGCCATCGGGCGCCCTCAACGCGCCAGAGCCCGCCCTCGTCCTGTCCATCACCCGGCAGGAAAGCGGTTTCGATCCCCTGGTACGCTCGGGCGTCGGGGCCCGCGGCATGATGCAGCTCATGCCCGCCACTGCGGCGGCCACAGCCCGGCAGGTTGGCGTCAGCTATTCCCCGTCCATGCTCGACGACCCCGACTACAATATGCGTCTCGGATCGAGCTATCTGGGCAGCCTGATCTCCACCTTCTCAGGGTCCTACGTCATGGCCGTCGCCGGCTACAATGCTGGACCCGGACGCTCGACCCAGTGGGCCGCCTACTGCGGCGATCCCCGGTCGTCCCGCGTCGATCCAGTGGACTATATCGAGTGCATCTCCTTCTCCGAGACCCGCAACTACGTCATGCGGGTCCTGGAGTCGGTGGCCGTCTATCGCGCCAAGCTCCGCGGCGGGACCACGCCCCTGACCCTTTCGGCGGACCTCCGCCGCGGCGTCTACACACCCCCCGCCCCGCAGGTTCAGCCGTCGCCACCCGTCGCCCCCGCGGGACAGGCACCGACCCCATGACCGACCATCCCAGGGCCTCTCCGAGCCCCAGGGTCGACCCGGACCCGACACTTCTGAGGACGGTCGGCTGGTCGGATTATGCCCTGGTGGACTCGGGCCTGGGCCGCAAGCTCGAGCGCTATGGCCATCGCTCCGTGGTGCGGCCAGAGCCCCAGTGCCTCTGGGCCCGGGGACTGGATTCGGAGACCTGGGACTCGGCTGATGCGGTCTTCGACCCCACCGACGAGGAGGACTCCGGCCGCTGGCGCTTTCACGGTGCGGCCATCGAACCCTGGGTCTCCAGCTGGGGCGACGTGCGCTTCAACGGTCGATTTACCCCCTTCCGCCACCTGGCCTTCTTCCCGGAGCAGGCGGCCAACTGGGAGTGGCTGGACCAGACGGTGCGGGACGCCGGACGGCCGCTCCGGATCCTGAACCTCTTCGGTTACACGGGGGTGGCGAGCCTGGTCTGCGCTGCTGCCGGTGCCCAGGTCACCCATGTCGATGCCTCCCGAAAGGCCATCGGCTGGGCCCGGGACAATGCTGGCCTATCGGGGCTCGAGGACCGCCCGATCCGCTGGATCTGCGAGGACGCCCGCAAGTACGTCCAGCGCGAACTGCGCCGGGGCGTGAAATACGACGGCATCATCCTCGACCCGCCCAAGTATGGCCGGGGACCAGATGGCGAGGTCTGGCGCCTGTTCGAGGACCTCCCCAATCTCGTCGATATCTGCGCCGCCCTTCTCAGCCCCGACCCTGCCTTCCTGCTGCTCAACGCCTATGCTGAGCGCATCTCTGGCGCTGCCCTGGCCGGGCTGCTTGCTGACAAGCTCGAGGGTCGCGGCGGAAACATCGCCTGGGGCGAGCTCGTCCTGGTGGAAAGCGCCCGCCAGCGCGAGATCGGTATGAGCTTCTACGCCCGCTGGACCGCATGAGCGCCCCATCCCGCCAGGTCACCTCCCTGACCAACCCCCTGGTCAAGGCGGTCCGCGCCCTGCACCAAGGAAAGACCCGGGACGAGACCGGACAATTCGTCGCCGAAGGCCTGAAGTTTATCATCGAAGCCATTGAACTTGATAGATTTCCGGTGATTATTCTCCATGGCCCCGAGGCCGCCGGACACCCCCTGCTCGAGCGCGCCCGCAAGGCGACCCGGGAGGCCGGCGGGCAGGTGATCGAGGTCACCCGAGACATCCTCTCCAAGGTCTCCCGGCGCGACAATCCCCAGGCTGTGATCGGGGTCTTCCGCCAGGTCTTCGCTCGGCTCGACGACCTGGACCCCACCGCCGCGACGGGCTGGGTGGCCCTGCACCGGGTGCGCGATCCGGGCAACCTGGGCACAGTGATCCGCACCGCGGACGCCGCCGGCTGCGGGGCGGTCATCCTGGTCGGCGAGTGCTGCGATCCCTACTCGGTGGAGGCGGTGCGGGCGACCATGGGCTCGATCTTCGCCCTGCCCCTGGTCCAGGTCGACGAGGCCGAGTTCGCGGCCTGGAGGGCGGGCTGGCCCGGTTCGGTGGTCGGGACCCTGCTATCCGCCGCCGTCTCCCACGCCGAGGCGGCCTATCGCCACCCGACCCTCATCCTGCTGGGCAATGAGCAGCAGGGCCTGCCGCCGGACATGGCCGCCCTGTGCGACGTCAACGTCAAGATCCCCATGCGCGGCCGGGCTGACAGCCTCAACCTGTCGGTGGCGGCTGGCGTGATGATCTACGCCGTTACAGCTTGATCTTCCTCAGGTTCCCCGCAGCTTAGCCCGGGTAGTCGGCGCCGCAGAGGCAGGATCCTCCGGCCAGACATGGCGGGGATAGCGCCCCCGCATCTCGGCCCGCACCTCCCGCCAGGACCCCCGCCAGAAGCCGGGCAGGTCCCGGGTAGTCTGGATCGGCCGGTGAGCCGGCGAGGTCAGGGCCAGGGTCAAGGGTGCCCGCCCCTCTGCCACGGCGGGATGGACCGACAGGCCGAACACCTCCTGGACCCGCACCTCCACTCGCGGTCCGCCCGGCGCGGCGTAGTCGATGGCGAAGCTGTTGCCCGTGGGCGCCGTCCACCGGGCCGGGGCCAGGGCGTCCAGGCGCCGGGCCTGGCCGTAGTCGAGCCGACTGGCGAGGGCGGCGTCCAGGCGGGCGGGCGACAGGTCCTTCAGGCCGCGCAGACCCTCCAGGGCCGGTCCCAGCCAGGCGTCGAGGTCGGCAGCCAGGGCCTCGTCCCCCAGGTCAGGCAGATCTGGAAGGCCCAGTTCCCGCAGGAAGGCGATGCGGGCCCGCAGGCTCGCCCCCGCCTCCCCCCAGGCCAGGGCGGCAATCCCGGCCTCCCGGGCCTGATCCAGCAGGGCGACGCGGATGAGGTCGGCCGAGGGCGCCTCGTCCAGGGTCTCCTTCAGCACTAGCCGGCCCAGCCGCTCCAGGCGCACGGCCCGCAGCCGCCCCGAGGGTCCGGGCTCGATCCGCGCCTCGCGCACGATGTCGGCGGCGAAGTGGTGGGCGATCTCAGCCGGGTCCAGCGGCGCGGCGAGGAGGA
>Ga0209598_10000431_pt1 | contig 33317 bp, 28 predicted proteins | sample M_140807_EF_Meta_FD_187317 | JGI IMG/M metagenome (GOLD analysis project Ga0209598, IMG submission 187317) | Freshwater microbial communities from Lake Montjoie, Canada to study carbon cycling - M_140807_EF_MetaG (SPAdes) (version 2) | ecosystem: Environmental > Aquatic > Freshwater > Lake...
TTCAAGTTAATAAGATTTATAGTGTTTTGCAGAAGAATTAGGGGAAATAATAGGGGAATTAGGGGAACACCTTTTATGTCATTAAATTTTCTACCTTTGTCTTGGGAATTGCCCTGTCGCGGCTCTGAAAAGAGATGAGGAAAGTCCGGACAACGCAGTGCACCACACCATCTAACGGATGGGCATGTTTACATGACAGATAGGGTCACAGAAAATTACCGCCAGTTTACTGGTAAGGGTGAAAACGGGAGGTAAGAGCTCCCGTATTGGTTAGGTAACTAATCAGTGGGATAAACCTTGTGGGTTGAAATGCCATGTATATCCTGGGTTCCTTCGGGAGGTGGAGTTGCACGCTCTACTGGAAACGGTCAGGAGGGGTAGGCAGATAGAGCTTTGTCGTGAGTCAAAGCCTAGATAAATGACAGGGAACCTTTCGGGGTTACAGAATCCGGCTTATAGATTTCCAAATTTTCCGGTATTGTTTTAAAGCAAAACAATACCGGATTTTATTTCAAAAAAATTGGAACATTTTAGATGGTTTTGTATATTATAGTTTATTCATTACTTTTAAATGCTATCATCATGAAAAATTCCTTGGTTCTTATTTGTTTATTGTTTTTATCGGCTTTAATTAAAGCTCAAACATCAGTACAATTTCCTTATGGATTTAAACTTACCCAAAGAGAAGTGAATGTGGGTAACTATTGTCCAGGTGGTTCTGAAAGTGATTTGCCAATTTTAGCAACCGTTTATAGTAAAGATTTGGTTTTAAGAGGATTAGCATCAAGTCCTCTAGGTGTTAAATTTAGTTTAACACCCAACATGAAGGAAATTGAACTTCCATTTAAAGTAGCGCTCACTTCTGTCCAGTTGCCTTATGAATTTAAACTTTATGTTAACTTTCCATTAGTCAAAGAAGGGGATTTCTCCAGGACTATTACTATAACTACAAATGAACCCAATGCAAATGTTCATCAAGTAGTTATAAAGGGTAATTATTTAAAGAGCAGATGTCAATAAAAAAATTGAAAGTAAGGCTTTCTCAAAGGAATGCCTTACTTTTATTTTCTTAATATATAAGATTCTTCAAATGGATTATATTTGGTTAATATTATCATTTATTTGCATCATAACTGGTGTTATAGGCAGTTTATTACCCATTCTGCCTGGATTACCCATTAGTTGGCTTGGGTTGTTAATACTAACCCTTACGAAGCCCATTGAAACTGATTTGCTACTTCTATCTGTAACAGGAATAATTGCTATTGGTGTTGGCCTATTGGACTATTGGATTCCTGCGAAGGGTACTAAGGCCTTTGGAGGCTCAAAATTTGGTGTTTGGGGTACTAATATTGGCCTGGTAGTTGGACTTATTGTACCTATTCCCTTTGGGTTTATTTGGGGACCTTTCGTAGGCGCTTTTTTGGGGGAATGGTGGTTTGCTGCACGAAAAGGGAATGATGCAATGTGGGCAGCTACAGGTTCTTTTGTTGGCTTTTTAACTTCTACCTTTTTAAAATTAGTAGTATCTATTGTTTTTTTAGGAATTTTTATCACCTTAGTCTGGAGAAATATTTCTTTATTTTTCTAATTCATTTACTTTAATTATTCCTTTTATTAGGTTTGGATCTTTTATTGTTTCAAGAAAATGATCCATCATTTCTTCAAATAATAAGGTATGACTCATAAGGATGGAGGCGTCTATCTTTTTGTCGTTTATTTTGTTTAGGACTTCCTGAAAATCTTCTTTAGTAGCATTCCTGCTACTCATAAGTGTTGCTTCTCTTTTGTGAAATTCAGGATGGCTAATATTTAATTCCTCTTTTTGTAAGCCTATTAAAATCCATTTGCCTCCATGTCCAAGATAATTGAGTTGTTGTTGCATTGCCTTTTTATTTCCTGTGGCGTCAAGAACAATATCTCCAAAATTTCCATTTGTAATATTTTTAATCTTCTCATATAGCTCAATATCATCGCCATTAAAGGCGTGAAAAATTCCTAATTTATGTTGACAGAAAGTGATTCGGTGCTCATTTATGTCGATTAATATTATTTTATCCGTTTTTGATTTGGCAAACATTAAAGCACTTATTCCAATGGGCCCAGCTCCAAAAACAATGACCCAGTCTTTTTCGGATATATCTGCTCTTACAATACCATGATATGAAATAGAAAGCGGTTCTATCAAAGCTAAAAAGTCTAGATTTAAGCCATTTCCTTCGATTATATTTGATTGAGGTACAGCAATATATTCACAAAATCCACCATCCACATGAACCCCCATTACTTTTAAATTTGCGCAACAATTTGTTTTTCCTCTCCAGCAGCTATTGCATTTTCCGCAGGATAAATAGGGGAGTATGGCAACCGATTTTCCCAATAAATCTCTATTATTTGAATTTTCGTCAACTACGATGCCAGAAAGTTCATGTCCAAGTACTCTTGGATAGGAAAAAAAAGGTTGATTTCCATGAAAGGCATGAATATCTGTTCCACAAATGCCAATTCGCTTTATCTGAACTAAAATTTCTCCTTCCAATAAGATTGGAATATCCATTTTTCTTTTTTCAAATTTAAATGGGTTTAATAATATGATTTGGTTCATGATCATTGAATCATTTATTTTAATACAATAAATGTTTTACTGGTTTGATTTCCATTTTTAGTGTAAACAACCAAGATATAACTTCCATTTTCTAAATCATCTATTTTAATGGAAGCCTTCTTGTCAATAAGACCCGATTTTTTTTCAACACCTATGATATCCAATATTTTATAATGTAAATCATTTTCATTTGACTCCAGGTAAATATTTAATTCATTTGATGCAGGATTAGGAAATAAGGAAAATGTAAGTTGATTCGATAAGGAGGAAGAAAAGGAGGGGGTAGCCGGTTTAAGTCTGACGTCGTCAAAGTATAAAATGCCATATTGAAGGTCATTAGATTCGGCGACAATTTCAAACCGATCAATTGATTTCCAATCAAATTTTCCTAAAGGTTGAAACCATGCATTTTCATCCCAGGCACCTTGTTCACTAAATCTAAACAAAGGAATCTGAATTAATTGCCAGGAATTATCCCATTTCACTGTTTTTTCATCCAATCGATAAGCCATCCTCCAGGGTCTGTCATCAACTCCTGTTTTAGAATCTAAGAAACGTATATCGATACTTTTTCCAAATATATTTCCTTTAACATATAACGATAATAAATAATTTTGTTGAACCATTAAGCTTAAATCCACTTCTGGATAAAATTTCCATCCGATGATATCATATTGTTTGGGGTTTTTCCATTGAATGGCATATTTTCCAACAGATGGTTGATCGGTAAAATAGTAGTTTATTTTACCAGATCCATAACTGCTTTCTCTCAAATCGGTAGCCAATTCATCACGATAAAGCCATTTTTCACCTTCAATTGGTTTTTTTTCATATACTGATTGAGGTGGAACAACGAATCCTAAAGATTGAAGTAAGGGAATATTTAAATGATGATTAAAAAGTCCCTGGCTTCCTGGCTGAAACAAACCAAAGCTACCGTGATAATCCCAAATAGTCCATGGAATTTTCTGATTTTCAAGTTCTTTACGCACCATTTCATACCATTTAACTCTGTCGGTATTGTTAGAACCATTGCTGTTTACGCCAAATTCCCCGCAGAAAATTGGAACATTTCTATCTTTTGCAAATTTGGTTGCAATGTCTATTTGTTCTTTAATAAAATCGATATTTCCTACTTTATAGTAGCCATTAAATGCACTTTCAACCCAGGTGCCTTTTAAATTAGCAGGTAAACCAGGCATTGTATTTAAAGCAAAAGGGAAAGGTACATTTTTCAAAGCTGCCATAGAAGGTGTTGTCCAGCTAGCACCTTGATGGGTAAATAGAAAGGGTTCATAAAAATGAAAAGTATAAATTAAATTTTTATCATCATAAATTGGCATCGCTTTCAAATTCTGGTAATTATTCCAATTGGCAGGGCCGATAATTATGGTATGTGATTGGTCTGTTTTTCTAATTGCATTGATAACATTTAACTGAATTTTATTCCAGGTAGCATCGGAAATCCCATTGGGTTCATTTAATATTTCGTAATAAATATTTTTGTAGGCAGTTTTGTACCGCTCGGCTATTTGTGGCCATATTTTCAATAGAGGAATTTCAATATCCGGGGGTGTTATGCCTGAAGCGTCAAACGTATGATTGTCAAATATGATGTGTAAACCTAATTCCTCACACCAGGTAACGATTTGATCTAAAAAATTAAAAAGGATGGGATCTACTTTAAAATCTGGTGAACCAGTCGTTTGAGTATGTAAATGTATAGGAAGTCGGATCACATCGACCCCTAAAAATTTGATTTGTTCGAAATCTGTTTTTGTATATTTATTAAATTGAATTTGACTAACTTCATTTACCTGAAACCAATTGGTAAGATTTATACCCCGATTAAATGGCATGGAAGGTTGAGAAAAGGCAGATAAATCGGACATCATCAATAGAATAAAAAGGATTGACAATTTGTTATGTTGAAACATTTTTTTAATTTTTAGCGAAAAACTAAGAATTATTTCACTCTTTTCCATCTTTAACTGAATAAAGCGGAAATTTTTCTCTAAATTAGACTTTAATATTTTGAAACATTGACCTTTATTTATGAAAAAAAGTACCCTGTTTTTTCTTGTATTTCTTTTTCCTTTTTATTCATTTGCCCAGCTGAAGCTTGCTTCTGTTTTTGGAGATCACATGATTTTACAAAGAAATAAACCAATAGTTATTTGGGGTTTTAACACGCCTAATTCCATTGTGAAAATTCGTTTTGATTCAGAAAACAGAGAGATTATAACTAATTCACTGGGTCGATGGGAGGTGATTTTTCCTGCGAAAGAGGTGGGGGCTCCTTTAGCGATGCAAGTTTGGGATGAAGATGAAAAACTAGAAGTAAAAGATATATTGATGGGCGAGGTCTGGCTTTGTTCTGGTCAGTCTAATATGGAATGGAAACTTGAGAGGTCATTGAATGGTGCTGAAGAAATTAAATCTGCAAATAATGCTAATATCAGACATATAGAAATACCTAAAACCCTTTCATTTTCACCTAATTCAGATTTTGAATCAAAAGGATGGAAATTAGCAAATGCTGAAGAAGTGGGTAAATTTACTGCGGTAGGTTACTATTTTGCAAAAAAATTAGAGGCTGACCTGAAGGTTCCTATTGGCTTAATCCATTCATCCTGGGGCGGTACACATGTGGAAACCTGGCTCAGTTATTCAGGGATGCTTGAATCATCCCTTTTTAAAAATTATGCAGAAGAAATGCCAAGTAATTGGCAGGAAGATTCTATTTTCTGGGAAATTAAAACAATTACTCTTTTTCATGGAAATCCAGATTTTAATATTGATAAAATAGATTATAAATCTTTCTTAGAGCCTGAATTTAATGCTGAAAACTGGTTGTCAAAAGATCCTACCGGACAATGGGATTGGAAGGGAATTTCTTCTTTCAGAGGAAATGCCTATATTTTTAGAAAAATAAACGTTGAGAAATCACAAATAAATCAATTAGCTACTTTTCGGTTTGGTAAAAACAGGAGTGTTTTCAAACTTTACGTCAATGGAAAACTCATTCATCACAGTTTTTTTGGTGACAATATTCAATTTTTGATTCCCCCAAATAGCTTTAAAGAAGGTGAAAATTCATTGCTCATTCATTTTGGTGAAAATAATAGTTTAACCAAGGGTTATATGGGTTTTGACGGAGCTAAACAGGATTTTAGCTTAGATTTTTCAACATCAAAAATACCCCTGATGGATAAAGAATGGAAAATTCATCCTGACTGGTCTGCTAAAAGGAGGTATGAAAAATGGATGAATAATCAGGCAACTCTTTGTTACAATGGAATGATTTCCCCCATTGTTGGTTTTCCAATAGCCGGCGTTATCTGGTATCAAGGAGAATCGAATACGGGAAGAGCAAATGAATATGCAACCTCTTTTCCTTTAATGATTAAAGATTGGCGAAATAATTGGAAAGACGAATTTCCTTTCATTTTTGCACAATTATCAAGTTATGGACCTTTTAATGATAGTAATACAGGTTCACCTTGGGCAGAGTTGAGGGAATCTCAATTGAAAACATTAAATCTTCCCAAAACGGGTATGGCCGTTATTACTGATATTGGAGATCCAAATGATATTCATCCTGTAAATAAAAAAGACGTTGGAATTCGTATGGCTTTATCTGCGGAAAAGATAGCTTATAATAAAAATATTGTTTTTAGTGGTCCCATTTTTTATAAAATGACGGTAGTAAAAAACAAGGCTTTATTAACGTTTAATCAGGTAGGAACTGGGTTAATGGCCAAAGATAAATATGGCTATTTGAAAGGATTTGAAATAGCTGGTGATGACGGCATTTTTTATTTTGCAAAAGCAAATATTTTAGGTGAACAGGTGGAAGTGTATCATCCCCAAGTTGCAATTCCAAAAATGGTTCGATACGGCTGGTCTGATTCCCCCATCGATGCTAATCTTTTTAATCTGGAAGGTTTGCCTGCTTCACCGTTTAGAACAGACAATCTACCTGGTAAAACAGTCAATTCACGCTTTTATTAATTTTAAAATAAAGTTTATGAAAAATAAGATATTTTATTCTGTATTTTTTTTCCTTTTTATAGGCAATATATTGTCTGCTGCAACAAATATCATCCTGGCACCACCAAAATGGAAAGTGCTCATTATTGATGGACAAAACAATCATAAATGGGCCATTACCACTCCGATCATGAAAGGTTATCTGGAGGAAACCGGTCTTTTTATGGTAGATGTTTTAACGTCTCCAGCTAAAGAAGAATCAATGGATGCCTTTTTACCTTCATTCAAGGGATATGATGTGATTCTTTCAAATTATAATGGAAAAGCATGGCCAAAGGCAACGGAACTGGCTTTAGAAAAATTTGTAGCAAAGGGTGGGGGATTAGTGATTATCCATGCAGCAGATAACTCCTTTCCTTATTGGAAGGCATATAATGAAATGATTGGTTTGGGAGGATGGGAAAAAAGAACGGAGAAAGACGGACCTTACGTATTTTATAATGATAAGGATGAGTTAATACGAGATACAACGCCTGGTCCAGGTGGACATCATGGTATTCAACATGAGTTCGTGATAAAAACAAGAATTACCGAACACCCTATTATGAAAGACATACCTTTGGAGTGGTTGCACACAAAAGACGAATTGTATGATTTAATGAGGGGTCCAGCCATAAATATGAATATTTTAGCCACTGCATATAGTTCAAAGGAACAAAAAGGAACGGGTAGACACGAGCCAAGTGTGCTAACTTTGAACTATGGTAAAGGGAAAATTTTTCATAACATGATGGGACATGATACTTATTCTATGCATTGCGTTGGATTCATAACGCTTCTTCAAAGGGGTACTGAATGGGTTGCTTCAGGAAAAGTTACTCAGAAAATACCAATGAATTTTCCAACAATAGAAAAAAGTTCAAGTAGAGAAACCAACTAGTAAAACGATTTAGGACTTTATATATGTCGACTTATTTTACAAGGATTGCCAAAAGCAAGGACATTGTCTGGTAAATCTTTAGTGACTACACTTCCTGCTCCAATAGTTACATTATTGCCAATAGTAATACCTGGGAGAACAACGGTATTACCGCCAATCCAGGCATTATTACCTATTTTAATTGGTTTTGAATAAGTTTTATAACTAACTTTTAATATACCATCGAGCATTTTTTGTTCTATTCTTTCCTTTGAAGAAATAGGGTGACTGGCAGTCAATAATTGAACATTAGGTCCAATAAGTCCATTTTTACCAATTTTGATGATATTATTATCAAGAAACATAGCATTGACATTAATAAATGTACCTTCACCTATAGAAACATGTTCGCCATAATCACAAAAAAAAGGGGTTTCTATCCACACATTTTCACCCATTTTTCCGAGAAGTTGAGAAAACAGATTTGTTTTTTCAGTCATACTAATTAAAGGGTATCCATTAATTTTGGACAATATATTTCGTACAAATTGATATCTTGCTATTAGTTCAGGATCTCTCGAATCATATAATTCACCAGCAAGCATCAATTCTTTCTCTGTCATAATTCTATTTATTTTTAATAGATGAAAGTATTTTTATTTGGTCAAGTAGGTCAGATTCAGTGATTATATAAGGTTTATTCTCCAATATGGAATGAGCAATATTCTCAAATAGAAGATTCCAATTTCCTGCCTTGGTTTCAATTTCACCTCTGAACTTGTATGAACCATTATCAACATGTAATATTCCGCTATGTTTTTTATCCTCAACGCCAAAATTATTCATACCAGGTAAAAGACCTGCTTTTAAATGGTCTTCTTGTGGATCTATACCATATTTTATAAACGAACCATTTTCACCATGAATTATGTAGCGAGGGGTATCTTCACGGACAAACATATTGGACGATAAGAATACTTGAGTTCTATGGTAATCAAGATGTAAATCAAATGCATCATCTATGATGGAACCATTTCTCTGTATATAAGTTTTTCCCCAAAAATCATCAGGAGTACCAAATAAGGAGAGTGCCTGATCTAAAATATGAGGTCCCAATCCAAATAATGTACCACTGGAAGGGGTAATTTCTTCCTTCCATTTTTTAGGGCTTAACTGAGTAGAAAGTCTATTGTAATGTGCTTCGTAACGAATGATTTCACCTAATACGCCACTTTTTAAAATAGCTGAAACTGTCTGAAAATCACTATCAAACCGACGGTTTTGAAAGACGAATATTTTTTTATTAACTTTTTTAGCCAGTGAAAATAGCTGAAGTGCCTCTTCAGGTGATGAAGTAAAAGGTTTTTCAACCAAGATATGTTTTCCCGATTCCAAAGCCATTTTTGAAAATGGAAAATGAGTTTCATCAGGTGTGGTTATACTGACTAAATCAATGGAAGGGTCTTCAATAGCTTCTTCGAAAGATGAAGTATGGATGCAGGCAGGAAATTTAATACAAGGATTTTGATTCTTTGTGACAATCCTTCTGATATTAAAATGTGGGTTAAAATCAAAAAAAGGAGCCTGCAAGGTTTGACCAGATAAACCATAACCGACAATTGCAACTTGAATCATAAAAAGTATATTTAGTGTTAATTAAATGAAAGTTAAGAATAATCTTTATTTTAGTAGATAAATTTTAAAAGCTTATTTATGAAAACTACAATGAATACCTTCATTTTTTATTTTAGTGCATTATTTGTTTTTCTATGGCCATTAACAGCGGTTTGTCAATCGGGCAATGGCGTTTATGAAGAAGTGATTAAATCTGAAGTTTCAACGGTAACAAATAGAATCTTGCTGGATAATGATTATTTTGTCTGGACTGTATTTACCTCTAATCCTGCAAGTTTTACTCATACCATGGGAGGATTTATCACCAGAGACGGGGATAAATTTCAGGTTAAATTAGAATTTAATTCAATAATAGATAAAGACTCTATTAAAATTTTAACAGGTAAAATGACTGTTATAGGAAATAAAATGATGATAGTAATTGATAGATTCAAGTCTATCAATCTTTTTAAATTTGAGCCTAAAAAACAAGAATTTGAGGGTAAATTTTTAATGGCTGGCAGGGTGACTGATCAAGGTGAAAGCAGGAGAAGACTGGATGTTCCTCGAAAAACAATGAAATTTTTAATTGATGATCATTTTCAGTGGATTGCATTTAATACAGAAACATTTGAATTTAGTGGAACAGGTGGTGGCACTTATATAGCGGATAAATCAGGAGCTTACATTGAAAAAATTGAATTTTTTTCGAAAAATGCAGCTCGGGTAGGTGCTGTGCTGCCTTTTTTATTTAATCTTAAAGAAAATGATTGGTTTCATCAAGGAAAATCTAGTGCCGGTGAACCTATGCATGAAATTTGGTCAAAACGAACAATGTAGATGCCCCCCTCTCGGGTGCCCAGTGAATATTCGGGATACCCGACAATAAAAAAGCCGAATGAATGGATTTTTATTCCCTGTTCATTCGGCTTTTTTTAGTATTAGTTATACTAAAGGATTTTATTCAGTTGTAGTGTTTCCAGCAAAATTGAATAACATAGAAAACCTTAAGGTATTATCTAAAGGATTTCTTCTACTGGTTGTTGGCACAAGATAGGAGAAATTCAGCCCAAATAAATTATATTTTAAACCCAATCCAACAGTGAAAAACTTACGGTTTCCTTTTTGTCTGTGTTCAGAAAAATAACCTGCTCTAACCGCAAACTGTTTGTCGTACCAGTATTCAGTTCCAACTGAATAGGTGAATTCTTTGATTTCTTCACTTAATCCTTCTGGTGCATCAGCCCAGGATGAAAATATAGCACCAACAGGCGAAATATCTTTGTAATCTGCACGACCATCTTTGTCTAGGTCACAATCAAGACCCTGGCAAGGTGAAGGAACTAACATTTTATTAATGTCAGTCGTAAAAGTTAAGGTATTGTGTGTATCAAAGTTAAAGGTCCATGCACCCCCTAATCCAAAATTTGCTGGAAGAAAGTCACGATATAAAGAATTAGTATAGGTGATTTTTGAACCAATATTGGTTATAGCTAAGCCAATAGTTAAATCTGATTCTCCTTTACTAACTTTTATAGGTGTCTTGTAAGTCATTGAAAAATCTGCAGCTCCAGCAATTCCTGGTTCAATTACTTCACCGTTTACAATATTTCCAGCTGCCAGATTAGAATAAATAAATTTCCCTGTAACGGCAGCTGATAATTTCTCACTTAATTTCCTTGCATAAGCACCAGAAAGTTCAAACTCATTTGGACGGCCAGTATTTAAAGGCGTGCCATTAGGATCTGTAAATTGAATACTACCTAAGGAAAAATACCTCAATCCAAAACCGACGGTTTGCAAGTCACCAATTTTTTTGAAGCCAGTTAAATAAGCCAAATAAACATCATTAAGTCCAATTGATCTTAACCATGGTGTATAGGTTGCGGCTAAGCCTAAAGATTGATCAGAAAATACCAGTTTTGATGCATTAAAATGCATGGCATTTGGATCAGCAGATACTGCAATTCCGGCATCTCCCATTGCCCCTGAACGGGCATCAGAAATAATTCTTAAAAATGGGACGGCAGATACAACGGTATTCGTACAAGGAGTACCATCCAAATTATAATATCTACCATCTTCGCCTTGATAACATTGAGCTTCAACATTTTGTATGCTGAACAAGGTAAGACCGAGGATGATACCTCCAAGTTGGAAAAAATGCTTCATGTTTGAGAATCAATTTTAGCTTATTAGCGCAAATATAATATTTTTTTATCATTCGTTTGGTTAAACATCAAAATGTTTGCCAAACTCTACTATTTAAGACGAAATAAAATAAAATTTATTTCAGCAGAACTAATTTTTCAAATTTACTCTCACCAGATATGGTTTGTCCTGAACTGCCATTAGAGGAAACATATACACGATAAAGGTAAATTCCACGACCAAGTGGGTCTCCGAAATCATCTCGCCCATCCCAGGAAATACAATCACCAAGGTTTAAAGTTTCAGCCCCAGACCAAATTCCATCAATTGTTTTAACTCTTTGTCCTGTGATGGTAAATATTTCAATTCTAACATCTAAAACGGTATTTCCTAAACTATGATTAAATTGAAAACAGGTTCTGTCAATAAATGGATTTGGATAATTCAGAACATTTTTCAAAGCAATGGTTGCACTATTACTTACTATAAAAGTCAGGGTTTCTTCCGATGCGTTATTTGCAACATCCCATGCTTTTACTGATAATTTATGTAAACCTTCTTCCAGATTTTTAAAAGGATACCTTACTTCACCTTCATTGGGTTTGTCTAAAACTCCAGTATAAAAATCATTTAAAACAAAAGTATTTTTACTGCTTTCATCCAATACAGCTTCTAAATCGTGACCAATACTATTTCCAACTACATTAATTCCGTTTTCGTCCAATAAATTTACTATCAATATTGGACTGGGATGGGTTATATCGCCATCTGAAAATGAGGTGTTGTTTAAAAACAAAGATATTTCTGGTCCTTTTGAATCATTGAGATTGTTTCCAGATGTTCCACCAATTAATAATTGATTGAAATATCCACCTGCGTCCTCTGTTTTATTGTCAGATAAGGAATAATAACTAACCTTTCCATTTCCAATCTGGTAATTTATATCCTTTGGTATGACAAAGGAAAATGAAAACCGACCATTTTTAACCGTTGCATTTCCAGAAAATAATATATTTTTTTGTGTAATATATTCAATTTCATAACTTCCATTATCTTGAGCGAGTGTTTTGGTTAATGTTGCTTTATCAAAAATACTTGGTTTTATAAAACCATTAAATGTTTCAAGTATTTTTTCTGATTCATCTACTATAATTCCTGAAATTTGAACTTTTGACAATGCGCCAATGGTATCAGGTTTATAGTTTACATCAACCGTTTTACTATTAATGTTGGTGGTAATAATTTTTCTTAAAGGAATAGCTAATTTTTGAGAAGGGTCACCAATTAGGGTATATTTTCTTGAATTAATGGTAATAAAACTTCCGCTCAGGCTGTTTTTAGCTTCTTTTAGTGCCTCACCAATAGTTGAAATTCCACCATTTCTTCTTTTGAAAAGAGAATTTAATGTTTGATCTGTTAATTCTGCATTTTGATTTGCAAATACAGCTCTTACAGTAGTTAATAATCCTATAGCACCTCCGTTGGGATTCAAAAATGCTTCTTCACCTGCTGAAACAAAAGCAGGATCATCATAAGCAGTAAATGAACATGTTGCAGTAATGAAAAGGGGCATTTTAAATCTGTTCTTCCAGTTGAGGATATCAGGTATAGATAATACTCTTTCCTGAGCCCAGCCTTTTGGACTTCCATGACCTAAATAGGTGACAGTTAAAGCTCCACGGAAAATGGATTGATTAATACTTTCAGTTACTTCAGGAAACCTGTTTCCACCGGAAGTAGATACCTGTGTGTAAGTATCTAAAAATATTTTTTCCAGATTTACAGAAGGTTGCTGCCGTTGTATTTTATCTGCAATCTCGTTTGCATCTGCTAAATGTAAATTTCCATCTTCATCATCAGCAACAAAAACCATTCTGTTCCGCCAATTATCAAATGCTTCTGGTTGTTTATCATATCTTATGATTTTATCTACAATTAATTCCGCTTCCTGTAAAGAACTAAGAGGCAACCTGCCAACGCCAAGAAGTAATCTACCCGTCAGTGGATCTGCATTATCTGTAGTTTCCAAAATACCATAAAAATCGTCAGATGGAAAGGCATAAAGAGGGTTATATGAATCTCTTTGAAAAGTTGGTATGAAATTATTTCCCTGTTTATTAATATTTCTATGATCATAAGATCCATCTCCAAAAAGCAAAAGATACTGAAGTTGATTTCCTTTTTGGTAAATCATTCTTGCAAAATTACGTATGGCTGCTGGGTCTGGTTTACCGCTGCTGAATTCATGGTAGATGTATTCCACTGGAAATACAGAAACTTTGATATTTCCTTGTTTAGACCTATGTTCTGCTAATTTTTTTGCCGCTTTCTCAAAGGCTAAGGGACAAATAATCAACATATTTAAAGTGGGGGTAGCATGTAAATTTTGGTTGCTTACTTTTGCTAGAAAGGTAGGTACGGGCAATGAGTTATCAGCTCTAAAAGCTACGAATTTCTTTAATTTACCCTCTGGTAAATAAGAGAATTTTATCCCATTATTTTCATAGGTTCCCTCTATGGAGGAGATATTAAAAGTATTGGTAATTTCCCAAATTTGAAGATCACTTGGGGTATTTTCTACGCTAAATCCTGAAATATTTTCTTTAAGTGATTTCCAATGACTTAAATACAGCGGGTTATTAAGCCATTTATTGATACACCTGGTATTTATTTCTACATAATCTAACCATCCCTGACTACCATCATTTGATCCATTTTGAAATGGATAACTAACGGTAAGATTAATCTTTTCGTCTGTCAAATTCAGGGTTCCTGATAAGTCTGCTGGTCGCACATAATCCTCAATATTTGCAAATTCACCATCTAATCTGCTGACTGGCTGAGCGACATTACTTTGAATATATTTATCATTTAAAGTAATGCTGAAAGTAGAAGCTTCTAAAGACCTTAAGACCATAGAAGCATTAACTTTAGTAGGAAAATTGGGGATTATTCCTGGAAAATTGAAGGAATTATTGTATTTGTATTCTCTAACGTTTTTGAATAAATCGCCATACCATTCATTACCAGATCCTTCTGCAGACTCCCATGCTTCCAGTATATTTACTTTTTCTTCCTCTAAAACCCCATATTGATCTGATTCATTGGAATAAACAGGGGATTCAACTGTTTTTCTTTGATTTATTATTCTTTTTCCATTTTGTGGACTTATAATGATGTATAGGTATTGAACGTTTGAATAAAAATTATTTTTAAAATTAAATGTTTGATTTTCAATATTTTCAATCCAGGAATTTGGGCCTTCCGCATAAAACACAAGAAAATCATTCAAGTCCCATTTACCATCTTCCTCTCCGAAAATCTTGATAGGAATTTCCTCTAAATCGTCAATATAAGGTATGTTTACGGCGAATGGTAACATACCCGATGGACCGGAATATAATTTGATTTGTTTTGGATCTAAGGCTGCGGGGTCTAATTTTAGCTGGGAACGAAGAAAATCGGTTTTTATCTGATAAACGCCTCTTTGACTAATAGCTATTTGAAAGATATTCCCAGATTTTAATATACTTTCAGATTTATAATCAATTTTCCTCAACGTTGGTTCTATACTATTTGCAGGTAAATAGCTAATTGTTGCACTAATAATTTTGTGCCACTGACCTGATTTTTTAAAAAGAGGAATTAAGATTATTTTTGCAAAATGCGCATTATTTTCTTTTTCAACAACACTCGAAATTTGTATTTCATTATATTTCTCTAAATCTCCATTCTGCCAATAATTCCAATTTATTGGTTCGGAAACTACTTGGTCAATGCTTACTCTTCCATTTGACGAATTAATGGGAATTTCTTTGAAAAAAACAGGAACTCCTGGAAAAGCGTCATCATAAATGGCTCCTTTAAATTTTAATATTTCAATATTCCTCTCATCTAGTGTCGTCTTAATACTAGGCATCCAATCTGGAAGGAAAGGAATTGAAATAGTTTGGGCATTTGAATAGAAGCTGATAAAAGCTAGTATGATTAATAAGTTTTTTTTCATGACTTTCGTTATACTTCTCTTTTGCAAAGATATAATCAAATTGTTTTAAGCTGCCTGAATTCAATTTTATTACAGAAATATTTTAATTGGAAATAATTTCACTCCCATTTATTTTCAAAATATGCCTTGAAAATATCGATTTTTAAGTAAATTGTCGTTCATTGTAGAAATAAATGGGCTTATGCAAAAATTCTTGATTGTAAAGTTATGGTGGTTACCCCTAATAATATTTTGGGTAACTATAGGGACATTAAAATCACAGGATCCATTGTTCACTCAATATTTTTCTTCTCCCATGGCTATTAATCCTGCCTTCTCAGGTGTGAATGAGGGTGTCAGAATTAATAGTCAATTTAGAATGAATTGGATAAACTGGCCTACTCCTTTTAAAACAGCTCAAATTGCTGTAGAAAACTATATTCCGAATTTGAAAAGTGGATTTGGATTAAGGTTATTAACAGATGATGCTGGAAATGGGGTGTTAAAATCAAATCAATTAGCAGGAGTTTATGCTTACCAATTGCAGATAAACAAAGAATGGTTTATTAGATTTGGACTAGAAGGTGGAGTTAATCAGGTACAATTAAATTGGAGCAAGTTATTTTTTGAAGATCAAATTGATCCATTCACTGGTTTAAACCCATCTCTTTCAGTAACTGAGATTCCACCTATTGCTTTTAACAGGTTAGAGCTTGACTTAGGAACAGGCATACTATTCTATAAAAAAAATATGTACGCTGGCTTAAGTTTAAAACATATTAACAGATATAATCAATCATTTTGGAATAGAAGTATTTTAGAAACTGGGCGACCCATGACTTTGAGCATTCAGACTGGGATTGATTTACCTGTTCCAGGAAGAGCCATAGGTAAAGGGGATGTTTATCTTTCTCCAATGTTACTCTATATGTCTAATAATGAAAGTAACATTTTGCAATTAGGCAGTTCTTATCATCTGGGGCAGTTAATCACGGGAGTATGGGCTCGTTTTGGTGGCTTACAACCCATAGAAAGCATGGTAGGTTTTGGATTTAAATATGGAATTTACAGGATAATGTACACAGCAGAAATTCCAATAGATGGTAAAGGTTTACAACGTACTTTTGGAAGTCATGAATTAACCTTATCTTTGCGTTTTTCTGAATCTTATAATACTATTTCTAAAAAATCAGCACAAAAAACATTGAATTGCTTTAGGTTTAACAACTAATTCAAAAAAGGTTTCTTACTTTTGTTTGATTTTTTTTCAAATATAACATTTTGCAAAAATAAATATACCATTGTTGCCGTTAAGTTGAAAACCATGAATACATTGAATATAATGAATCGTTCATTTCTTTTAATTCTAGCCTGTGCTTCAGGCGTTCTGCTGACACCGTCATGCAGTAAATCCTCTAAATCTGTTTCTGAAACTACAGGTTGGTCGTATAATGATCCAAAATGGGGAGGGTATGAAAAAGTATCCAACAAAGGTCAAGAAACTGGTCCTAATCTGGTATTAGTAGAAGGAGGTACTTTTACTATGGGTTTAAGTCAGGAAGATGTTATGTATGAATGGAATGCAGTTCCAAGAAGGGTAACTGTAACCTCATTTTACATGGATGAAACAGAGGTTTCAAATAGAGAGTATCGTTTTTACACAGAATGGTTAGGTAAAACTTTTGGTGGAACTTATCCTGAAGTTATTGAAGACGCTTTACCCGACACCCTCGTTTGGCTTGATGAGTTATCCTATAACGAACCAATGGCTGAACAGTATTTCCGATATCCATCTTATGATGATTATCCAGTGGTAGGCGTTTCCTGGTTGCAAGCAACTGAATTTTGCAAGTGGAGATCAGATCGTGTCAATGAAACCCGATTAATTAAACAAGGTGTTTTGAATCCTAATCTGGAACAAAAAGATCAGGATAATTTTAATACTGGGTCTTATTTAGTAGGTCAATATGAAGGCAATGTCCGCAAAAATGTGAAAGATATGGCTACAGGTGAATCAAGACCTGTTAAGATTGAAGACGGAATATTATTACCTGGTTATAGATTGCCTACCGAGGCGGAATGGGAATATGCGGCTTATGCGCTTAAAGGAAATCTCGTTCCTGGGGATGAAAACATCTCTGCTGGCAGAACCTATTCCTGGAGTGGAAATACCGTAAGATATCAGAAAAGAGATAAATATCAAGGTGCAATTCTTGCTAACTTTAAGAAAGGTTCCGGTGACTATATGGGTATTGCTGGTAAATTAAATGATAATGCTGCAGGTCCTGGGCCAATAAGAGCTTATTTGCCAAATGATTTCGGCTTGTATAATATGTCAGGTAATGTTAACGAATGGGTAATGGATGTTTATCGCCCTATGACAAGTAGTGCTTTAAGAGATGAAGATAACCATGATTTAAATCCTTTTAGAGGAAGTAAATTTCAGAAAATGGTTAAAGATGAAGATGGAAGACCCGTTGAAAAAGATAGTTTAGGCAGACTTCGTTATGAGTTCTATACCAAAGAGGAATTGGCAAATAGAACAAATATTAGGACTAATGATGCGACTAATTATAGAGATGGAGATGAATTTTCGGAGGTAACTTATGAAACAGATGTTCATACCTTGATAAGTAATAGATCAAGAGTCTATAAAGGTGGATCCTGGGCAGACAGAGCTTATTGGCTTTCACCAGGTACCAGACGTTTTATGGATGAAGATCAAACGAGCCGTGCTATTGGATTTAGATGTGCCATGAATAGATTGGGTGGTGCTACTGGAAATAATACCCCAGATGGTAATACTTTTCAAGTGAAAGGAAAAAGGCCCGTTAGAAAATAGATTTAACATTGTTAAATTTAAGAAGGGATGTAGTTTACTATATCCCTTCTTTATTTAAAGATTATGGATTTACAATCACTGTATACTTTATTTCTTAAGGGTTGTGGAATATCCACGGATTCAAGAAATGTTAAAAAAGGAGATATCTTTTTTGCTTTGAAAGGAGATCATTTCGATGGTAATAAATATGCCTCTCAGGCAATTGATAATGGTGCTGAAATAGCTGTTGTAGATGACGAAATTTTACCCGATAATCCAGCTTTCTTTAAGGTAAAAAACGTTTTAGAAACCTTGCAGTTATTGTCAAATTATCATCGAAAGCAATTTTCTGTTCCTATTATAGCTATAACTGGAAGTAATGGCAAAACAACCACTAAAGAATTAATAGCAGCCGTTTTATCGACCCAGTATCCAACTCATTTTACTAAAGGTAATTTGAATAATCATATCGGTGTGCCCTTAACGCTCTTATCAATGCCTCAACATACTGAAATTGCAGTCATTGAAATGGGGGCAAATCATCAGGGTGAAATAAATAATCTTTGTCTTATTGCGGAACCCACACATGGAGTTATAACTAATATTGGGAAGGCACATCTTGAAGGATTTGGTGGAGTAGAGGGTGTTAAAAAAGGTAAATCTGAACTTTATAAATACCTAAAAGATGGATGTATTTTTCTAAATCAAATGGATGATGTTTTAGTCGATTTGTCCAATGAAAATAAAAAGAAAATTATATATACCCTTTCCGATAATCCAGATCCAAATAATGCGCCTTATGAAATTAAAAATTTACCGACGCTGGAATTTTTAGAGGTTGCCTTCCTCTCGGAAAATGGCGTTTATTTAACAGCTCAAACAAATTTAACCGGACAGTATAATTTGGGAAATATAATGGCTGCCATTGCTATTGGGAAATATTTTAAGGTTCCTGGACTTAAAATAAAAATGGCTTTAGAGCATTACATTCCTTCCCAAAATCGTTCTCAATATGTAGAATTTAAAGGGGCAAAAATTATATTAGATGCCTATAATGCTAATCCTTCCAGCATGGAAGCAGCATTAAATAATTTGATAGCTATCAATCATCCATATAAAATAGCTATTCTTGGAGATATGTTTGAATTGGGTGAAGAAGCTCCTTATGAACATATTAAAATAGCAGATATTGCAGATAACGAACAAATTCAACAAGTCGTTTTATTAGGAAAAAATTTCAATAATGCCGCTAAAAATAAAAAGTGGAGACACTTTGATACAGCTCTAGAGGCCATTGATTATTTTAAATCTTTACCTTTTTTAAATTCACTTATCTTAATTAAAGGTTCAAGAGGAATGAAATTGGAATCTTTATTAGAAATTTAACTATATTGAGCGTCAATTTATCCTCTTATGCTTGAAAATTGGTTGAAACCATTACCATTGGATAATCTTTGGTCCAATAATACAAGAGACTGGCAACTGGGTGCTAAAACAATCTTTTATGCTACAGGATTTGAATTACCCATTTGGGCGAATTATCCTGTCGCCTTAGTAACAAGTGATTGTCCTGGTATGAGTGATTTGAGAAAAGCACTCTATTCTTTTAAGGCATTTCAGCCAGATTTTGATTTCCTTGATTTAGGAACTCTCCGAAAATCAAATGAAGCTTTTACGCTTCCTCTTTTTGAAGAAATTTTTAATGCAGGCGTTTTTCCTATTCTTGTATCCAATGATAGTTCCTTAAACAAGTCTTTTCTTCAGGCATTAAATAATGCTTTTTCTACTTTCCACCTCACCGCCATTGATGACCGTTTCAGATATTCTCCTTTTCAGATAGCGTCGGAATTCCCCTATTGGGATAACTTTTTGTCCGAAGGAAATGAACTTTCAGAAGGAGCACATATCGTTGGAGTGCAATCGCATTTAATTCCGACGAGTGGCTTTAATTATTGTGAAGAAAATGGCATATCATTGCATCGTTTAGGTCAGGCCAGATTAAATATTCAGGAATTGGAACCATCTATTCGTCATGCAGATATCTGTATCCTTGAAATGTCCTCTCTTAAATTTACTGATTTTCCAAGTCAATTACCTCAAAGTCCAAGTGGTTTTTTTCTGGAGGAAATTTGTCAGCTTTCTCGTTATGCCGGATTGAGTGATTCATTAAAAGGTTTTAGTTTATCTGGCTTTGATTTAAATAATGATCATAATGCGATTGATTCACTTTCATTAGCCCAGATTATTTGGTACTTTTTAGATGGTTTCAATAATAAAAAAGGTGATTTTCCAATCAACTTTGATGGTATGATTGAATATTTGGTCGAGGTGAAGGAAAATGATAAAATGCTTACTTTTTGGAAAAGTAATCGAAGTGGTCGATGGTGGATTCAAATTGAAAAATCAAATTTAAAAGAAGAAAATATCAACCTAAGATTAATTCCAGTTTCCTATCAGGATTATTTAGATGCTTGTGAAGGGGAACTTTCTTCCAGAGTAATAAAAGCATTAGTAAAATATTCTTAAATCTATTTAAATGGAGGTTTTAGCATTTAGAATGAAGTTATTTCCTGGTTATGCTGCTGAATACAAGAAAAGACATGATGAAATTTGGCCAGAATTAAAAAGTTTATTGAAAGATCATGGTATTAGGGAGTACCGTATTTATTTGGATGAGGAAAGTCATTTCCTTTTTAGTGTGATGACGCTGGAAAATATGTCGACAGTAAACAATCTGTCTAACAACCCAATAATGAAAAAATGGTGGGCTTTTATGAAGGATATAATGGAAACCAATATTGATGATTCCCCCGTTAGCTTTCCACTTGAAAAGGTGTTTTTTATGGAGTGATGGTAAGATTCAGATAATGAACACCATCCTTATAAGGTTGATGTAATAATTGATTTAATTGTTCAAATGCCTTAGGGTCATTTTCAAAATCTAAATCATCTATACCTACAATTATAATTGGATAATCAGGATCCATTTTAAAAAAGTCGAAATATGCTTTCTGAATATTTTCTAAATAGGTTGCACTCATTTCTTTTTCAAAAGACCTTCCTCTTTTTTTTATTTGTTTTAATAAATTTGGAACTGGTCGATGCAAATAAATAACGAGGTCTGGTTTTCTAAAATGTGCATTTAGGACGTGAAATAATCGTTGAAAAAGACGATATTCCTCTTCATTCAAATTGTTTTTGGCAAAAAGTAAGGTCTTAATAAATAAATAATCGGAAATTATTTGCTGATTAAAAAGATTGCCTTGCACTAGCTCTTCCTGTAATTGCCTATGACGCTCAGTCATGAAAAATAATTCTACAGAAAAGGCATGCCTTTCAGGATTTTCATAGAAATAAGGTAAAAATGGGTTGTCAGAAAATTGTTCTAATACTAATCGGGCATGGTATTTTTCAGCTAATTTTCGGCAATAGGTTGTTTTTCCTACACCTATATTTCCTTCAATGACAATATATGGGTAAGGCAAAGTTTCATTTTTCATATTTTTATAAAGGTTGCCACTTAATTATTTCGTTATCGTCTTCCAGTTCCTCTAATAACCTGATGTTCGTTTTATTTAATAATGGATGAACCATCTGAGGTAAAATTTCAGACAAAGGAACTAAAATAAATCGCCTTTTTTGAATGAAGGGATGAGGGATTTTTAAATTTTTGCTATCTAATATTTGATTACAATAGTATAAAATATCTATATCAATAGTTCGTGGTCCAAAAGGCACTAAACGCTCTCTTCCAAGATCTTTTTCAATTTCCTGCAATATGGAAAGCAATGATTCAGGAGAAAGTTTTGTTTGTAAAGAAATAATCTGATTGAGATAAAAATCTTGATTTTCAACTCCCCAGGGTTCTGTTTCATAAATATTAGATTCCTTTAAAATAACACCAGCCTTTTTTTGAATCGCTTTTTTAGCCAGCGTTAGAAACTGCATTCTATTGCCAATATTTGAACCTAAACTTAAAACTGATTCTTTGAACATTTGAATTTAAAAATTATTTTGTTCCGATTATTTGTTGAATATCCGATTCTATGGAACGCATTTTTTGCATACATAGATTTAACAAGAAGGCAGCCCTGGATACTTTTTCTGCTAATAATTCAATGGAAAGGGTGTCGGATTCTAATTGATTGATAATCGTTTCCAACTCTTCATAAGCTTTCTCATAACTAATGTTATCTGTGTTCATTTTTTAAAATTATGGTTTTTTTTCAATAATAATACTTTGGAAACTTCCTTTTTCCCAGATAGTTTCTATCACCGTGTTTAAAGTAATTTCCTCATCTAAGGGTTTATTGTCAGGCACAATATGCGTAATGGTAAATCCTCTTTTTAAGGTATTTGAAATGGAAACAAGTCCAATTAAACGATCAAGATAGGTCAGTTTAACCTCTTCTTTTTTTATTCGGTTATGAATTAAATGGGGTAGTCGTTTTTGAATATTATCTAATTTGGTATAGGTTCGGTCTATAACTCTCATAGGTCTAAGGGAAAGTTCATGTTGAAATTTCAGTAATTTTAGACCAGATTGTTGTATTTTATTTTTGACTAATTCATTTATATTCAATACCGATTGCTGAAGAGAAACTTCAAACATTTGATTGTGTTGTAAGATGTATTCTGCAACAGCTGTTGGCGTTTTTAAAGAAATTCCTGCGACTAAATCAACCAGTGTCTCGTCTACTTCATGTCCAATGCCAGTAAGCACTTTTACGGGAAAGGTGGAAATGGAGCGACATATATTTATACTGTCAAATCCTGATAAGTCTAATCTTGAACCTCCACCTCGGAGTACTAATACGACATCATATTTTTCCATTGATGTAGCTATTTGATGAAGTTGCTTTATCACCGTCTCTTCCACAAGATTACCCTGTAATGAAATTGGGAACAAATCAACTTTAAAACTGTATCCTGAAGAATTATTAAAAAGTTGATGAATAAAATCTTGATAACCAGCTGCTTGTTCATTACTCAAGATGGCTATTTTTTGTAATACAAAAGGTAAGGGAATATTTTTATTTGGTTCATTTAACTTTTCCAAATAAATTAGTTTTTCAAGTTCTTTGCGTTGCTGAAACATTTTACCTAATGTATAGGCAGGATCAATGTCTTCAATAACAAGTTTCAAACCGTATCTTGCATTAAAATCTACTTGAACTAAAATCAAAACTTCCCGTCCGGTTTCCAGAAAGCCGAGTACAGGTTCTGTAAGCTTTTGGTTTAAGCGAAGAAATGAATTTTGCCAGATGACAGCGCTTTGTTGAGCAAGAACCTTATCGGAATTACCCTCTTCTTTTTCTATTAAATCAAGATAAGCTGTTCCTCGAACTACCTTACAACTGGCAATTTCAGCTTTAACCCAAATTTTATCTTGAAAATTAAGAGAGATAACTCTTCTAATAAGGGTTCCTAATTCATGGAGAGTAAAAACATTTGCGTCCATCGATAAATTTATATTAGGTTACTATTACCATTTATCTTTTAGGAAAAGAATATTTGCAACGGGCCTCTCTCCTTCGGCGTCAAATTTTTTATTGTCGGAAGGATGATTGACTATTCCATTTATTTTTTTTGTATGTACAAATAAGGAAGTGGAACCTCCTCCATCTAAATTTATGGCATTGGTGCAATGACAAGATAACAGAAATTGCGCAAGCTCATTTAGATTTAAGCCAACAGCTTCTTTATGCCTACCATCTACTGCCACTAGCCATATTTCTTTTTTATTAAGACAAATTGCACTTCTGGGATGTTTCAAATCATTAAATGGACGTTTTTGAAGCTCATTTATTTGATTATTTTTAATTAGAAGAGGACCAGTAACCAAAGCATCTTCTACGCTATTAATGGAAGGTATTCTTTGAGTACCTTGGGTTGAAGTGATTTCGCTACGACCGTTTTCAAATATGACCAGCGCATTTGCTCCAATTTCATTTTCTATGGGTAATAAATTAGGTTTATTTTGATGAATTACCTTTCCATCGGAATATAAAAAGGACACTGAACCTCCTGCTTTCATATCGAAAAATCCACCATTTATGGCAGCAACGGCATTTGATTGTCTGGCAAAAGAACTGGTTTTAATTAAGGAATCTTTAGCGAAAGCAAGGTCTAGTCTAAATTTGGAATATTTAGCTTTAACTATAATAATATACTGATTTCCCCATTTTTGATGATTGCCAGACCATTGCTCCATCTTTAATCCGGGCTTTAATTTTTCTATCTTTAATTTTTCAAAAGTTTGGGTGTAACCTTGGTTGGGTAGAAAAAACAAAAAGATTAAATATTGTAAATATTTCATCGTTAAATAATTTAAAAACAAAGTTAATTAATATACCAAGAAATATTGTGCGGTTAAATATTGATTTAATATTTTTGAAAAGCTAAAATATATGTCAGTCCGTTTCTTTTTTTAAAGAAAGTCATTAGTTTTACATCATATATCGGGTGATTAGCTCAGTTGGTTTAGAGCGCTGCTTTGACAGAGCAGAGGTCACTGGTTCGAATCCAGTATTACCCACAAATTACGGAGTGTAGCGCAGCCCGGTAGCGTACTAGCATGGGGTGCTAGTGGTCGCTGGTTCAAATCCAGTCACTCCGACAAAAAAAAGGCAATCTTGTATTGCCTTTTTTCGTTTAAACTATTTTCCTAAAAATAATTTCCTATTCCAAATATTTTAGAGAAGCTTCCAGCTTCTCAATAGCTAAAATGGATTGCGGTGTAGGACGTGCATCGACGGTTTGCAGAAGATGAAGCATATAAAGAAACTTCTCTTGTAAGCTAACAATTGTTTCTTTATCAGGGGAAGATTCATAAATACTGCCGTATAATATATCACCTCCTCCTGGATTGCCAGTTCCAATGCTAGCCGTTAATACACTCATTTCCTCTTTTGTCATTTTTCCTGATTTGAGCTTTTCATTCATTGCCTCTTTCATATTTTGAAGCTTTTGATAGGCATTATGGCAAATCAGGGAATATTTAGATTGTATTTGTAAATCTTCATTACTTGCGGAGACTCTGGGATCCATGTTAACTTCGAATATATTTTCGAAGACGGAGCTATCTACATGCAATTTAACTTTATAAAATCCTGGATGTACAAATGGTCCATCAGGTCCAGCAGGGGTATTTTTATAAACAGCAGCGATGGCATAACTTCTTTGACTTCCCTTGGGCGGGGCATATCTTAAATCCCATACAAATCGATGGTGACCTAACTGCGAATGGAGCTTTTGTGTTGGTCTAAACCAATATGTTGGATAGCCCATTAAATTAGTATCCAGATTTTCTACTGGATCAGAGGATGAAAATTTTCTGATTATATTACCTTCAAAATCTGATATTTCCAGGGTTACCATTTTTGCGTCTTTCCCAATATTGTAATCAATGATGGCTCCATCGGGTGGATTTTTACCCGTTGGTTCTTCTGGAGGCAGAGGAGTATCGGAAAACATATTCCAACGAACTCTATGGGTTAAAGAAGGTTTATACAAATAATGGCTATTTAAGGTTTTTCTTATTTCTCGCAACATTGCAAAATCATCTAAAATCCAGATAGAACGACCATGTGTTCCTATGACTAAGTCATTTTCATGTATTACCAGATCACGAATGGAAGTGGCTGGCATATTCAATCTTAAGGATTGCCAGTTTTCCCCATCATCAGCAGAGAAAAAAACCTCATTTTCTGTTCCTGCAAATAATAAACCTGCATGTTTTGGGTCTTCTCGCACTACATTTACAGGATCTTTAGATAATCCATTTGTTATCAAAGTCCATGATTTACCTCCATCTTTAGTTTTATAAATATATGGCGATAGATCATCAAGGCGAAAGGAGTTAACCGATATATAGGCTGTATTTTTATCAAAATGGCTCGCATCAATTTGAGAAATTTTATCCCATGATCTTAAAGAGGGAGGTGTAATATTTAGCCATGTTTTCCCTCCATTTAGCGTTAAATGAACCAGGCCGTCATCTGTACCGACCCAAATAATATTTGAATCTAAAGAGGATGGCCCTACGGAATAAATGACCCCTCTTCTAGGCATTTTATTTAACTCTGGTGTTTTAAAGGAGCCTATATTTTGAGGAACATCTGGTTGTTCTCTGGAAAGATCTGGACTAATTTTATCCCAATGATAACCACCATCCATTGTTTTCCATAAAACATTAGTTGCAAAAAGCAGCATTTTGGGATTTGCGGGATGAAAAAGCAAGGGCATAGTCCTCAAAACCCTAAATTGGCCTGATTTGAGAGGTTCAGGCCCTACATATTGAGTTTGTCCTGTCTTTTTATTAAATTTCAATACTCTTCCACCATAAATGATGTCTGGATTTAAAGGGTCAGGTGCAACATAAGCATATTCGTCTGCACCTACGCCATACCAGTCCCGAAATGAAATTTGCCCTCCATTTCCCCGGCTTGATACTCCAATTGCTCCGCTTTCCTGCTGTCCACCATATACATGATAAGGGAATTGATTGTCTGTAGAAACATGATAAAGTTGAGCGGTAGGTTGATTGTACCATGAGCTCCATGTTTTTCCACCATTAACCGTAATAACAGCTCCCTGATCGGCAGCAAAAATCATAATATCTGGATGCAGTGGATTAATCCATATTCGGTGATAATCATCTCCGCCAGGCGCACCTTTAATAGAAATCCAATTTTTTCCTCCATCAATTGATTTATAGGCGGCTACATTGGCGATAAAAAGCACTTCTGGATTATTTGGATGCACTTTGATTTCGGCAAAATCGCTTCCCCGCCCCCAAGTTCTTGGATCACGACTGACTAAATACCAGTTTTCGCCTCCATCTTTACTATTATAAATACCACCGTTTATTTTTGAATCAACCGTGGCATACATTTGATTTGTATTACTGGGAGCAAAACATACACCAATTCTTCCGACCCCTTCAATTACACCAGGCAGACCTTTCGTAACCTGTTTCCATGTTTCCCCGCCATCGACGGACTTAAAAAGACCGCTGTTTTTTCCTGAAAAACTACCATTTTCCCATGGGCCTTCTCTGTGTTCCCATAAACTAGCGAATAGAATTTTAGGATTAGATGGATTATATTCAACTTGAATAGCACCAGTATTTTCATTAATGAATAATACTTTTTTCCATGTTTTTCCTCCATCTCTGGTCCTAAAAATTCCTCTTTCATCATTACCTCCATAAGGGTGTCCAAGACCGGCAACAAAAACTTCCATTGGATTAGTAGGATGTACAATAATTCTACCCACCTGTTGAATATCCTTCAATCCAATATGTTTCCAGGTATTTCCTTCATCTTCAGATTTATAGATACCATTTCCAATACTTAAATCTGGTCGATGCAAACCTTCGCCTGTTCCGACATAAAGGATCTTGGGATTTGAAGGCGAAACGGCAATATCACCGATAGAACCAGTTGGCATTTTATCGAAAATAGGTAGCCAAGTTCTACCGTAATCATCCGTTTTCCAAACGCCACCGTTATTTACACCTATGTAAAAAAGGTTTGGTTGGGTAGGTACGCCTACGGCGCCAACAGTCCTCCCTGCCCGGAATGGACCAATCATTCTATATTCAAGATGCTGAAAATCAATGGGTTTAATGGGTTGAGCGGGTAGAATTGTACCCATATAAAGGATCCAGAGCAAACAAAACCAAAATTTGTCAGAAATCATGAAATTAATTTTTAGTTAAAAATATAGATTTAAGATAACTCTTTTTAAAGAAAATCTCGATTAATTTTTATTTCCATAAATACACATGACGATACTTCGGAATTTTTTTTATACCAGAACAACTTTATTATAATTAATAAACCTTGTCATTCTAAAATTTGTTAGTATTTAAAATGCTAAAATGAATTGGGAAACGGTTGTATTAGAAGCAAATGAAAAAAAAGAAACAAACGCATTAGAGGTGTTTAAAACGGAAGCAGAGTGGAAGCAAATCCTATCCTCCGAAGTTTATGAGATTACCAGAAAAAAAGGAACAGAAAGGCCTTTTTCAAATCAGATGTGTAGTGCTTTTGAACCTGGGATTTATGAATGTGCTTGCTGCAGCAGTCCATTGTTTAATGCAGATGAAAAGTTCGAAAGTGGCACAGGCTGGCCATCCTTTACAAAACCCATTAAAGATAAAGCGATTTCCTATTACGAAGATCGAAGTTTTGGACATCAACGAATTGAAGTTTGCTGTTATTCCTGCGATGCGCACTTAGGACATGTTTTTCCAGACGGACCAAAACCAACCAGATTGCGATTTTGTATTAATGCATTATCGTTAAAAAAGGTAACTGATAAATAAAAACGTATATTAACTAAATATGACGTACATTTGCGGCTTAATTAAAAATAATACATGAATTCATTTTCTGACCTGGGTCTTTCACCTCAACTACTTGTCGCTATTGAAGGACTTGGTTACAAACAACCAACCTTAATCCAGGAAAAAGTTATTCCTTTTCTGTTAACCGGAAAAGAAGATTTAGTCGCTTTGGCTCAAACCGGAACGGGTAAAACAGCCGCTTTTGGACTTCCATTAATTGATTTAGTTGATGCAGGTCAATTTTGTGTTCAGGGGTTAATTCTAGCTCCAACCAGAGAGCTTTGTTTGCAAATTACCGGTGATTTAAATCGCTTTCTTGGCGAAGAACCGCATCTAAATATAGTGGCCGTTTATGGAGGAGCCAGTATCCAGGAACAAGTTAGAGCCCTTAAAAGAAATGCCCATATCGTAGTAGCAACTCCAGGTAGATTAGTAGATCTATTGGAAAGAAGAGCTATAAAATTAGACGATATTAAAATTTTGATTCTTGATGAGGCAGACGAAATGCTAAACATGGGTTTCCAAGAAGACCTTGATGCCATTATATCTGCTTGTAGTTCTTCAAGAAATACCTGGCTTTTCTCCGCAACTATGCCTAATTCAGTTAGAAATCTTGCGAGGAATTATATGGTTAAACCAGTTGAAATTTCAGCGGGTGAAAAAAATTCTGGTAATGTCAATATCGAACATCGTTATTGCATCGTCCAGGAAAAGGACAAGTATGCTGCATTAAAACGATTGCTTGATTTTAATCCATCTATATATGCCCTTATTTTTTGCAGAACCAGAATGGATACTCAGGATGTTGCTGATAATTTGATGAAGGACGGCTACACTTCAGGAGCACTTCACGGGGATATGGATCAGAAACAGCGGGAAAAAATAATGGATAAGTTCAGAAATCGTGCTCTCCGTATTTTGGTTGCTACCGATGTTGCGGCTCGAGGACTTGACGTTAGTGGCCTTACTCACGTAATTCACATGAATATTCCTGATGAACTTCCATTTTACACCCACAGAAGTGGAAGAACGGGTAGAGCAGGGGAGAAAGGTGTTTCTATCGCCTTAGTAACAAATAGAGATGCTTACAAAATTAGAAATATAGAAAGCCTTTCTAAAATTCATTTCCGTCCTTTCCCGGTTCCAAGTGGTCAGGAGGTTTGTCAGCAACAACTATTAGAATTGCTTAGAAGGGTTAAAGATGTAGAATTAAATGACGAAGAATTAGATACTTTCTTACCTGATGTTTTACATTTCTTAAAAGATATGTCCAGAGAAGATTTGATTAAAAGATTTGCCTCTTTGGAATTTAATAGATTTTTAGAATATTATAGAAATGCACCAGATTTAAATCCTGTTTCCAGAGATAATAGAGAAAGAAAACCTTCTACTTACGGTAATTCTTCTTCATCTTCCAGTCAGCAAGCTCCAGCTCCAAGAAATAGTAATGTTCCTATGTCTAGTTTTATTCTCAATCTGGGAACTAAAGATAATCTCGATAAAGGTGGGTTATTAAGAATTATTTGTGAAGCAGGTGGTATCCATAAAAGTAAGGTAGGCAGGATTGTTACTGGAAATGTAACTTCTACTTTAGAACTACCAATGGAAACTTTTATACAAATTCAAAAGAAAATTGCAAAAACCAGATTCCGCGGAAGACCTCTGGTTTTGGAACAAGCCAGATCTAAGCAAGGTGGTGAAGAGTTTGCAAAAAAGTTTACTACAAGTGAGGATAAACCGGAGAAGAAAAAAAAACTGAGGGATAGAATGACAATTGTTCAGGATCTATAGCCAGATGGTATTGTTAGTATCCTAATATTTTGCCTACTTCACTTTTGTAACTTCTTCCTATTGGTAACTCTTGTCCGTTTATTTCAATGTGACTTTGAGTAAAAGCAGAAATTTTTGAAGCTGATACTAAAAAAGACCTGTGAATTCTGAGGAAGTTGTTGTCCATAAGTTTTTGCTCTAAAAAGCTGATTTTCTGTTTAGTAACGACTCTTTTGTCAGATAAATGAATGATTACATAATCTTTAAGACTTTCAATATAAATGATGTCTTTTAGATTTATCTTGATCATTTTTTTATCTGACCTTACTATCAAGGTATCAGTAGAAATATAGGGTTCATATTCTTCAGCAGATAAATTCGAATTTATATTCTGAGTAGTACTTTGTATTTGACCAAATGCTTTGCTTAATGCTTTTAAAAACCTACCAAATGGTATAGGTTTTAAAAGATAATCTACCACATCTAAATCAAAAGCCTCCAAGGCATATTCCCTATACGCTGTAGTGAAAATCACTTTTGGGGGATTTTGTAATGTTTTTAAAAAATCTATGCCGTTTAATTTTGGCATTTGAATATCTAAAAAAATTAAATCGACTGTGTGATTTCTTAAAACTTCAAATGCTTTTAAAGCATTATCACAACGAGCAGTTAACTCTAATCCGTCTACTCTTTGAATATAAGATTCTAATACATCTAATGCCAACGGTTCGTCATCAACCAAAACACACTTAATTTTATTCATTTTTTGGTATTAGTGAGATGTTTAAAACAATCGTAAAAGAATCTTCTTCTTTAAAAACTTCCAGAATAAATCCTTCTTCACCATATATTAAATCTAATCTGCGTTTAACATTTTTAAGACCAATGCCTTTAGTATAATCTGCTTCAAGGTCACTTTCTGAATAATTATAACTGTTTTCTACTCTAAATATTAAATTATTTCCTTTTATTTTTAAATCAATATAGATAAATGAATGTTCAGTATTTTGGCTAACCCCATGTTTAAATGCATTTTCTATAAATGGCAACATTAAAAGAGGCGGTATTTTATGGTCTTTAATTGGACCACTTATATTGAAATCTACATCCAGGCGTTCTCCATATCTTAATTTTTCTAAGGTAATTAAATTTTGCATTTGTTCTATTTCCTTTTCACATGAAATTAAACTTACATTACAATCATATAGCATGTAATCTAAAAAATGAGAGAGTTTTAATACAACTTCGGAAGATTGTTCTGATTTTTGTAACGTTAAGGCGTACAAAGAATTAAGAGTGTTAAATAAAAAATGAGGATGTATCTGTGATTTTAAAAATTTTAATTCTGCATCCAATTTTTCTTGTGATAATTCTCTGGCTATTTTTTCATTATGATAATTTCTTTTAATCAATTTTATTGCAGCAGCAGCAAAAACGATGGTATAAACATTTGTAGTGCGTTGTAAAGCTTTAGTAAAACTGGTTAAAGGAAAGGTAGCGTAGTCATAATTGGGCACATAAAACGGTACGTAAAATAAATGAAGTAAAATTCGATCTAAATAGCCAAATCCAATGGCTGTTAAAATAAATATGATAGTAAATGACAAATATTTTTCCTTATCCAGAAATCCAGGGATAAGAAAATATAAAGTTAAATAAGTTGCAAACATCCTCACGGGCAGAGTAACCAAAACTTCAATGAAGCTTTGCATATAATTATCTCTAAAGCTTGAAAATGCAATTGTAAAATAGCCAAGATAAATAAGCCAAAAAAAAAGGTGTGCAATTAACCTGTTTTTAGGATAAAGAAATTTATCGAACCTGATTATGGAACCTGTAACCATCTCTTTCTTTTTTTTCTAAAGATAAATTAAAGACAATACAATATAAGATTTACAATTTGATACTTTTTATTTTCAACGTTTTCAACCAAAATTATAGATAAGTTGCATTTGACCTCTTTTTTAATCTGAATAGCATCATTTAAATCATCTTTGGCAGAATAATAAATTAATAAGAAATTTAGCATGTATTTTTAATAAGTGAAAACACCATTCGTAAGTTATTTTTAATAGCAACTAATCTTAATTATGCCATCGTTTACTTTGTTATTCGATGGCATTTTTTTAACCTAATGCCACATCTAATGTCATCATTAAAGCAAAGCCAAAAATAGTGGCCATAGTTGCTAAATCAGTATTTCCTGCTAAGTGAGATTCTGGAATTAATTCTTCAACCACCACATAAATCATCGCTCCTGCTGCAAAAGATAAGGCATAAGGTAGTAAGGGTTGCATTAAAATGACGGCAGTCGCACCTAATACTCCGGCTAACGGTTCCACAACACCGGATAATTGACCATAAAAAAAGGCTTTTCTTCTGCTCATTCCTTCTCTGCGTAATGGAACAGATACTGCTGTGCCTTCGGGAAAGTTTTGAAGACCTATGCCTATGGTTAATGCAATGGCTGCACCTATACTCGCCGTATCAAATCCCTGTGCTGCTGCACCAAAAGCTACACCAATAGCTAATCCTTCTGGAATATTATGGATGGTAATGGCAGAAACTAATAAAATACTTCTTTTCCATGATGAAGGAACGCCTTCCGCCTTGTTCATATCAAAACCAGGATGTAAGTGCGGTAAATATCGATCAACAATCCAAAGGAAAATGCCTCCGCCTAAAAACCCAACTAAAGCAGGTAACCAAGAAGCTATTTTTCCTGCTTTTTCTGTCATCTCAATGGCAGGTGCCAATAATGACCAATAACTTGCAGCAATCATTACTCCAGCTGCAAATCCTAACATTGCATCAAGGACTTTTTGATTCATTACTTTAAAGAAAAAAACAAGTGACGCACCTAAAGCAGTAATTCCCCAAGTAAATAAGGTGGCAAATAAGGCAAGTAAAATAGGATTTATCCCTTTTATTGATGTTATAAATTGATCCATTGCTAGTATTTTTAAATGATATTATCTTTCATGTTGTCTTTTGAAGGCGAAATAGCTGGGGTAATTTTAGAAAAAGAAATCCCTTCTTCCTGAAACTTCTTATAAATACTGTCATTTAAATCACATTTTAATTCAAAACCTTTAGCACTGTTTG
>Ga0209598_10000432_pt1 | contig 33295 bp, 43 predicted proteins | sample M_140807_EF_Meta_FD_187317 | JGI IMG/M metagenome (GOLD analysis project Ga0209598, IMG submission 187317) | Freshwater microbial communities from Lake Montjoie, Canada to study carbon cycling - M_140807_EF_MetaG (SPAdes) (version 2) | ecosystem: Environmental > Aquatic > Freshwater > Lake...
TGCCGTATCCTCGGCCACGAAGACGTCAGCGTCGGCCAGGCGCTCGACCCAGGCTCCGGACTTCCAGAACACGACCTCGCCGTCGGAAAGCCGGTTCGCCGTCAGGGCCTTCATGCCCGCTCCTCCTGGCGCATGAAGTCCGTCGGTGCGAGGGCGATGGCCTCGGCCATGGCCTCTCCGACGATGAGCAGGGCCGGTCCGGACTCAGCGGTAGCAGCCTCGCCAAGGGCGCCCAGAGTGGTCACGCACCGAACCTCGTCAGGTCTGCTGGCGCGGAAGACCACCAGGGCCGGGGTCCCGGGGGCGCGTCCAGCGGCGATCAGCCGGTCAGCGATCCGCCCTGCGGTGCTGGCGCCCATGTAGACCACCACCGTATGGTTTGGCCGCGCAAGCGCCTCCCAGTCGAGGTCGGGCTCGCTATCCCCCGCGGCGTGTCCGGTCACGAAGGTGACGGCCTGGGCAGACCTGCGGTGGGTCAGAGGCGCGCCTGCCGATGCCGAGGCGGCGAGCGCCGCGGTGATCCCCGGTATGACCTCGCAGGGAACGCCCGCAGCGCGGCAGGCTTCCAGTTCTTCTCCACCCCGCCCGAAGATGAAGGGGTCGCCACCCTTGAGCCGGACCACGTTCAGTCCCTCGGACGCCAGCCCGACCAGGAGCCGGTTGATCTCTTCCTGGGCATAGGTGTGGCGAGATTTCCGCTTGGCCACGGAAATGCGCCGGGCCGAATCTGGAGCCAGGGCCAGTATGGCCTCCGGAACCAATCCGTCATGGACCACGACATCCGCCTGGGACAGCACCCGAACAGCGCGGACCGTCATGAGATCCGGGTCCCCTGGACCGGCTCCAGCCAGCCAGACCCTGCCGGTGACCCGAGGTGCCGCGCCATGGAGTCCGGCGCCACCTCCGACGACCACAAGGCTACGGCGGCGAGACAACTTCCCAGGATCGGCCATTCCGGCGATCGCCTCCGAATACCGGGCCGGGGCCCAAAACACGGCCTGCCGGGTCCTGCTGTGCGCAGGCCAGAAGGCCGAAGGCTTGCAAACTGACCGCACAGGGCTCAATTCGCAAGCCGAGGACTTCTGCCTCAGCGTTCAGGAAATCTCGTGAAGCGTTCCACCGACCGACGCCGGCTCCCGCCCCTCAACGCCCTGCGTGCCTTCGAGGCGGCTGCGCGGCACCTCAACTTCTCCCGGGCGGCGGATGAGCTCTCGGTCACGCCGGGTGCCGTGTCGCAGCAGATCCAGAATCTTGAGGACTATGTGGGGGCGCCCCTCTTTCGCAGGACACCCAAGGGGCTCTTGCTGACGGACGCGGCCCAGACCGCCCTGCCCGCCCTCCGGGAGGCCTTCGACAGGCTCGCCGAGGCCGCCTCCCTGTTGACCGCAGCGGTAGACGGTCGGCGGCTTACCCTGACCGCCGCGCCTTCTTTCGCCGCCAAGTGGCTGGTGCCACGACTGGGAAGTTTCGAGGCAGCATATCCCCAGGTCGATGTCTGGATGTCCGCAGGCCTCGACCTTGTGGACCTCACGGCCGGAGAGGTGGATATCGCCCTGCGCTACGGTGCTGGCCGCTATGCCGGCATGGAGGTGCGACGGCTGATCGGGGAGACCGTGATCCCCGTCCTCAGTCCTGAGCTCCATGCGGCGACCCCCCTGGACCGGCCCGAGGATCTTTGGCGACACATCCTTCTTCATGACGGCTCGCCCGAGCCCGACGATTCGTGCCCAGACTGGACCATGTGGCTTGCCGCGCGCGGCGTTCGAGAGGTGGACGGCACGCGGGGGCCACGCTTCAACCAGTCCAGCCTGGTGATTGAGGCGGCGGTCAACGGCCGGGGTGTCGCCCTGGCCAAGCGGACCCTGGCGCAGGATGACCTCGACGCCGGCCGGCTGGTGGCTCCCCTCCAGATCGCGACTGCGGTGGATTTTGCATATTACCTGGTGCACCCGAAGGCCAAGGGCCGCCTGCCCCAGGTCAAGGCCTTCATCAACTGGATCACGGCCGAGGCTGAGGCTCACGAAGCCGTCTTGCGGACACTCGACAACGGGGCCGGGATCTAGGCTTCGAGCCAGGCCTCGACCTCAGCAAGCACGATCGATAGCTCGCCCAGGATGGGCTCGACACCCTCGAGCTCGCCCATCTCCCAGTCCTCGCACAGGTCGCCAAGGATCTGCGCGCCGATGGCGCGACCCGATCCCTTGAGGGTGTGGATCACCTCTGCGGCCGATGCGGGGTCCGCAGCCTGGAGCCTTCCGGACCAACCCGCAGCCTCGGCGAGGAAGATCTCCAGGACCTCACGCATGAGCCCCTCGTCCCCTGCGGCCAGCCGCTCCAGGAATCCGAATTCGACGTGTCCCCCAGTCCCTGGCGAAACCATCTTCACCCTCCAAATCCCACGCCCTTGCGTTCGACGCGGTTTGCAGTATTTTCCGCGCCCTCGCCCCGGGGCCGCAAGGCACCGTAAGGCTTGGGTGCATAGCTCAGTTGGTAGAGCAGCTGACTCTTAATCAGCGGGTCGTAGGTTCGAATCCTACTGCACCCACCATCTTCCCGCCGAAACGCTGGCGCCGGAAGCCTAGATCTCCCCGAAAAGTCCGACGGGTATCGGCTCCTGGGAAGGCGCGGTCAGCCTCTGGCTGACAGAATATCTGGGACCTCCGCGAGCGACGCTCGGCTTGACCCCCCGGCCTCCCCTGTTAGGACCGTTTTAGCATCCTCGTGCCGCCATCCCTGGAGACCCCAATGTCCGACACGCCCCAGCGCCCGGAAACCCTTGTCCTCCATGCCGGCTGGCGGGCGGACCCGACAACGGGATCCGTGGCGGTTCCGATCCACCAGACCACGTCTTACCAGTTCCGCGACACCGGCCATGCGGCCTCCCTGTTCGCTCTCCAGGAGCTGGGCAATATCTATACGCGGATCATGAATCCTACGACCGACGTGCTGGAGCAGCGCATCACGGCCCTGGAGGGCGGCGTCGGCGCCCTGGCGGTGGCCTCAGGCCAGGCGGCCTCGGCCTACGCCATTCAGAACCTCGCCCGGGCAGGCGACAACGTCGTGTCCTCCACCGCCCTCTATGGCGGCACCTGGAACCTCTTCGCCAACACCCTGAAGGACCAGGGCATCGAGGTCCGGTTCGTGGATCCTGCGGACCCAGAGAACTTCCGCCGGGCCACCGACGACCGGACCCGCGCCTACTATGCCGAGACCCTGCCCAATCCCAAGCTCGAGGTCTTCCCCATCGCCGAGGTCGCCACCATCGGGCGGGAGTTCGGCATTCCCCTGATCATGGACAATACCGCAGCGCCCCTTCTCGTGCGGCCCTTCGACCACGGCGCGGCCATCATCGTCTATTCCGCCACCAAGTACCTGGGCGGCCACGGCACCTCCATCGGCGGCCTGATCGTCGACTCCGGAAAGTTCGACTGGGAAAGCCGGCCGGAGCGCCAACCCCTGCTGAATACCCCGGACGCCTCCTACCACGGCGCCGTCTGGACCCAGGCGGTCAAGCCGCTGGGCCCCATCGCCTACATCCTGCGGGCGCGGGTCATCCTGCTCCGCGACCTCGGGGCGGCGCTATCGCCCTTCAACGCCTTCCAGATCCTGCAGGGCGTCGAGACCCTGGCCCTGCGGATGGAGCGCCATTGCGCCAATGCCACGGCCGTGGCGGCCTGGCTAAAGGGGCGCAAGGGCGTCTCGCGGGTGATCCACCCGTCCCAGCAGACCGGCGAGGCCCGGGCCCGCGCCGATCGCGTCATGAAGGGCGGCTACGGCGGCCTGGTCGGGTTTGAGCTGGAGGGCGGACTGGAGACCGGGCGGCACTTCATCGACAGCCTGAAGCTGCTCTACCACGTCGCCAACATCGGCGATGCCCGGAGCCTGGCGATCCACCCGGCCTCTACGACCCACTCCCAGCTGTCCGCCGATGAGCAGGCGGCCACCGGCGTCTCGGCGGGATATGTGCGCCTGTCGATCGGCATCGAGCACGTCGACGACATCATCGCCGACCTCGACCAGGCCATTTCGGCAGTCCTGGCCTGATTCCCGGGCTGCGCCTCGCGGGGCTCAGCCGAACTCGATCAGCACCTCGTCGGCGGCGACGGAGGCTCCGGAGGCCACCAGGACGGCCTTGACCACCCCGTCCCGCTCCGCCCGGATGATGTTCTGCATCTTCATGGCCTCGATGATCGCGACCTGCTCGCCCGACCGCACGGACTGGCCGGCCTCGACGTCCAGGGAGACCACAAGGCCGGGCATGGGCGAGATCACCAGCTTGGACGTGTCCGCCGCCTGCTTCGGCGGCAGCATGTCGTGGAGCTGGGCCGAGCGCGGCGAGAGAACGAGGATCCGGCGGGTCGCCGCGCGATGACGGATGACATAGCCTTCCGCCGCCGGCTGGACCGCGCAAGCGAAGGCCCTGCCATCGACGACGCCCCGGAAGACTGGCAGGCCGGGCCGCCAGTCGACCTGGCCGAGGCTGATGGCCCGGCCCTCGTCCAGGATGTCGACCTTCAGGCCCTCGTCCATGGTCTGGATCAGAACCGGCCGATGCTCGCCGGCGCCGATCACCACCCAGTCGTTCCGCAGCCGCCCCCCCGCTGCGCGCCCGGCGATGGCCCGGTGCACGGCACAGGCCACGGCGGTCATGAGGTCCTTCTGGAAGGCGTCAGGCGCGGTTCCCTGGAAGCCCTCCGGGAACTCATCCTTGATGTAGGCGGTCGAAAGTTCTCCGGAGCGGAACCGATCCTGGTCCATGACGGCGGCCAGGAAGGGGATGTTCTGCCCCAGGCCTTCGATGTGGAAATTTTCCAGTGCCCGCCCCATGGCGTCGATGGCCGCGATCCGGTCCGGTGCCCAGGTCGATAGCTTGGAGATCATGGGGTCGTAGTACATCGAGATCTCGTCGCCCTCGCGGACGCCAGCGTCATTGCGGACGATGGCGCCGCCCTCGACCTCGCCCTCCTCGGGAGGGCTGTAGCGGACGAGGCGGCCAATGGACGGCAGGAAGCCCCGGTATGGGTCCTCTGCATAGATGCGGCTCTCCATGGCCCAGCCCTTGATGGACAGGTCTTCCTGGCGGAAGGCCAGTTTCTCGCCCCATGCCGAGCGGATCATCTGCTCGACCAGGTCCACCCCGGTAATGAGCTCGGTCACGGGATGCTCCACCTGCAGGCGGGTGTTCATCTCCAGGAAGAAGAAGCTGCGGTCCTGACCGGCGACGAACTCCACGGTGCCGGCGCTGTCGTAGTTGACCGCCTTGGCCAGGGCGACGGCCTGGGCACCCATGGCGGCCCGGGTCGCCGCGTCCAGCAGAGGCGACGGGGCCTCTTCGATCACCTTCTGGTTCCGGCGCTGGATGGAACACTCGCGCTCGAAGAGATGGACGACGTTGCCGTGTTTGTCGCCCAGGACCTGGATCTCGATATGCCGGGGGCTCTCAATGAACTTCTCGATGAAGATCCGGTCGTCGCCAAAGCTGGCCTTGGCCTCGGCGCGGACGGCAGGAAAACCCTCTTCGACGTCCTGGCGGTTCCAGGCGACGCGAATGCCCTTGCCGCCGCCGCCGGCGGAGGCCTTGATCATCACCGGATAGCGGATGTCCTCGGCGATGCGGATGGCGTGGGCGGTGTCCTCGATTTCGCCGACATGGCCGGGCACAACCGAGACATTGGCTCTGGCGGCGAACTTCTTGGACTCGATCTTGTCGCCCATGGCCTGGATGGCATGGGGATTGGGCCCGATGAAGACGATCCCTTCGTCCGCAAGACGCTGGGCGAAGCCCGCGTTCTCGGACAGGAATCCGAAGCCGGGATGGACCGCCTCAGCGCCTGTCGCCCGGCAGGCCTCGACGATCTTGTCGGCCACGAGATAGCTGGCCGAGGCCGGAGCCGGACCGATCAAGACGCTCTCGTCTGCTATCTCCACAGCCATAGAATCTGCATCGGCCTCGGAATAGACCACCACGGTGGAGATCCCCATCCGCCGGCAGGTCCTGATGATCCGCACGGCGATCTCGCCGCGATTGGCAATGAGGATTTTCCTGAACATCAAGCGCCCCTTGAACAGTCCGAGCGGACCCGCGCATCGAGTACTTCCACCCGGGGCGTTCGACCACTAGATTACAGGCATGAACACGCCCGCAACCCCTCCGTCACGGTTTGATCTCACGCCACCCGACGCTACGGAACGCAAGCGCCTTGAGTCCAGCCTCACGAGAGAGGAGGCAGAGGTCCTGCTTAAACATGGCACAGAGGCACCGTACTGCGGAGGCCTTCTAAACAACAAGGCTGACGGGGTCTATTGCTGCCGGCTCTGCGCCCTCCCCCTGTTCCGGGCGGGGACAAAGTTCGAGAGTGGCACAGGCTGGCCCAGCTTCTGGGAACCCATCCATCCTGCACACGTCATCGAGGTGCGCGACACCAGCTACGGCATGCTTCGGATCGAGACCCGCTGCGCCCGTTGCGATAGCCATCAGGGGCATGTCTTCCCGGATGGGCCCCCACCGACCCGCCTCCGGTACTGCATCAACTCGGTATCACTCGAATTCACGCCGGCTGCGGCCTCGCTCCGGGACCCCCTGGGCCGGGGCGACGACATGGAGGTCCTGGCGGACTGATCCGTCAGAGCGGAATGTTGTCGTGCTTCTTCCAGGGATTGGTCAGGACCTTGCCCCTCAGGTTGCGCAGAGCCCGGGCGATGCGCATGCGCGTCGAGTGCGGCGAAATGACATCGTCGATGTAACCGCGGGAAGCCGCCACGAAGGGATTGGCGAAGCGGGCCTTGTACTCGGCCTCGTGCTCGACGAGTTCTTCCTGAGTCTGGTTGCGGAAGATGATTTCCACCGCGCCCTTTGACCCCATCACTGCAATCTCGGCTGACGGCCAGGCGTAGTTGACGTCGCCCCGGATGTGCTTGGAGCTCATCACGTCGTAGGCACCGCCATAGGCCTTGCGCGTGATGAGCGTGACCTTGGGCACGGTGGCCTCGGCATAGGCGAAAAGCAGCTTGGCCCCATGGCGGATCAGGCCGCCCTGCTCCTGCTTGGTTCCGGGCATGAAGCCGGGCACGTCGACCAGGGTGACCAGGGGGATGTCAAAGGCGTCGCAGAAGCGCACGAAACGTGCCGCCTTGCGGGAGGAGTCGATATCGAGCACGCCCGCCAGCACCTGGGGCTGATTGGCCACCACACCCACTGTCGCGCCCTCGATCCGGGCAAACCCGCAAATGATGTTCTTGGCGTAGTCCGGCGAGATCTCGAAGAAATCTGCCTCATCCACGACCTTCAGGATCAGTTCCTTCATGTCGTAGGGCTTGTTGGGATTGGCCGGGATGAGGGTGTCCAGGGAGGGCTCAACCCGTTCGGGGCTATCCTGGCACTCCCGGGCCGGCGGCTTTTGGCGGTTGGACAGGGGCAGGAAGTCCACCAGGCGCCGGACCTGGGTCAGGGCCTCGAGATCGTTCTCGAAGGCCCCATCCGCCACCCCGGACTTCAGGGCATGGACGCGATAGCCGCCGAGCTCCTCGTGAGTGACCTCCTCATGGGTCACCGTGCGGACGACGTCCGGACCGGTGACGTACATGTAGCTGGTGTCCTTCACCATGAAGATGAAGTCGGTGATGGCTGGCGAATAGACGTCGCCGCCGGCGCAGGGGCCCATGATGACGCTGATCTGCGGGATCACGCCTGAGGCCAGGGTGTTCTGCAGGAAGATGTCGGCATATCCGGCCAGGCCGTCGACGCCCTCCTGGATGCGGGCACCGCCCGCGTCGAAGAGGCCGATGATCGGCGCGCCGACCTTCAGGGCCTGTTCCTGGACCTTGACGATCTTGCGGGCGTGGGCGTTGGACAGGGAACCGCCGAAGACCGTGAAATCCTTGGAGAAGACGAAGACCAACCGACCGTTGATGGTTCCCCAACCGGTGACGACCCCGTCGCCGGAGATCTTCTGCTCGGCCATACCGAAGTCGACGGCGCGGTGTTCGACGAACATGTCGAACTCCTCGAAGGAGCCCTCGTCGAGGAGCAGGTCCAGGCGCTCCCGCGCCGTCAGCTTGCCCTTGGCGTGTTGGGCGTCAATGCGGCGACCGCCGCCACCGGCCCGCGCTTCCGAGCGCCGCCGCTCGAGTTCCTCAAGGATTTCCTTCACCGCAGAACCCCGTGACGCATTGACGACAGGAGCAGAGCCCTAGTCGCAGCCGAGCCGGGGCGCAAGGTCACGCCGGGGAAACTGGAGGGGCACCAAGGCTCCGAAACCAGGCTTCCAGCATGCGGGCCTCGGCCTGCAGCCGGGCCGTCCGCTCGGCGGCCTCCTCGTCGATCCCCCACTGCTCTTCTTGCCAGGCCTCGTCGAGCCGGGAGAGGGCATAGGCCTCCTCCCCCCCAAACCATCCTCGCCACAGACCCAGGGTCAGGACCGCAGAGCCGAACAAGGGTGCGCCGAAGGCCAGTCCCGACAGGGTGAAGTCATCTGCAGACAGGGCCTGTCGCCTGACCGCTTCCAGGGCGTGGACGGGCTGGTCCCGGTGAAGGATCCCCCCGGACGTCACAAGGGCGACACCTAACTCGTCTCGGGCGCGCGTCAGAACAGGTCCCCAGGCGGCCGCCTGCCGGGCGCAGAGCCCCGCAGGACTCTCCGCTGGATAGCAAAGCAGGTCGTTCCCGGCGTACTGAACGATCTGGTCGGCGACGGACTCCCGGGCGGGCGGTATGGCCTCCAGCGCCGTAAAGACCAGGCGGGTTGCATGCATGGCGGCAAGATCCACATGCTGGACCTGCGCCTCCCACTCGGCGGCGGCCAGCTCGGCAAGGTCCCGCGTCGGCGTCCTCAGCGCCGCGCCCCGAGAGGAACGTGGCGGACGCCCATCGAGCAGGACCTGCCAGCCGTCCGCAGCCTCTGCCACCGCGACAGTCTCGTAGAAGCGCCGGGGCTTCTCGCCAGGCTCGATGAAGCCTTTCTGCGCCATGTGCAGGTCTCCAAGGTCACGGGCTGAATGGCCCTGCGCGCCGGCGTGCGCAAGAGCCGCAGGGGTCAGTTCCCCCGTCGTGCACCCCGGCCCGCTCGCCGGAAGGGCTCGGGGTCCGCCTCGGAGGCGTCAAACCCGAAGCGGCTGAAGCCGGCCTTCATCTCGGGACTGACCGGAGCCTCGACGACCAGGAGCCCGCCGGATGGGTGAGGCAGGCTGAGCCGGCGAGCGAGCAGCTGGAGGCCCAGCCCCCCGGAGAGGGCGACGGACTCCGGCGTGTTGTACTTGGGATCGCCAAGGATGGGGTGCCCCATGGCCAGCATGTGGACCCGAAGCTGATGGGTCCGGCCCGTATGGGGCCTCAGCGCCATCCAGGACACCCGGTCCCCGGCCCTCGAGATCAGGGTGAACTCCGTCTCGGCGGGCTCGGCCCGGGGGTCCTTGGGCTCGGCGGGCACGACCAGTTCCCGGTCGCCGATGCCCTTCTTCACCAAGGGCAGGCTGAGTATGCCGTCCTGCGGTCTCGGATGGCCGAGGACCAGGGCCCAGTAGGTCTTCTCCGCCCGGCGCCGGGCAAAAGAGCCGGCGAGGCGGGCAGCGGCGGCGGGAGTCTTGCCCGCCAGGAGGACTCCGGAGGTGTCGCGGTCCAGGCGATGCACGAGGCGGGGCCGGGTGAGCCCCTCCCCCCAGGCGGACAGGAGCCGATCGACGTGATTGCGGGTCTTGGTTCCGCCCTGGACGGCGAGGCCTGCGGGCTTGTTGAGGGCCAGGACATCGTCGTCCTCGTGCAGGACCAGGCTGCGGGCGTAGGCGGCGTCCCGGGCCGGCAGGGCCGGTCGGGGCGCATCGGCGGCAGGCGCTTCCGGGAGAGGCGGCACCCGGACCTCGTCTCCGGCCTCGAGGCGGGTCTCCGGGCGCACCCGGGCGCCGCCGACCCGGATCTGGCCCGAGCGGGTCAGCTTCTGGATCTGGACCTGCGTCAGATGCGGCCAACGCCGGCGGAACCAGCGGTCCAGCCGGACACTGCCTTCCCCCGGATCCACAGTCAGGGTGCGGACCTCCCTCATGCGAGAACCCTGCGCATGACGAGGAGGCCCAGGAAGACCGCGCTGGTCGCCAGCACCACGGAGAGGCCCGCATAAAGGGCTGCGGAACCCAAGGCCCGCCGCTCGACCATCATCAGGGTCTCCAGGGAGAAGGCGGAGAAGGTCGTGAACCCGCCCAGAAGACCCACCCCGAGCAGGAGCCGGATCCGCTCATGGTCGACCCCTCCTCGCAGGGAAAGCCACCCCGCCAGCAACCCCATGGCCAGGCCGCCAGCGATGTTGGCGGTGAAGGTCGGCCAGGGCCAGGCGCCGAAGAGGCTTCGGCCGAAGGCGAGGGACAGCAGGTAACGCAGGACAGCGCCTGCACCGCCCCCCGCCGCAACCAGCAGCAGATTGCCGGTCATAGACGCAGCTCCGCCGAGGCATCCCCGGCCAGCTCGGGAAGCTGGAGATCCAGGCCCGAGAGGAGACCGGAAAAGTCCTTAGGAAGGGGCGCACGAAGGGTCATATGTCCGCCCTCCGGGTGCGGAAAGGTCAGGGTCGCGGCATGAAGCATCAGCCTCGGCGCAGGCAGACCGCCCAAAACCAGTGCGCCTCCATACCACGCATCGCCGGCGATCGGGCGCTGGATCGACGCCAGGTGAATCCGGATCTGGTGCATGCGGCCGGTCAGGGGGGACACCTCGAGCAAGGCCGCCCCCTCCGAGGTTGCGAGGGTCCGGTACCGGGTGTCCGCGGTCTCTGCATCGACATGGTCCGCAGTACAGACCTGCATGCGGGCCTCGCGGCCGGTCTCCACGCGCCGAAGAGCATCCGTGATCCGTCCCGACGGCGGGACCGGAGCGCTCGGTGCTACGAGGGCCAGGTAGGTCTTGGTGATCTTCCGGGCCATCATGGCCTTGCCCAGGAAACTCGCCGCCGGCTGGGTGCGGGCCGCAAGAATGACCCCGGACGTATCCCGGTCGAGGCGGTGGATCAGCCGGGGCCGCGCCTTGCCGGGCTTGGCGAAGGCCCAGAGCATCTCGTCCAGAGTGACCACCTGCCCCCGCCCACCCTGACTGGACAGGCCCGCCGGCTTGTTCAGGCCAAGGACACTGGCGTCCTCATGGAAGACCATGGCCCGGACATGGGCGACCTGGTCGGCGCTGAGGGGAACGGGTCGAAGGGGTTTCACCGCGCCATTTAGCGGACCCGGCGGGGTTCCGTCACCCTCGGAGCCTCTCCAAGACCCTGGGGTCACTCCGCGAAGTCAATGAAGACCACGTGTTTGGCCGCTGTCAGCCCTGGTGCACCCTCACGCCAATCCTCACGCGAGAGAAGGAGGATCCCGGGGCTGGTCGCGAGGCTGCAACTGAGCCCTATCCCACCTAGATGCCAGCCAGCTGAAAAATGGAGCCGGATCGGACGTCAGCCCGCCCAACATCTGACGGCGGCACCAACGCCTTCGAGGTGAAGCTGGGCGCTCTGCACACTTGACGGAGAGGTGTTCGCCAACGATGGCGCGCTCACCTGTTTTCCGGCTGGTCGGCCTGAAAATACCATTCTCTTTAAAATGAATAGCTCAGGAAATGCCGCCGGCTCTTCTCAGGCGCTCTATTGTTGGCGCAATCGTATCGGACCAATGAAATCCGCCCGGAAGATCTCGGATGCGCCTTTTTGAACCCTTTCCATTCTGCGGAATACTTTCGTAAATTCCCGAAAGAATAGGTTCGATATTTTCTTCGAACAAATCCTCGACGTCATTTGTGAGACGCCTATACCCACCCTCGAAAGTCTCAGCTGTGAAGTCGATGAACAACTTTCGCTGAAAACAAATGGAGCCCGTATCAACGTCCGTATCGACCTCGTGGATGGTCACACCGACTGGCGTTCCATCATAGGCCGCCCAGAAGAGCGGATGAGCCCCTCGATTCCAGGGCAGGTATCCAATGTGTAGATTTAATACAGGTCGTCTTGATGTATTTAATAATTCCCATCTCATGATGTGGCGATATCCAAAACTTACTATAAGATCATAAGGTTCGAAAATATCCACACTCTCAGAAGTTTGCTCCACGCGCCACTTCCGATCTTCAATAGTTTGAATTATGCGCGTTTGGGATCGATCATATCCAAGAAAAAGTAATTTTTGCATCAAAATTATTCATCAGTACGCAGAATGGATTCAAATTTAGATACATAAATCATCATATTACAAATATATCTCACACAGATTTATATATCTGAACATATCCGCCACCCCATTACAACCTAATCGAATCGCTAAGGCGAACCCTAGTCTAGTCAGCCATACAGAATGTCATCAAGCGAGGTTCCCAGCGACAGCCGTTTCAGGAGCTGAGATACTGAACCCGGGGAGGGATCATCCTGCGGAGTCCAGACCGTTTTCTGCCGCCAGGCGGAACACCACAGGTTGTGGCCTAAGGTGATAGGGCCCGAGAGGATAGTCTTATGACCGCCCCCCGTCCTGCCGCTTCGCCCGCAACCCCGCCCAGCGATCCAGGCGCTCGCGGACGCGCACCTCGGAGCCCTCGCCACGGGGCTCATAGAAGGTAGGGCGCCCCATGCCTTCGGGGAAATAGTCCTGGCCGGAAAACCCGCCCTCGGCGTCCGGGTCGTAGACATAGCCCTCCCCGTAGCCGAGCGACTTCATCAACCGGGTCGGGGCGTTCAGGATGTGGGCTGGCGGCGGCAGAGAGCCGGTCTCCCGCGCGGCCTTCCGAGCCCTGGAAAACGCCGTGTAGACCGCGTTCGACTTGGGCGCGCAGGCCAGGTGCACGGTCAGCTGGGCCAGGGCGAGTTCGCCCTCGGGTGATCCCAGGTGCTCGAAGGCCTCCCGGGCGGCATTGGCCAGGACCAGCGACATAGGGTCCGCTGATCCAATATCCTCCATGGCCGCCCGGACCAGCCGCCGGGCGATGAACAGGGGCTCTTCCCCACCCTCAAGCATGCGGGCCAGCCAGTAGAGGGCAGCGTCCGGATCCGACCCGCGGATCGATTTGTGGAGGGCGGAGATGAGGTTGTAGTGCCCTTCCCGGTCCTTGTCGTAGGCCGGACTGCGCTTCTGCAGCAGGTGCCCCAGAGCGGCGGGGTCGAGGGGTGTCGCCGACGCCAGGCCGAAGAGGGTCTCTGCGAGGGTGAGAAGGTAGCGGCCGTCGCCGTCCGCCAGGGCGACCAGGGCCGAGCGCGCCTCGGCGGTCAGGGGCAGGCCCCGGCCCTCCGCCGCCTCCGCACGCTCCAGGAGGGCGGACTGGGCCGCCTCGTCCAGGCGTCGCAAGACGAAGACCTGGCATCGGGACAAAAGAGCGCCGTTCAGTTCGAAGGACGGGTTCTCGGTGGTGGCACCGACCAGGGTGACCACCCCCTCCTCCACCCAGGGCAGGAAGCCGTCCTGCTGGGCGCGGTTAAAGCGGTGGATTTCATCCACAAACAGGAGGGTGGCCTGGCCTGCATGTCGCCGGACCCGGGCCTGCTCGAAGGCCTTCTTGAGGTCTGCCACACCTGCGAAGACGGCGGAAATCTGCTGGAATTCGTATCCCGCCGCCTGGGCGAGAAGCCGGGCGATGGTGGTCTTGCCCACACCGGGGGGTCCCCACAGGATCATGGAGGACAGCCGGCGCGCAGCAGCCATGCGCCCGATGGGACCCTCGGCAGACAGGAGGTGGTCCTGCCCCGCCACCTCGCCGAGCGACTTCGGTCTCAGGCGCTCGGCCAGCGGCGCCGGATTGGGCGGGGTCAGGCCCGCAGCTTCGAACAGGTCGGCCATGGCGTAAGCCTAGCCCCTTCCCGCGCGCCGGTCAGGTCCGGAAATTGGCGGTGATCTCGCGCTCGCCGCGCAGGATGGTCACTGCCCAGTTCGCCGCGGGAACCGAAAGGGCACCCCGAAGGTCGGCGACCGTCCCAATCTCGCGACCATTGACCTGGCGGACCACGTCTCCCGGACGCAGGCCCGCATTCATCGCAAAGCCCCGGGAGATATTGATCACCAGGACGCCCCTCGACGAAAAGGCGTCGATACCCAGTTCCTCTGCAACGGCCGGAGAGACGTTCACCACGGTTGCGCCCTGGAAGGGATTGCGGCCGTCCACAAGCCACTCGTCCCGTGCAGGCTTGGCAGGCGGGGGTTCCGGACGGAGGCTGGCCTTGATCACCTGTTCATTGCGCCGGACGGAGAGGGCGAGGCTTTCCCCCGGACGCGCGGCCCCGACGGCGAAGGATACGGCGGCGGGATCGGTCACTGGACGGCCGTTCACCGATACGATGATGTCGCCAGACTTCAGGCCGGCCCGGTCGGCGGGACCCCCCGGCCAGATGTCAGCCACAAGGGCGCCCTGGGGAGAGGACAGGCCCACACTGCGCGCGATCTCCGGGGTGACGGGCTGGGTCCGCGCACCTAGCCAGGAACGCACGAGGACGTGGCCGCCACCGGCCGCAGCCTCGACCACCCGCCTGACCATGGCTGCGGGTATGGCGAAGCCAACGCCTGCTGACCCACCCGAGCGCGACACAATGAAGCTGTTCACGCCGATGAGATCGCCATCCATGTCCACCAGGGCACCCCCGGAGTTGCCCGGATTGATGGCGGCGTCGGTCTGGATGTAGGTCATCGGCGTCCCACCCTGTGGGTCAGCCGCCCGGTTGAGGGCGGAGATGATGCCATTGGTGACGGTCTGCCCCACACCGAAGGGATCGCCGATGGCCAGCACCAGGTCACCGACCTGGGCGTCTTCCGAGTCGTCGATCGGCATGACCGGCAGGCGCTCTGCCCCAGCGTCGATCTTGAGCACGGCGAGGTCGCCCCGGGCATCCACAAGGAGCACCCGGGCGGGAAACTCCCGGCGATCGGCCAGGGCGACTGTGATCTCCTGGCCGCCCTCGATGACGTGGTTGTTGGTGATGATGATCCCGTCAGACCGGACGATGACCCCGGAGCCGAGCGACCCTTCGACCCGGCTGGGGGGCACGCCCATTCCAAACATCTGCCAGAAGGGGTCGACCTGCTGGCGGACGACGCGCTTGGCCGAGATGTTCACCACCGCCGGAGCCGCCCTTCGGACCACCGGGGCGAAGGACGCCTTCATGTTCAGGGGGTCAGACGGCGCCGCCCGGGTTGGTTGGGCAAGGGGCGGGGCTTGGGCTTCGGTCCGCCCAGCGGGGCCAGAACAGGCCGCCAGGAGGACGAAGGCAGGGACCAGGGCTCTGTGCAGGTGCATCTGACTTCCTGTGAGGTTCAGTTCCTGATCCGTCAGGTTTCGGGCGCAATCATGGCAAACCCCATCTGGCGGGGATCTTCACTCACCTGCAACGGTGGCCGGCTCGGTCAAAGGGGCGACTGGCAGGGGTCGGCCAACCCTCCAGGCTACGAAGAAGGCCGCCACCATCAGCGATGAAGCAATCAGAATGGGGAGACCTGGCCAGGCTGAGAGGGACTCGTGCTTCAGGGCGTAGGCGAAGCTGCCGCCGAACAGGAAGGGGCCGATAATGGTGGCGATGCCGGCCAGGCTCTGGTTCGCACCCTGAAGCCGCCCCTGGGCCTCCGGGCCGACACGCCGGGTCATCAGACCCTGCAGGCCGGGACTCAGGAGATTGCTGAGGGCGAAGATGGGTGCCGCCATAAGATAGGTCAGGCCCGTGGGCGCAAGACCATAGCAGAGGAAGCCAAGGGCGGCCCCCGCACAGCCGATCAGGAGCGCGCCCCGCTCGCCCAGGTTCCGGACCACCGGCCCGACCACAAGGGTCTGCATGAAAATCCCAAGGGCACCCGTCAGGAACATGGTCAGGCTGATGGTCTGGATGTCCCAGTTGTAGCGATAGCCGGTGTAGAGGACGAAGACCGCTGGCAGCACGTTGTGCGCAATCTGGAACAGGAAGCCGACGGTCGCCAGGCCAGCCAGCTTGCCATGCTCAAAGAGGAACTTCAGGGACCCGACCGGGTTGGCGCGGCGCCAGTCGAACCGGGCGCTCCGGCGTTCCGGCGGCAGCGACTCCGGCAGGACGAAGAGGCCGTACAGGAAGTTCAGAAGGGCGAGGATGCCCGCCACTGCAAAGGGCAGCCGGATGGCAAAGTCCCCGACAAGGGACTGCATGTAGGGACCGGCGAGCAGACCTCCGAGAACAGGCCCGATCAGGAAGCCGAACCCGAAGGAAGCCCCCATGAAGCCGAAATAGCGCGCACGCTGGTCGACCGGCGTGACGTCCGCCACATAGGCGTTGGCTGTGGAGAAGCTGGCCGCTGTCATGCCGTTCACGATCCGCGCAACGAACAGCCACATCAGGCTGGGGGCGAAGACGAGGAACAGGAAATCGAAGGCCAGGCCCAGGAAGGAGATCAGGAGGACCGGCCGGCGGCCGATCCGGTCTGAAAGTGCGCCCAGTATGGGTCCAAAGAAGAACTGCATCACCCCCCAAACCGAGCCGAACAGCATGTTCCACTCGGCAGCGGTGGCCGTATCTCCCCCTGCGAATTCCTTGATAAGGCCCGGCAGGATAGGGATGGTGATGCCAAAGGACACCGCGTTCAGCAGGGCCGACGCAAAGATGAAACCGAAGGCCGCGCGGCGTTGGGTAGGTATGGAAGCTTCTGTCGTCATGTTCGGGTCCCCCGGCGCGCGGGACCTTGGCCTGAAGCTTCCGGGCCCGCAAGCCCGACCTCCAGCCCGCGCGACGGTTGTCTTCCGGGCAAGGATTCAGGTCACAGCAGCTCAGGACCCATGTGGCTTAAGGGCTCCCGGCACAAGCGCCCCGGACAGCACCTCGGCCTTCCCGTCCGAAGGGAGCGGCTTGATCCCGATCAGGCGGGCCAGGAGGGGATAGAGGTGAACGTTGTCAAAGGCAGGGAGGATCACGCCCTGGCGGAAGGATGGCCCCGCCGCCAGGAACAGGGCGGCCATCTCCGGTGCGGCTGGATCGTAGCCGTGCGCACCGCCGGCACGGACGGGCCGACGGGTCAGCGCCTCGCGGCCGAGGAGCAGCCAACCGGGATCGGGCAGGCAGACTACAGGGGGAACCCGGGGATGGGCGCCATAATGCAGGCGCTCTGGAATGCGCGCCTTGGGCCAGCAGGCGACATGGGGATGCGGGGCTGAGACGGAGGCCAGGACCTCGGCTTCCCGTCCAGGAAGAGGCACCAGCCCAGCCCCTGCGCCTTGGGTGACGAGATCAAAACTTCCAGCAGGCGCCAGCGACTCGATCTCGATGACCCGGTCTGGTGACGTCGCCGCCATCCCGTGGTCGGACACGATCACCAGGTCAACGGGACGGCCCAGAGCTTCGATCCCGCGGACGAGTTGGCCGATGGCGGAATCGACCCGCTCGATGGCCGCGTTTACCTCCGGGGAGTCCGGTCCGGACTGATGCCCTGCCGTGTCCACATCATCGAAGTATAGGGTCATAAACCGGGCCTGCTGTTCCTTCGGGCGACCCATCCATTCCAGGAGGCGCTCGACCCGGCGCTCGGGCGACAGGGTCTTGTCGAAGGTCAGCCAGGTTGTCGGACGGACCCCGTGAATGTCCGACTCCGACCCCGGCCAGAACAGGGTGGCGGTCCGCACCCCCGCCTTTTCTGCGGTGACCCAGATAGGTTCACCATCGTCCCACCAGAAGCGGTCGTTGGTCTCACTCCGGTTGGACATTGAATAGGTGACGCCAGGCCGACGGGCATCCCGCATCACATTCTCGACCATGCCGTGGTGATCCGGCCGGAGCCCGGTTACCAGGGTGTAGTGATTGGGGAAGGTGACACTTGGGAAGGATGGGCGCATGGCCTCGGCCCGGACACCTCGGCGGGCCAGGCCCTCCAGGACGGGGGAATGCCCCCGGCTGAGGTAATCCGCCCGGAAACCGTCGATGGAGATCAACAGCAGGGCCGGTTCCTGCGTCTGTGCCCTGGCCTCAGCAGCCCGGAAGACGAAGAACGGAAGGAGCAGGAGAAGCAGGAGGCGGCGTTTGGTCATCGGCAACCCTCGCCCAGTCCGCCCCAAAAAAGAAGACCCCGGCGCAGGGCCGGGGTCAAATTCCTTAGTCTTGGCCAGGAAGGCCTAGGCGTCGGCGAAGGCTGAAGCCTGCACCGGTCCAGAGTCCTTGCCCTTTTCCGAGGGGTCGCGGTCTACGAACTCTATGACCGCCAGGGCAGCGTTGTCGCCATAGCGGAACCCGGCCTTCAGGACCCGGGTATAGCCACCGTTGCGATCCGCATAGCGCGGCCCCAGGGTCGCGAACAGCTTGCCGACCTGCTCAACATCACGGACCTGGCTAATGGCCTGCCGGCGGGCGTGCAGGTCGCCGCGCTTGGCCAGGGTCACCAGCTTTTCGACCACGGGCCGAAGCTCCTTGGCCTTGGGCAGGGTTGTGACGATCTGCTCATGCTTGATGAGGCTGGCGGCCATGTTGGCGAACATGGCGATCCGGTGCGCACTGGTCCGTCCCAGCTTGCGGTGCCCATTTCCATGACGCATTGCGGTCTCTCCTCGGAAGCGGGGCGTCTCGCGACGCGCCGCAGGATTACATCTGGTCTTCGAACTTCTTAGCCAGCTCTTCGATATTCTCAGGCGGCCAATTGGGAACATCCATCCCGAGATGCAGATTCATGCCCGCGAGCACTTCCTTGATCTCGTTCAGCGACTTCCGTCCGAAGTTCGGCGTGCGGAGCATTTCCGCCTCCGTCTTCTGGATGAGGTCGCCGATATAGACGATATTGTCGTTCTTCAAACAGTTCGCCGAGCGGACGGATAGCTCGAGCTCATCCACCTTCTTCAGCAGGGCCGGATTGAAGGGCAGCTCGGGCTTGGAGTCGGCGTCGGACTTCTTCTTCGGCTCTTCGAAGGTAATGAAGATCTGCAGCTGGTCCTGAAGGATCCGGGCGGCATAGGCCACTGCGTCCACGGGTGTCACCGCACCGTTGGTTTCGACATCAATGATCAGCTTGTCATAGTCGAGGCTCTGGCCCTGGCGGGTGGGCTCCACCCGATAGGCAACCCGCTTGACCGGCGAGTAGAGGCTGTCGACAGCGATCAGGCCAATTGGCGCGTCCTCGGGCCGGTTCATCTCGGAGGGGACATAACCCTTGCCGTTCTGAACCGTGAACTCCATCCGCACGCTGGCACCCTCGTCGAGAGTGCAGAGTACGTGGTCCGGGTTGAGGATCTCGATGTCCCCGCCCGTCTCGATCTGACGGGCGGTCACCGAACCTGGCCCCTGGGCCCGGAGCGTCATCCGCCTGACACCTTCCGCATGCAAGCGAAGGGCAAGCTGCTTGATGTTCAGAACGATATCGACGACGTCCTCCCGGACGCCCTCGAGCGAAGAGAACTCATGGACGACGCCGTCAATCTGAACGGCCGTAACCGCCGCCCCTTGCAGGGAGGACAGAAGGACCCGGCGCAGGCTGTTACCGAGGGTAACGCCAAAACCACGCTCGAGGGGTTCGGCCACCAGACGCGCCTTGCGGGCAGGGTCGGTACCAAGCTCGATGGCAGGCTTTTCCGGTCGGATGAGTTCGTTCCAGTTTCTTTCAATCACTTATGAATGTCCCTCGAACGCAGGATCGCCGGACGCGTTTTTCGCAGTCCGGCGAAGGAGAAATGCGGAGCTTAACGCGTTAGACCCGACGCCGCTTCGGCGGACGGCAGCCGTTATGCGGGATCGGGGTCACGTCCCGAATTGTAGTGATCGTCATGCCCACGGCCTGGAGCGCCCGAAGCGCTGACTCCCGACCCGAACCCGGACCGGAAACGTTGACCTCGAGGGTCTTCACCCCGTGCTCGGCAGCCTTACGACCGGCGTCCTCGGCGGCCATCTGCGCCGCGTAGGGCGTCGACTTCCGGGACCCCTTGAACCCCATCGTACCGGCGGAAGACCAGGAGATCGCGTTTCCCTGGGCGTCGGTGATGGTGATCATAGTGTTGTTGAACGAGGCGTTCACGTGCGCCACGCCCGATGTGATGTTTTTGCGTTCGCGCTTTTTGACGCGAGCCGGTTCCTTGGCCATCGCTTTTTTCTCTTACTTCTTCTTGCCGGCGATCGGCTTTGCCGGGCCCTTACGGGTCCGAGCGTTCGTGTGGGTGCGCTGTCCGCGGACAGGCAGCCCCTTACGGTGACGAAGGCCGCGGTAGCAGGCCAGGTCCATCAACCGCTTGATGTTCACGGCGGTATCGCGGCGAAGGTCACCCTCTACCGTGTAGTCACGGTCGATGGTCTCCCGGATCTGGAGGACCTCTGCGTCAGACAGTTGGTTGACGCGTCGGGCATCTTCGATACCGACCTTGCTCACGATTTCGGCGGCCTTGGCCTGGCCGATGCCATGAATGTACTGCAGCGCGATCACAACGCGCTTGTTCGTAGGTATGTTTACGCCGGCGATACGGGCCACGTTGGGTTCTCTCCTCGTCACGCAAAGATGCACGAGCACCGCTCTGACCGTGTCAAAAGGCCAGAACGTCTCTCGCGCGTTTCGCGGAAGGGCCTCGTGTATGGAATAGAAGCCGACTCGTCAATGGCGGGGGTGCGTTTTTCGACGTACGGGATCAGGAGTGCCGGGGGTCGAGGCGCATGACCCCGGGAAGGCCGCTGGAGTCGTAGTAGGCTACGCAGCCCTCGGCAAAGTAGTGGCCGACGATGGACCGTCGGGAAACGGACTGGTCCCGGCGCGGAGCGCCTCCATGCATGAGATTTTCATGCCAGATCAGGACGGAGCCGGCCTTCGGGAGGTAGGCTTCCGAAGGGAAACGTCCCGACTCGAGCATCCGGGTCCAGGCTGGCACGGCCTTCTCGCCAAAGCCGTTCCATTCTCCACCGACCTTGGGAAGGCCAAGACCGGCCATGTACAGCCGGTCCAGCCTGTGGCTTCCCGGGAAGACCCTAAGCTCCCCGGCACCCTCCTGGACATCCTCCAGCGCTGTCCAGACCCCGCACATGTAGCCGGCGGGAAAGGGCGTGAGGTGGATCGTGTCCTGGTGGTACTCCTGCTGGGACCCATAGACGTAGGTCAGCGACTGACAGGGACGAGCCGGCTGCCCGAAGATCAGGTCCAGCATCCTTAGGATCTCCGGATATAGCCACAGGTCCTTCACAGCAGGGTAGCGGTCATGAAGCCCATGGATGCGCTCGCTTGAGCCCTCCTGGTAGCCGTCGACCCCATTGGCCACGACGTCGTCAAGGGCCATGTTGAGATCGTCAATGAGCGACGGCTCGACAATCTCCGGCATGACCAGGAAGCCCTGGGTGACAAAGGCCCGCAGTCGGTCCGCATCGGTTTCGGATATCCGCCCAGCCCCGAGCAGGCCGTTGATATGGTCCATGGCGTCAGGGCGGTCGAACCAGGCGCGAAGCCCCGGGTCGCCGTAGTCGTAGTCCCGGCTGTCACAGACGCCGTCCACGACCGCGGGGGCCCCGCTTCTGCGAAGGCTCTCAGCCACTTGGCTGCGAAGAGGTTCTGCATTCCGGATCTGGATCCGCAGCGGCGCCTCCGCCACGATCGTTCGTCCCTCAAGAAGGCGGCCGACCACATCGGCCTCCCCGTTGGGAAGCAACTGGCCATGCACCGCGATCCAGCCGCCAGGAGTGGAGCCCTCCGGAGGAATCGTCTTCCTGAAGAGACTTTCCCCCTCGTGGAGGAGTTCGAATGTGAGGCCCTTGGGGCTTGGCCCGGCCTCGAGGCCGATGACCACTAGTCCGGCTATCGGCTGGGTTTGGGCGTCGGAGTAGAGACGGAGGTTGCCGGACACCACACCCTTGCGGGACATAAATGAGAATTGACCCACTTAATGCGCCTCCTGAACGAACTACCAAACACTTCCGGACTTAGGTCTCTCTTAGCGCGCCGTCAATCGCCGCGGCCACTTGGTCCACAGACCCCATGCCGTCGATCTCCACCAGTTTCCCTGCGTCCGCGTAATAGGGGATCAGCGGAGCCGTCTGGGCGTTGTAGGCGTCGAGACGAACCCTGAAGCTCTCGGGATTATCGTCCGGCCGACCGGACTCCGCGAAGCGACCTGCAATCCTGCGGGTGAGGGCTTCGTCATCGACCTTCAGGCGGACCACAAGATCGATGGCAGCCCCCCTGCCCTTCAGCATCACGTCCAGCGCCTCGGCCTGGGCAACGGTCCGGGGAAATCCATCAAAGATAGCGCCCCCGGACGCCTCGGACTCTGGAAGCCGATCCTCGATGAGGGCGATCACGATTTCATCCGTCACAAGCTCGCCGCGCTGCATCACGCCTTCGACCCGCCGGCCCAGTTCGGAGCCAGACGCGATCGCCGCGCGCAACATGTCGCCCGTCGAGAGCTGCACCATGTTGCGGGTCTCCATCAGCCGCTTGGCTTGGGTGCCCTTGCCTGCCGCCGGAGGTCCGAAAAGGATGAGGTTCATGTGCGAAGCTCCCCGTCGCCCAGCCCTATCCCGGGCCGTAGAAATCGTCAGACCCGGCTAGCGTTCCCGTCCGCCGCGCAGACGGGATTTGCGGATCAGTCCCTCGTACTGGTGCGAGAGCAGATGAGACTGGATTTGAGTGACCGTGTCCATGGTGACGCTGACAACGATCAGGATTGAGGTCCCACCCAGATAGAAGGGCGCCTTGTAGAAGCCGATCAGCGCCTCGGGCAGGAGACAGACCGCAGCAATATAGGCGGCCCCAATAACCGTCAGCCGAGTCAGGACATAATCCAGATGGGCCGCTGTCCGCTTTCCGGGCGAGATCCCGGGAAGGAATCCGCCATACTTCCGTAGGTTCTCCGCCGTCTCGTCAGGATTGAAGACGATAGAGGTATAGAAGAAGCTGAAGAAGATGATCAGTGCCCCGTAGATGAGAATATAGACCGGCCGTCCATGCTGAAGCTGGCCGACGGCTCCAGGGAGCCACTGCAGCCACTGCGGCAGGTTCGCCGTCGCCAGAAAACCCATAGCCGTCGTCGGAAGCAGTAGGAGGGACGAGGCGAAGATGGGAGGGATCACGCCGGCGGTGTTGACCTTGAGCGGAAGGAAGGAGGTCTCGCCCCCGAACATTCGGTTGCCCTGCTGGCGCTTGGGATATTGGACCAGGATGCGGCGCTGCGACCGCTCCATGAAGACGATCGCGAAGATCACGGCGATGGCCAGAATTAAGATCATCATGCCGCCAAAACTGGAGACCTGGCCGGTCCGCATAACCGTCAGAAGCTGCATCACCCCCGTGGGCAGGCCGGCCACGATCCCTGCAAAGATAATCAGGGACACCCCGTTCCCAACGCCGCGGCTGGTGATCTGTTCACCGAGCCACATCAGCAGCATGGTGCCACCCGTTAGAGTCACTATGGTCGATAAGGTAAAGAACGGGCCAGGGCTGACAACAAGGCCCGGACTGGCCTGCAGGGTCCCGGCGATGGCCGAAGCCTGGATCACAGCGAGCACCACGGTAAGATAGCGTGTGTACTGATTAAGCGTCTTGCGCCCTGCCTCGCCGCCTTCCTTCCGGAGCTTCTCCCAGGGCGGGTAGATGGCACCGAGGAGCTGGACGATGATGGAGGCCGAAATATAGGGGCCGACATTCAGGGCGAAGACGGCCATCCGCTGCACAGCGCCGCCCGAAAACAGGTTGAACATCCCCAGGATGCCCTTTGCCTGCCCCTGGAAGGCGGCGGCAAAGGCGACCGCGTCGATCCCCGGGATCGGCAGGTAGGTCCCAAGGCGGTAGACCACCAAGACGATCAGGGTGAAGTAGATACGCTTGTGGAGTTCCGTCGCCTTTTGGAAGGCGCCGAAATTGAGGTTCGCGGCAAGCTGCTCAGCGGCCGAAGCCATGGGACACCCTCACTGGTGGGCCTACCAAGATAGGGTGCGCGCGAGGCCCTGTCAGCCCTCGCAGCGCTCCCGACCCCGGATCAGGCCCGGACCTTCTTCTGAAGCTTGCCCTTGGGCTCTCCGGTGTCGACCGGCGCGGTGGTGGTCACAGTGCCCCCCGCCTTCTCGACAGCCGCCTTGGCGGCGGCGGAGGCGGCGTAGACCGTCAGGTTGAGCTTGGACGTCAGCTCACCCTTGCCCAGCAGCTTGACGCCATCCAGGGGGCGGCGGACCACGCCGGCAGCGACCAGGACGGCAGCGTCGATCGGCGCATTGGCGTCGAGCTTGCCAGCGGCGACGGCCTGTTCCAGGCGCCACAGGTTCACTTCCGCGAACTCAAGCGCAAAGGGATTGTTGAAACCACGCTTAGGCATCCGCATGTGGAGCGGCATCTGGCCGCCCTCAAAGCCGGCGATCGATACGCCCGTCCGGGACTTCTGACCCTTGACGCCGCGACCAGCGGTCTTGCCCTTGCCAGAACCTGGACCCCGGCCGACGCGCATACGTCCCTTCACGGAACCGGGGCTCGGTGCGAGTTCATTGAGCTTAGTCATCTGCGCCTCTCTCCTGAGATCTATCGCCGGACGAACCGCCCGACTCGGCTTTGACGATGTTGGCGCTTCAGCGGAAGCGCTTACGGTCAGACGGAAACCACCTCGACCAGGTGATGGACCTTGGCGATCATGCCACGGGTGGAAGGCGTGTCCTCAAGTATGGACACACGACCGATACGGTTGAGGCCCAGGCCGACGAGGGTCGCGCGCTGGTCCTTCTTGCGCCGGATAGGGCTGGCGATTTGACGAACGGTGACCTTGGTCATGCTCATTCTCCGTCGGCGGCGGCCGCGGCCGCGGCGCCATCGGCGCGGCGACCGAGGACGTCAGCAACCTTCTTGCCCCGCTTGGAGGCAATCTGGCGCGGCGAAGACTGAGCCTTCAGCGCCTCGAAGGTCGCACGGACCATGTTGTAGGGATTGGACGATCCGACCGACTTGCCGACGACGTCCTGGACGCCGAGGGTTTCGAGCACGGCGCGCATCGGGCCACCGGCGATGACGCCGGTACCGGGAGGCGCAGAGCGGACCATGATCTTACCCGCGCCCCAGCGGCCTGCGCCGTCGTGGTGCAGGGTGCGGCTCTCGCGAAGCGGCACTCGGATCATTGTCTTCTTGGCTTCCTCGGTGGCCTTGCGGATAGCCTCGGGAACCTCACGGGCCTTGCCGTGGCCGTAACCGACACGTCCCTTTTGGTCGCCGACCACCATGAGGGCCGCGAAGGAGAACCGCCGCCCGCCTTTCACAGTCGCCGCAACGCGGTTGATGTGAACCAGTTTTTCGACGATGTCGGAATCGGCGCGTTCCTCTGAAGGGCCGCCCCGGTCTCGTCCGCGGCGTTGTCCGCCGTCGCCACGCTGTTCGTTTCCACGAGCCATCAATTACCCCTAGAAGTTCAAGCCGGCTTCACGCGCGGCGTCGGCCAGGGCCTTGACCCGGCCGTGATAGATGTAGCCGCCCCGATCGAAGACGACATCGGTCACGCCATTCTCGAGGGCGCGTTGGGCCAATAGGGCACCGACCCGGGCCGCAGCGGCCTTGTCGGAGCCCTTATCGGGCGAATCGGCCTCGAGGGTCGATGCCGAGGCGAGCGTTACGCCTTTCTCGTCATCAATGACCTGAGCGTAGATGTTCTTGGACGAACGGAACACGGAGAGACGCGGCCGGCCATTGGCCAGCTTGCGGAGCCGGATGCGGGTGCGCTCAGCGCGCCGCTTGGCGGAGTCACGGGTGGAGACAGCCATGGCCTACTTCTTCTTGCCTTCCTTGCGACGGACCTTTTCGCCAAGATAGCGAACGCCCTTGCCCTTGTAGGGTTCGGGCGGACGGATTCGACGAATGCGCGCGGCGATCTCGCCGACCGCCTGCTTGTCGATTCCGCTGATCCTGATTTCAGTCTGCTTGGGAACGATGAAGGCGATGCCCTCAGGTGGCGGCAGATCTACTTCGTGGCTGAACCCGAGCTGCAAACTCAGGGCGTTGCCCTTCATCTGTGCACGATAGCCCACGCCCACAAGTTCGAGGGTTTCCTCGTAACCCGCCGACACGCCCACCACCATGTTGCTTACCAGGGTGCGAGACAGACCCCACATCGCCTGGGCGCGGGTAGATTCTACCCGCTTGGACACGACGAGATCCGTGCCTTCCTGGCGCAACTCGACCTCTTCCGGCAGGGTCCAGGACAGCTGTCCCTTGGGGCCCTTCACCATCACGGTCTGGCCGTCGATAGTCACCGTAACGCCAGCAGGCGTCGGAACCGCCTTCTTTCCGATCCGGGACATATCAGTACACCCGCAGCAGGACTTCGCCGCCCACGTTGGCGTCACGCGCCGCCGCGTCCGACATCACGCCCTTGGGCGTCGAAAGCACCGAGATGCCAAGTCCGTTCTTAATGGGCTTCAGGTCCTTGATGGACGAGTAGACCCGGCGGCCAGGCTTGGAGATCCGACGGATCTCCACGATGACTGGCTCGCCGTCGAAGTACTTGAGTTCGATCTCGAATTCGGGGAAGGCGCCAGGCATTTCCACCATCTGGTAGCCGCGGATGTAGCCTTCCTCGGCCAACACGTCGAGTACGCGGGCGCGCATCTTCGAAGCCGGGCAGGAAACCTTCGAACGGCCGCGGGTGGCGGCGTTCTTGATGCGGGCGATCATATCGCCGACGGGGTCGTTCACCATGGGACCCTCCTCACCAGCTCGACTTCACAAGGCCAGGAATCTGGCCCTGAGAGCCGAGCTCGCGCAGGGCGATACGGCTCATCCTAAGCTTGCGGTAATAGGCACGCGGGCGGCCTGTCACCTCACAGCGGTTACGGATCCGGACCTTCGACGAACTGCGAGGCAGTTCAGCGAGCTTGAGGCGAGCCTCGAAGCGATCCTCGAGTGGCAGGCTCTCGTTATTGGCGATCGCCTTCAGCACCTGACGGCGTGCGGCGTAGCGCTGGACGAGCAGCTTGACTCTCTCGTTACGGTTGACGGCGCTCTTCTTGGCCATGTTACCTTTCCTTCCCGTCCGTTAAGCGTTGAACGGGAACTGGAATTCCCGAAGAAGCTGGCGGGCTTCCTCATCGGTCTTCGCAGTTGTGGTGACGATTATATCCATGCCCCACATTTGATCGATCTGGTCGTAGTTGATTTCAGGAAACACGATGTGCTCCCTAAGACCCATGGCATAGTTGCCGCGACCATCGAAAGACGTGGGCTTTAGTCCCCGGAAGTCCTTCACCCGCGGAAGCGCGATGGTGATCAGCCGATCCAGGAACTCGTACATTCTATCCTTGCGCAGGGTGACCTTGGCGCCGATCACCATGCCCTCGCGCAGCTTGAAGCCGGCGATGGAGTTCCGCGCCTTTGTGGTCACAGGCTTCTGGCCCGCGATGCGCGTGAGGTCGGAGATCGCCGACTGGACCTTTTTGGAGTCCGCGACAGCCTCGCCGATCCCCATGTTCAGGACGATCTTGTCCAGGCGCGGGATCTGCATTTCATTCGAATAGTTGAAATGCTCCTTCATCGCCCCGCGGATGCGTTGGCGATAATCGGACTTCAACCTCGGCTCGTAAGCTTGCTCAGCCATTGATGACCTCTCCGGTGGTCTTGGCAACGCGGACCTTCTTGCCGTCCTCTACCCGGAAGCCGACACGGGTCGGCTTGCCTTTGGAATCGACGATGGCGACGTTGGAGACATGCAGGGCCGCCTCGCGGGAGAGAATTCCGCCCTGGGGATCGGCTTGGGTCGCCCGGGTATGACGCTTGATCATATTGATCCCTTCGACCACGACCCGATCTTCCTTCGGAATGACCTTCAGGACCGAACCCTGGCGGCCCTTGTCCTTCCCGGCGAGGACCACAATGCGGTCACCCTTCTTGATCTTTGCGGCCATTACAGCACCTCGGGGGCGAGCGAGATGATCTTCATGTGGTTCTTGGCACGAAGTTCGCGCGGAACCGGTCCGAAGATACGCGTGCCAATGGGCTCGCTCTGCTTGTTGACGATGACGGCGGCGTTGCGGTCGAAGCGGATCAGGGACCCGTCCTTGCGCTTGATGGCCTGGGACGTCCGAACGACGATCGCCTGGAGGACGTCGCCCTTTTTGACGCGTCCCCGCGGAATCGCTTCCTTCACCGATACGACAATCTTGTCGCCGACACCGGCATAGCGACGCCCCGCACCGCCCAGTACCTTAATGCACATGACACGGCGGGCACCGGAATTGTCGGCCACTTCGAGGTTGGTCTGCATCTGGATCATGAATCAGCCTCCCTCAGACTGACTGTGAAGCGACTGCCTTAGGCAGGGCTTCCCAGGTCTTGGTTTTGGAGCGCGGAGCGCACTCGATGATGCGGGCGATCTCACCCGCTTGGTAGGTGTTGGCCTCGTCGTGGGCATGGTACTTCTTCGACCGACGGACGGTCTTCTTCAGCACCGGATGCAGGAAGGTGCGCTCGACCTTCACGACGATGGTCTTGTCGCCCTTGTCGGAGACGACGACGCCTTCAAGAATTCGTTTCGGCATGCTCGTACTCCCTAGGCCGTGGCCTGGCGACTGCGCAGGACGGTCTTGATCCGGGCGATGTCCCTGCGGACCTCGCCGGCGCGGTGGGTCTTCTCGACCTGGCCTGTGGCCGCCTGAAAGCGCAGATTAAACTGCTCCTTTTTCAGGGACAAAAGGCTCTCGGAGAGCTGGTCGGGGGTCATGCCCTGGATATCCTGGGTATTCATCACGCGTGCTCCGCGACAGCGTCAATGCGGCTGACGATGCGGGTCTTGACCGGCAACTTCGACGCACCGAGGCGCAGGGCCTCCCGCGCGACATCGTCGGGAACACCGTCGATTTCGAACATGATCCTTCCAGGATGCACCCGGGCAGCCCAGTACTCGACGGAGCCCTTGCCCTTGCCCATCCGCACTTCCGCCGGCTTGTCGGTGACCGGAACGTCCGGGAAGATCCGGATCCAGACCCGGCCCTGACGCTTCATCTGGCGTGTGATTGCCCGACGAGCGGCTTCGATCTGCCGGGCAGTGATCCGCTCAGGCTCAACGGACTTCAGTCCATAGGAGCCGAAGTTCAGCGTGAAGCCGCTCTTGGCCGTCCCATGGATCTTGCCCTTGAACTGCTTGCGGTATTTGGTTTTCTTCGGGGAAAGCATGGCTGTCTCTTAGGCTCCCGCGGTCTCGCGGCGGTCGCGGCGCGGACCCCTGTCCGGGCGATCGCCGGAGCGTTCACGTCCGCCACCCTCACCGGCCGGGCCGGATTCAGTGGCCAGACGCTTGTCCATGGCCATGGGGTCGTGCTCCAGGACTTCGCCCTTAAAAACCCAGACCTTCACGCCGATGATCCCGTAGGTCGTCTTGGCCTCGGCAAAACCGAAGTCCATGTCCGCACGCAGGGTATGGAGCGGCACGCGGCCTTCCTTGTACCACTCCATGCGGGCGATCTCCGCCCCGCCCAGCCGACCGGCAACGTTGATGCGGATACCCTTCGCGCCGAGCCGCATGGCCGACTGCATGGCCCGCTTCATGGCCCGCCTGAAAGCGATCCGGCGCTCGAGCTGGGCCGTGATGTTCTCGGCGATAAGCTGAGCGTCGGCCTCTGGCTTGCGGATCTCGACGATGTTCAGGTGAACCTCGCCCCCCGTGATGGCCGCAACATCCTTGCGCAGCTTCTCGATGTCGGCGCCCTTCTTGCCGATGATCACGCCTGGGCGCGCGGCATAGATGGTGATCCGGCACTTCTTGTGCGGGCGTTCAATGATGATCCGGCTGACGCCCGCCTGGTAGAGGCGCTTCTTCAGCTGCGCCCTGACCTTGAGGTCCTCGTGCAGGAGGCGCCCGTAGTCGGCTCCACCCGCGAACCAACGGCTGTCCCAGGTACGATTGATGCCGAGGCGAAGCCCGACAGGATTAACTTTCTGACCCATCAGGCAGCCTCACCAAGTTCACGGACCACGATGGTTATCTCGCTGAAGGGCTTCTGGATTTTGGATGCGCGACCGCGGGCTCGGGCCGCAAAACGCTTCATCGTCAGGTTCTTGCCCACATAGGCCTCGGCGACGACCAGGGAGTCGATGTCGAGGTTGTGGTTATTCTCAGCGTTGGAGATGGCCGAGTAGAGCGCCTTACGAACGTCGCGGGCGATCCGCTTGTGGCTGAACTCCAGCTCGTTGAGCGCCCGCTGGACCTTCAGGCCGCGGATCGACTGGGCAACGAGGTTCAACTTCCGGGGACTAACCCGGAGGGTGGTGGCCTTGGCCATGGCCTCAGCAGGCTTCAGGCGACGTGGATTGGCTGGCTTGGACATGCCTACTTCCTCTTCGCCTTCTTATCCGCAGCGTGACCCGGGAAATACCGGGTTGGCGCGAACTCGCCGAGCTTCATGCCGACCATGTCCTCGGACACGATGACGGGCACGTGCTTCTGGCCATTGTGGACGCCGAAGGTCAGGCCGACGAACTGCGGCATGATGGTCGATCGGCGCGACCAGGTCTTGATGACGTCCTTGCGGCCGGAGGCTTGCAAAGCCTCCGCCTTCTTCAACAGGTAACCGTCGACAAACGGTCCTTTCCAGACGGAACGGGTCATGGATCAGCGAGCCTTCCGAGCGTGACGCGAACGGATGATGAACTTATCCGTCGTCTTGTTGGTACGGGTACGCGCGCCCTTCGTTGGCTTGCCCCAGGGGGTGACCGGGTGGCGGCCGCCAGAGGTGCGGCCTTCACCACCGCCGTGCGGGTGATCGACCGGGTTCATGGCGACGCCGCGGACGTGCGGGCGACGACCCTTATGGCGCGAGCGACCCGCCTTGCCGAGAACCTCGTTCATGTGGTCCGGGTTCGACACAGCACCGACCGTAGCCATGCAACCGTCGGGAACCATCCGCAGTTCGCCCGAGTTCAGGCGGATCTGTGCGTAGCCAGCATCACGACCGACCAGCTGGGCATAAGCACCAGCCGAACGGGCGATCTGGCCGCCCTTGAGGGGCTTCAGCTCGATATTATGGATGATGGCACCGATGGGCATGGAGCGAAGCGGCATGGCGTTGCCCGGCTTCACGTCGGCGCGGTCAGAGGCGATCACCTGGTCGCCAGCCTTGAGGCGCTGCGGAGCCAGGATGTAGGCGACCTCCCCGTCCGTATACCGGATCAGGGCGATAAAGGCCGTCCGGTTCGGATCATACTCAATCCGCTCAACCGTACCGACGACGTCGAACTTGCGGCGCTTGAAGTCGACCATGCGGTAGAGGCGCTTGGCACCACCGCCACGGAAGCGAACAGCTATGCGTCCGCCGCCGCCCCGGCCGCCGGTCTTTGACAGACCTTCGACGAGGGACTTTTCGGGACGCCCCTTGTGGAGCTCGGACCGGTCGATGAGCACAAGGGAGCGCCGGCCGGGGGAAGTCGGATTGTATTGCTTCAGAGCCATCGGTTCAAAGCCCCGTGGTGATGTCGATGGACTGGCCTTCGGCCAGGGTCACGACAGCCTTTTTCACATCCGAGCGACGGCCTTCACGACCGCGGAAACGCTTGGTCTTTCCCTTGACGTTCAGGGTGTTGACCTTGGTCACCGAGACCTTGAACAGGGCCTCGACGGCCGCCGCGATCTCGACCTTGGTCGCGTCGATGGCGACCCTGAAGACGACCTTGTTCTGCTCTGAGAGCAGGGTGGCCTTTTCGGTGATCACTGGCGAAAGAATGGTGTCGTAGTGACGGGCGGAGGGGATGGCCATCACGCAGCCTCCTTCTCGGCAAAGCGGGCATTGATCGCCTCGACCGCGTCCTTGGTGAGGACCAGGGTCCGGCGACGCAGAACGTCGTAGACGTTAAGGCCGGCGTTCGGCAGCACATCCACGTTCGGGATGTTGCGGGCCGCGAGGCGGAAGTTTCCATCCACCTCAGGGCCGCCAATCACCAGGGCGTTGACCAGCCCGATCTTACCGAGCGAAGCGCGGAGAGCGGCGGTCTTAGCGTCCGGGAGGGCGAGGGTGTCCACAACGACTAGGTCGCCGGAAAGCAGCTTCGAGGACAGGGCATGGCGCAGCGCCAGGGCGCGGACCTTCTTGGGAAGGTCAAAAGCATGGCTACGAACCACGGGCCCGTGGGCCTTGGCGCCGCCGACGAACTGGGCCGCACGGCGTGAACCGTGACGAGCGCCGCCAGTGCCCTTCTGCTTGTACATCTTCTTGCTGGTCCGGGAGACTTCGTTCCGAACCTGGATCTTGTGAGTCCCGGCGCGGCGCTTGGCCAGCTGCCAGGTCACGACCCGCTGAAGGATGTCGCCCCGGATATCCTCGATCCCGAAGATGGCGTCAGCCAGTTCAATCGAACCGCCCTTCCCGCCGTCGAGCTTGATGACGTCGAGTTTCATTGTTCCTGCCCCTCGGCTTGCGGGGCCTCTTCGGCCGGAGCGGCTTCGGCGACCGGAGCCGCAGGCTGACCAGCCTTACGGAAGGCCCCCGGGAACGGAACACCGGTCGGCGGCTTCTTTACGGCATCGCGGACGCGTACCCAAGAACCCTCGGATCCAGGGACCGAACCCTTGACCATGATGAGACCGCGGTCGGTGTCGATGCGCCAGACGGTGAGCCCCAGGGTCGTGACGGTCTCCTGGCCCAGGTGGCCAGCCATCTTCTTGCCACGGAAGGTCTTGCCCGGATCCTGGCGTTGGCCGGTTGAGCCATGGGCACGGTGCGACACGGAGACACCGTGCGAGGCGCGCATGCCGCCGAAGTTCCAGCGCTTCATGGCCCCGGCGAAGCCCTTGCCGATGGTGGTGCCGGTCACATCGACCTTCTGGCCAACCACGAAGTGGTCCGCAGTCAGTTCGGCACCCACGTCGATCAGGTTGTCCGGAGACACCCGGAACTCGGCCACCTTGTGGCGAGGCTCGACCTCGGCCTTCGCGAAATGACCGCGGAGGGGCTTGGTGGTGTTCTTGGGCTTGCGGAGGCCGGCGCCCAGTTGGAGCGCGACATAACCGTCCCGCGCCTCGGTGCGCTGGGCCGTCACGGCGCAGCCGTCCAGGCTGAGCACGGTCACGGGCACATGCACGCCAGCTTCATCAAAGAAGCGGGCCATTCCCATTTTCTTGGCGATCACGCCGGTACGCATCGACCGATCCCCCTAAAGCTTAATCTCGACGTCCACGCCGGCGGACAGGTCGAGCTTCATAAGGGCGTCGACGGTCTGCGGCGTGGGATCGACGATGTCGAGAACGCGCTTATGCGTACGGATTTCAAACTGCTCGCGCGACTTCTTGTCGATGTGCGGCGAACGGTTGACCGTGAATTTTTCAATGTGAGTCGGAAGGGGGATGGGCCCCCGGACGGTCGCGCCGGTACGCTTGGCCGTGTTGACGATCTCACGTGTGGAATGATCCAGCACGCGGTGATCGAAGGCCTTGAGCCGGATGCGGATGTTCTGACGA